>SXGQ01100671.1_pt1 | contig 10619 bp, 8 predicted proteins | sample 3178371 | NCBI WGS metagenome assembly SXGQ01 (sample SAMN11356859, study PRJNA531348) | freshwater metagenome | isolation source: freshwater sample F1-20 | place: China: Fuxian Lake, Yuxi | collected 2017-12-25 | reverse complement strand
CTTACCTGAAACCAAATTACCTTCTTGGTCAGTGATACCAACAAACCGTGCCCCATCATCAAACGTGGTATCAACACGCTGACGCTTGCGAATTTTCTCGGCAACTTGTCGAACCTTTGCAGCAGGCTCAGACGGACGCTGCCGACCGCCACGTTGTAACTTCGGTTTAACTTTACGACGCTTGCCCGCGCCCTTGAGCGCAGCAACAGTTGGTTCACCCCTGCGAGTAAAGAGCCGCATTTGACCAGCGCGTTCAAGTTCTTGTTGCGTAGGCGGCGTAACTTCCTGCGGTTCAGGCAGCGGCGTAGCACCACGGCGCAAACGTTCTGCACCGGACGGGCGCGGCAAAGCGCGAGGTCCGAACAACGGTAACTGCTGTGCTTCAGTCGGGCCGACTCGTCTGGTCGGCATGGGCAACTCTGCTGCAGGCTCGGAAGGAACCATTTGCATTTGCCGCTGCGCTTCCGCTTGCGTTTCCTCGGTTGCACGGCGCTGAGCCATGGCCTGATCAAACTCTTGCTGGCGGCGGAGAGCCTCCAACTGTTGAGCGATCTGTGTTTCTGGGACCGGCTGAACGCCAGTAAACCGCATACCTTCCGGTGCAGGCGGCGCAAACTGCAATGCCATTTGTCCGGGCAACGGAGGAGGAGCAGTAGAAGTGACACCGGGAATAGCGGGATATTCGTTGATCCCGAAGCCGCCGAACAAATCTAATTGCGCGGGAGGGCCGGCAAACAAATCTAACTGCCCGGGTGCTACTTCAGTAGCAGGAGTGATACCTGCACCGACCGGAGTGTATTGACCGGCTACGCCGGGGATAGCCGCAGCACCGGGAGCAACACCCGGAACCGGACTAACCGCACCGACTTGTCCAAACAACTCACCCTGTGTACCCGGTGCAACAACCATAGGTAGGCGAGGGCCGGTAGGAGTCGGAGGCGGTTCTTCAAACTCAGAAGTTGCAGTAAGCGGTTCAGTGGTTTTGCCGGGATCAAGCAAGTTAGCCGGTGCTCTGCCCGGAATATTGGCCACACCACCCAGCGGGCCACCGACACCAAAGCCTGCGGCAAACGAGTTAACAAGGCGGTTAACACCTTCGGGCGAATCCCAGTCAACATCTTCAACGCCAAGCAGGATGCCTTCCTGCGCAGCCTCCGTCGCACCTTCGATGGTTCCACCAACGCCAAGGCCAACACTTGCCCGCCGTCCAACTTCCGCAGCGCGAGCGCCTGTGCCCTGAATTGACCGGATCGTTGGCCGGTTCGCACCGGCAGTTCCAAGGATGCGCTTGGCAATACCGAACTCAAGCAGACTCTCAAGCGCAGCGTAGGGGATACCAAGGGCTGCAGCCGTAACGCGATCAGGGTCACCGGCTTCCATAGTGGAGCCATAAACGTCTGCTACGCCAGTAGCGTACCCCTGCAAACCAAGGCCAACACCAGCGCCAATAGTCCGTGCAGCCTGCAACTGACCAGCAGCCAAACCGCCACGAGCACCTTCGGCAAGAGTGTTAAAAATTTCTCCTCGTTTGATCTGTGCAGCCGAAGTAATACCAGCAGCTTCATGTAGCAGTTTGATCTCAGAAGGATTCAAACTCTTGGGATCAGCCGCATACTTCTTGGCAGCAGCCATGACTGACTGCGAGTTCGATGGTTTAAGGAATTGCTTTGCCAGTGCGCGGGTACTTGCGTTAAGGGCTGCTCCGCCAACAGCAGCACCACCAACACCGGAGATAGCAGAGATAAAAAAGTTTGGGCCTTGCTCTGCAAGGTTACCTACAAACCAATCCAGCACTCCACGGTTAGGTTCACCAATGTCGGTAAACTGTCTGGCAAACGGTGCAGTCTGTCGGAGTTGTTCTTCCTGCGCAGTAGCAATTCTACCGCCAAGTTCTTCAGCCCCCAAGAACTGCAGCAGTTGCCCGCCCAGTTGCTGCTGAATATCTATACCGCGACCAAACGCTTTAGACGCAAGCCGCCCCATCGAGGGAGCACGGATTGACTGCAAGTACTGCTGGTAAGCCTGCTCGTCCAACGGAGTAAACCCCGGTGGCAATTCACCACGTCCGGGCTGTCCAAGCAGTGCTTCGGACTCAAGCGCAGTAGTTGCATCTTGCGCAGGAAATCTGCGACCTTGTACAAACAATTCACCAGTTGTTTCACTAACGCCAATATCAGGCGGTTGTACCATTCGCGGCAGAGTAAACTGACTGGTTGCTGCCAGTCGCTCACCAAGCAATGCCATATCCGCAGAGGATTGACCAAGACCGCCCAAGCCAATACTTGAAGTCGGCGCAAGCGGTTCATACGGATTAGGTGCCGGGCCTACACCAACCTTTTCCATAAACGGGTTGGCAAACGACAGTCCTGCTTTAGCCATGACTTACCTCGGCTGCAGTCCACCAAGACTCGGCAGTCCTGCTATTGGATACGCGGCGTTAGTAGTGATCTTAACATTATCAATTTCTATTTCGCGCCCACTCGGGTTAAAGAGATAGGGTGCTCCGCCCGGAGGCGTGATGATAATCGTACCATCGCCTGCGCCAGTTGGGTTGATATCCCATTTGAAGTTTGCTTTAGCCCATTCAAGAGCCTGATTGATATTGCCTTGCGTCTGGGCTACTGCAATTTCACGGATCATTTGTGCCGTTTGTTTGGCCCGATCCTTCTGCACCTCCAGTTCAGCCTTGAAGGTTTCCATATTGGCTTCCGCGCTAGCCTTAGCCACTTCCTGACGATAGCCGGTATCAAACGAAAGCCTCGCCATGTTTACAAGTTCAGTCGGGCTAAGTCCTTCACGGGCAGTCTGTCCACCAACAAGAACGTCAAACCTGCCATCGCTACGTGGCTGAACACCAACATCCATACCGGAGTAAGCACTCCAAACAGCAGAAAGCCTACGCGGATCATTGGCAACATTAAACTCTTGTATGCCTTGCATACCTTGCAGAAACAGCATGTTGTTATCCAGTTCCATAACCTTGGCGCGAGTTTCCATAAACTGCTGCCCCATACCAGCGCGTTGGTACATACCGGCAAGACGCGCAAGTTCTTCACGCTGCTGCATACTGCGCTGCATCTCAAACGGAATTGCTTGAGGATTGGCAAGATACAACTGCGTGCGCTGCGGAAGATTAGTACTTACACCAACGGCAGTCGGAGCCGCAGCACGAGCAGCAGGAGCAGCAGGAGCAGGAGCCGCAGCAGCTTCAGCAGCCGGGACGGCTGCGCTTACAACACCAGCGGCAAGATCACGAAGCCGGTTCATCCAGCCATCAAGGAACTTTGCCTGCGACGGATTAGCGTCAACAATCCGCTGGTAAAGATTGGCTCGCAACTCTAAGAACTTTTGCAAGTCGTTGCCTGCTTCAGAGAGCAGACGCTTCGCAGTTTCTACACCATGATTTACTGCGGCATCGAATGCTGCTTCACGGATATTGATCGGAAGTTGATCAGCATTGATCTTGTCCCAATAGTCGCGTTTGTATATTGCAGCCGCTTGCGCTTCGGTGAGGTTGGCAACGTCAAGGTCTGGATATGCGTTCTTACTAATACCAAACTTAGTTTCCCCACCCATATCGTCGGGATCGTTTACGTATCCACCTTCTCGCTGGATAACACGAGTAATCGCAGAAGATGAATCACTGCCTTGTGCTGCAGGAGCCTTAGATTCTGGGACTGCAACACCGCTTACTGCGGCACTTACTTTTCTGCCAGTCTTTAGTTCAAACAAACGGCGACGTTCTTCCGCTGCTTTATCTGCTTCTGATTCAGCCTTGACAATTTCACGTTGCCCACGAGCAGTTTTATATGCAACATCACGTAGATACTTTGGATCTACACCACGCCGCGTAAGTACATTTTTAAGCGCGTTTGCAGTAGAACTATCTTGCTTACTCAGTGCAATAGCATAAACGCGAGCAAGGTCTTCATCAGAAAACGCTTGCTTATTTGCAAGCATGTCGAGATTACTTGGATCAAATCTGCCCGCAACTCCACTGCGCTTTAGACCCTTGACTCTTTCATAAAGAGCTTCGTATTCACCAAGAGCAGGGGCAGTCGGAGCGGCAGCAGGAGTTTCAGCAGGCGCAACAGGAGGCGTAATACCAGCGGGCGCAGCAGCGGCGGGAGCCACACTAACTTTAGGAGCCTGCACAATTGGACGAGTGCTAAGCGGTTCCGGAAGTTGAAGTCCGCCCTGCGGGGCAGCCATGGGGGCCTGAAGCATTTCTTGCCGCAAGCGTTCTTGTCGATTTCTTTCTTCGATCATCAACTGATCAAGACGCGCTTGCCGCTCGGCAGATTCAGCCTGTCGTTGACCTCTGGCAAATGCAGCACCGCCAGTAATAAGTTGTCCAAGACTAAGTGCCATGGTCTACTCCTTAGACGATACTGCCAAACAAACCGGCTTTTCTATAACCGCTTTGGCCACCAAAAAATTCACCGGCAGCTTCGCTGGCTTCCTTACGACGGCGTTCAGCTTCTGCAAAATCAGTCATTAGTCCACTACGAGCCAGCATAGTTGCTGCTTGTGGACCTCCCATCGGAAGCGCCGTTAATCCTGCTTGTCGTGCCTGTCGAACGTTTTCAGCACTCATCAATTCACCACGAGCGCGACCGGTTGCAATTTCTTCAGCACGAGCACGACGCTGCCGCGCAAGTTCCGTACGACGACGCTCACCGGTAAGTCCACGAACCGCAGCCGTAGTCAAGCCAGCGCCACGCGCACGAGCCTGAGATTCCGTTTCGAACCCATAGTCGCGGGCGGCTTCACCAAGAATAGCCTTGGCCTGCTCGAGTCGCAGGTTATAAAGTTCTTGGTTCGTGTTCTTAAGTTCCTGCAAGTCAGCAGCCTGTGCCGCAAGAAGTTTCTGTTCTTCTGGCGAAAGACCTGATCCCGCAATAGCAGAACCAGCCAATTGGCCTGCAGCACGAAGCGTCATGTCCGCAATTGCTTTAGGATCGGTAAACTTAGTAACAATCTGACTACCGGCTTCTTGAACTGCAGCAAGCGCACGTTGGCCGAGGGAAGCAGTTGGAGCAGCAACACCAGCACTACTTAGCGCAGCGCCGCCGCCGGTCGGGGAAAAGAATCCGCCAGCGCCACCAGCAGCCGCAGTTGGAGCCGTAGCCGCCGCAGTAGTTGCAGCCGTTGGAGCCGCCGTACCCTGAGAAAGAGCAGCGCCACCACCTTGCGGCGAGAAGAATCCACCGGCTTCAGATGGAACCCCTGCCGTAGCAGCACTTGCATAACCACTAATACCGCCGGTAATTGCACCGACGATTGCTGCTTTTCCTATATCTCCGCCTGTTGCGGCTGCTATTGCTGCGTTACCTGCGGCATTAACCGCTGCGGTTGTGACGACTTTGGCTGCAGTAGAAGCAGCGGCTGCAGTGCCAGCTTTAGTAAGAAGGGCTGCACTGACTTGCGGAGCAAAATAAGCCACGGCAATAGCCGCAGCCACGGTGAGAACTTTTTTAACAGCCTTACTCATAACTACTCCTTAGTGGAGAGTCATGCGAACATATGCGCACGACTTGTCGAAACCAAACTTTTTCTGGTAGATCAATGCTCTGGACTGCGGAGTGTACGCATCCAAGAATTCAACATCGTTGGCCTTGAGCCACTCCACAATTGAACTCCAGTAAGCGTTCTTGAACTGAACTAGTTTCTTTCCTTTGCCAGCCAATGCGATCAAGTCAGCGCCCTTATGACCGTTGACTTCATAGAACTGGAATGCAAGCGCACAAGACGGACGGCCATCGTAGTAACAAACAAAAATAGCAGCCATGCCGTTCTTGCCAAGATCAACTACATCCTTACCCTGCATCTCATCGCGCACAACTTCATGGCTTTCGCAAGCCTCCTGAAACAAAGGCTCAAGATACGGAGCCAGTTGTTCTACGCGAGGAGGAGTCAGCATTTCGATAGACAACATCGACATTACTTTTTGTCCTTGTACTTCTCTACAAGTGAATCAAAGAACTCTTTGCCTTTCATATCAACGACATGCTTCGGGATGACGTATTCACCCGTGTGCGCTTCGATAATAACCGGTTCGCTCTTACCACTGGAGGGCAGCATGCCGCCCTTCTTCATGGACGGAATTACAGGTGCAGCACTACCCGGAGGCTGGCCCATTTCAGCGGGAGCGCCGCCAATGTCCTGCTGAACCGCTCGGGCCGCAAGCAGAAGCACCATGACTAAACCTTGATCGTATTGATCGGGTAAGTCTTCGGCGGCGGCAAGTCCCTGCTGCATGGCAAACTGTTTTACATATGGATACATTTCTGGGTTATTAGCAGCAACTTGGGTTAGCTGCACGATCATGTTAAGTTCTTGCGGTGTAAGGTCACCGGACTGAAGTTCTTCCGTGATCGCATTGCGGATTTCAGCCATAGCCTGCGGGTGCCGCGAAGCCACCTGATTAATCTGCATCTGCATCATCTGCGGGTCCATCGGGGTTTCAGCAGACACCTCGGGATTAACCCCCGCCATAGGCATACCCGGAACCGCACCCGGAGGCACCCGCATACCTTCCATACCCACCATGCCGCCTTCCTGAAACGACGGAATCCCGGTCTGCATCCCGCCACCCATCTGCTGGGGACCAATACCAACGGCTGAAGTCAGACCAGTCTGCAACCCCGGAGTGGGAGTTTGCGATACCGCAGGCATTTGCATATTAAGAAGACTAGCCAATGCCGGGGGCAGATCGAGTGAGGTAGTATTTTGCATCATGGTCATGCCTTTAACTGTTGTATAAGGACATTAAGGGTATTACGTACCGCAGCTACATCGTTGGCAAGTTGCTGTACATTAGACAATAATTTTACGTAATCGTCGATACTTGGGACGGTAACTCCACTGACCGTAAAGCCCACGCCTTCGGCGGTTATCTGCCGCATAACCTGTTGTGGCGCTTCCGATACAGTAATCTGCCCTTTGGTTACTGCCCTGTTAGACTCACCAATTTGGCCTCTTGCCCCTATAAGAAGTTCTACGTTCTCTTTCAAAGACGTAATGGTGGCGTACTCGGCAGGGTTAAGACCTACCAATGGGACAGCCGGTATAGCAGCAAACCTAGCCTGCCTAGCCATCACGCTTCCTTAAGTCCAATAGGTGTTTCAGCCAAATGGATTTCACGGACGCGGATATTACTTTCTACTTCAAATTCGAAAGTATCTGACCGATATCCGCTAGGCATACGGAACGTATTACTGTTTCCAAGTTCTTTTGTAAACTTAAGAGCCTTATCTACATAAAGTCGGAAAATTACTTGGTCTGTAATTCCATACGTACCAGACGTAACTTCCCAATTCGTACTGACATCTTCCCAATTGGTTGCTAAAACTGTGCTAGCAACCGGGTCATAATCAGCAATAACTCGCCCAGCGCCAAGGTTAATCATGTCCTTGGTTTTGAAAGTCTTGGACTTCCACTGCATGGTTAGCGGTGGTTGGGTGAGTTCATCCCACTGGTAGATACTTCCAGAATTCCCAGATGTGTAATAAAGCTTATTGGTAACGGTGTCGTACCAAGTAGAAGTAAATCCAATAAGGCTTTCTACCGTACTTTCTTGAAGCAAAAGACTATTATTTTCTAGAAGAATGTTACTTCCATTTTCTAATATTAAATTTGCAAAAGAACTTTCGTCACCAAGGTTTACAAATATACCGCCTAACCGTTCATCGCGTTCAAATGTAAATGCTCCCGTTGAGTGAGACGCAAAATACATATCACTGTAGAACGTAGCAATAACAGTAGAAGGATTAAGATTAGTAGTCCAAGTGTCGTTGTTGTAATTAAACTTGGTAATAAGTTGTGCACCGGCAAACGGTGAATAAAAAGCCAATCCGTCATAAGTTGACCAAACTACACCGCCAGCGAGAGTAACTACACTCTTGGCATTTAGGCATGGATACTGCAGATCAATACGCTGCGCCGTAAATCCTGCTGCTGGATCTGATCCCTGAATAATATAGGGAAATGATTTAGTAAGAATTAAAAGCGATCCGCCAATAGGCACAAGCGCAACGATATCTGGTTCAATCGTTACGACATAAGAACGCGGCCAAGCATGTGGAAGATTTGGTTCCGAGAAATAAACTTGGTTAGCTACAAATCCTGCCAACACATTATTTTGCGTAGCAACCAAACCAACCAAATCACCCGGCGGTTTTTCATATTCATCTGATGTAAGAGCGTCTAAAAGAAGTGACGCGTTAAAGTCATCAGTAAATGTATAAACGCCACCGTCACCCCAGTACTGAGCAGTGCTAGTGCCGGGAGTCTGCGATACGTCATAGTAGAGCGTGCCATTTGCAACGGGCGTGGGAAATTCGTCAGCACCCGGATTGCTGTATTCAAACGTATAGTCATCAATGACCTCGGTGACAATACCACCGGTAATATTAAAAGACCCAACGTCGCAGTTAGTTATCTTGAACCGATCGTCAATACTCAAGTTGTGTGGAAACTCAGTCTTTACCTGAGCCACGTTACTTGCTCGTTCAACTCTGGTCAGATTAACCGGGAACCAAAGTGTATTAAGCCTGAAGTAATTTGTTCCGGTTGCGGACGGTATCGTGCGATAGAGCCGAATGCCTCGTACAAAATTATTTCCAGATGGCTTGGCACTAGGAAGGTTCGTTACAGTAACGACTTGACCTTCTTTTAGTATCAACTCATTTGAAGGCTCGGAGGCAATTGATTCTTCTTCCCACGGGGTAAACCACGAGTACGCATATGTGCGAACTTGATTAAACCCGCCAAGATAAACTTCGCCGTTTGTGTTAGCGGTGGTGGCAATCTGAAATCCGGGACTTGAATACGTAAACGTGGTGCTATTCACCACGGTGATTTCAATATTGGTTACATTGAAACTACGGATATCAAGATTGACGCTACCAGAAGTAGTAGCTGAAGTACTTGCAATTATATCAAACGTATTTGTAGTTACGTTACTAATCGTAAACGTGCCGTCGGTAGCAGTGCCAGACGTAAAGTCCAAAGTAACCGAAGACCCGTTGGGCAAACCGTGATTAGCAATCGTAACCGTAATCGTCGTGCTTGCTACTTGGTTGTACGTACCGGATATATAAGTAAATCCGGAAATAGTAACCACACTACCGGTGCGCAAAGTGTGCGGCGTTGCAGTTACAAGCGTAGCAATACCGCCAGCGTCACGAGCAAAACTTGTAGAAGTCTTGGTAGTAAACGCAGTTGTACTTACACTCGGTTTTGTCGTCGGTACTGGTAATCCCAAGTCATAATAAGAAACGGGATATGGCGGTGCTCCGCTGGTCGCCAACGTGTAATCACTTACTTTCGGAGTACCAGCACCAGTGTAATAAAATCTCTGGTTGTTATCTTCGTTGAAAGTAGCAATGGCTACATTAACATTAGTAAGCCAAGATAAAAACGTAACTTCATCCGTTTGTGGATTACGCAACCCATAAAGAGTTTTAACTGAAGCACTCTGTCCGGTGTCTCCGGCTGCAACCGGCTGCGGGTAGGGAATCAAATCCCCAGAGTACAACTTGGTATTTACTGCAATCTGAGCAGCCGTATCCGGCAGCAACTCCGAAGCAATCTTCGGTGCTATACCAAGGAAACTGGTTAACTTAAGTGCAGCCACTTACATTAAACCAAACTTAGCCGCAATGACCGCAGCCGCAAAACCAACGATACCGGTAAGAATGCGGTCCATCCACGTAGAGGCAAAATCATTTCTGGGTTGTGCTTGCTCCAGCGCAGCCACTCGCATCTCGATTTTCTCTAACGTCTTGAACGCACGTTCCAAAGAACCAGTAGTTTGACTTTGCGTCTGTTCAATCAAAGCCAATTTAGTAAGTGCGTCCGACAGTTTATTAAGAACTGTCTTCATTTCACTCATATCAGCGTGAAGTGCCTCAAGACGCACTGCAAGAATTTCTGGTTCTACCATGGCTACTTCTTCTCAATTACGTTCCAGTTATTCAGCACCACCCAGACGTATATCGCACACGCACCTGCAGTTATGAAGTAAAGGTCTACGTACCACAAGAACCATACCGCGAGCACTTTCGTGCTAATCATTACGCCTAGCGGATCAAACCGTTCGAACATCCATGCAAGAAATGGATTCGCCTCCCGCTTGCCCATCTCCAACGCTTTAAGCGTTGTCCAAACGTCAGCGACGTTTAGTAAGATGAAGAGAAGCAGAAACGCGGTGTTCACGCGGGCATTTCTACTTCAACCCACGCCTGGGCAGCTTCGTCCCAAGTATACATTTTGGGCGGTTCGCCCGTGCCAGCGTCAGACGGCATCGGCACCGGAGACTGCCAGTTGCAGTCGGCGTCTAGCGTCCATGACGGATACGGCTGTGGCGGAATAAACGCATCCAGCGCGGCATCGTACTTGTAGCCGATCCCGGCGTAGTGCTTGCGGATGTTGCCGTTGTAGCTCGTCTGCTTCCAGTTGCCGCCGAGCAGCTTCTGGCAGAACGCCACGCCGATGCTTTCCAGTTCGTTGCCGTCAGCGTCAGCCGTGTCCTTGTTAGCGACAACGATGACCTGCTGAACCACGTTGTTTTCGTCAATTCTGGCAAAGTGGGCCATAACTAAATCCTCAATTTG
>SXGQ01728925.1_pt1 | contig 10622 bp, 8 predicted proteins | sample 3178371 | NCBI WGS metagenome assembly SXGQ01 (sample SAMN11356859, study PRJNA531348) | freshwater metagenome | isolation source: freshwater sample F1-20 | place: China: Fuxian Lake, Yuxi | collected 2017-12-25 | reverse complement strand
CGATCCGCAGGGCGAGCCCGAGCGCCGCGACAAGGAGGAAATGCTTCAAGACCTGGTCGATCTCATCGAGCAACAGACTGCCAACGACGCCGACTGGGAAGATCTCACCGGCGGCAAGCACCGCATCATGCCCTACAACCTGAGCCTGCTGATTGTGACCACCACTCCCAAGGTGCACCGTCAGATCGACGGGCTGCTCTCGCAGCTGCGCACGATCCGGGCCATCCAGATCAACATTGAGGCCCGGCTGCTTACGGTCGATAGCGAGTGGTTCGAGCAGATCGGCATCGACTTCGACATCTACTTCAACAGCAACCCCGGCATGTACGACTTCGCTCGGGATCAGGACCCTAACTTCCAGCTGCGCGACTTCTTCTTTCAGCCGTCGGTTGGTGCTGCCAATCCGAATCCGAATGTCGGCCGTCTCAAGGCACCAATCGTGTTCCAAGGGCAGGGGCAGACTCTGGCTGGCGCCAATGCCACCGCCTCGGGAAATGCCAACGGCACCACTACTGCTGGCAGTTCAGACATCACGTACAACCAGTTCCCGCCCACCAACGGCGGGTTCTACAACCCGATCGGCGTCCGCAAGGCTGGCGACACCTACGGCAATCTCTACAACAGCAACGGCCTCGGGCCGGTGAATGTGCAGCAGGAAGGCCTGCCGCTGATCAACACCCTCGGCGTTGCAGGCTTGAGTTCATTCGGTCTGGCTGCGCTGGCTACTCCGGCCCTGACCACCACCTTCACCTATCTGGACGATGTGCAGGTGGATCTACTGGTGCAAGCCACAACCGCCGATCAGCGGACAGTTGGCCTCAACGCCCCGCGCCTGACCCTGTTCAACGGGCAACGCTCCTGGATTTCGGTGGCGCGGGCGATTTCGTATGTCTCCAACGCCACGCCAGTCGCCGGCGACGGCAGCGGTGGATTCGCCCCGCAGATCGGCATCGTTTATGAAGGCTTCGTGATCGATGTCGAGGCGGTGGCCTCGGCCGACCGTCGCTATGTGACGATGAATGTGCAATTCGGCCTGAACTCGAACGTCAAATTCACGCCGGTGGTGGTCGGCGGCGCCGTGGCTGGCGGCGGACTTGATCCGCGGGCAGGCGACTTCCAGACCACGATTCAGCTGCCGTCTTTCGACGGTACACAGATCAACACCACAGTGTCGGTACCGGACAAGGGCACCATCCTGCTCGGTGGAGCCCGCAAGCTCCAAGACATCGAGATCGAAGTCGGTGTGCCGGTGCTTTCCAAGATCCCCTTCATCAATCGCTTCTTCACCAACCGACTGAACTCCAAGGATGAGTCCAATATGCTCCTCCTGGTGCGGCCGGAGATTCTGATCCAACAGGAAGCTGAAGATGAGCTCTTCCCGGATCTGCGCAATCGGATCGGTGACGCCGCCGCCGGCTTCTGAACCTAGGAGGTCTGATAGATGAGCAAGGAGCAGTCGCAGCTTAGGGTCACGGATCTCGACGGGGTCACGCGCTTCGAGTTCGTAGATCGCGACATCCTTGATGAGGCCAGCATCCGGTCCATCGGCGAGGAAATGCTGACCAGGATTGAGGCCGCTGCCAAGCCGCGGGTCGTCATCACCTTCCAAAATGTCGAGCACCTATCCTCGGCGGCGCTGGGCACGCTCATCACCGTCAGCAGCGCGGTGAAGAAGAAGGGCGGCCAACTGTGCCTCTCGGACATCAAGCCGTCCATCCTTGAGGTCTTCCGGATCACCAAGCTGAACCGCGTGTTCACTATCCACCCGACCGCCGCCGAGGCGGTCAAGAGCCTCGCCTGAGGGCTACCCCATGGGGGCTTCCCCAGCAAAGGCGAGCCAGTGGAGCGGCAAGCTGCACCCGCGCCGCGATGAGGTGGAGGCGGCTCAGGTGTTACTGGCCGGGGCTCTGACTGCCCACAACTTCGATGAGGCCATCTGCTTCGCGGTGCGGCTGGCGCTTGAAGAGGCACTGGTGAACGCTTTCCGCCATGGCAATCGGGATGACCCAACCAAGCACGCGCTGGTGGATTGGTCGATCACGGACGACGAGGTGACAATTCAGGTGACCGATCAGGGCAGCGGCTTTGATCCCGGCAGCGTCCCCGACCCGACCGCTGAGGAGAACCTGGAGATTCCCTCGGGCCGCGGCATCATGCTGATGCGGGCCTACATGACCGAGGTGGAACACCTAGCGCCGGGCAACATGGTGCGCCTGGCTTACCGGCGCAAACAGTCGTGAGCGACAAACCGCTGCGTTGCGCGGTAATCGGGGCGGGCCGCATGGGCAAGCACCATGCCCGACTCTACGCCCGCACTCCCGGTTGTGAACTGGTCGCCGTGGTGGATCCGCGCCCCGATCGCGCTGGCCCGATCGTGGAGGAGTGGGGCGGCCGGGCGTGCACGACGGTCGAGGAACTTCCCGAGGGAGTCGACTGCGCCACCGTTTCCACTCCGACGGCAACTCATCTGTCAGTGGTGGAAGCTCTGCTGGCCCGTCGGGCCCACTGTCTGGTGGAGAAGCCGCTGGCGCCGACGGTTGATGAAGCTCAGCGGATTGCCGAGGCGGCGGCCCGCAGCGGCTGCGTTCTTCAGGTTGGCCATGTGGTGCGCTACGACCCGGTGATGATGGCCATCCGCGAGTTGAAGATCGTTCAGCCGCGCTTCGTCGAGGTTGACCGCATCAGCCCGATGACCTTCCGTTCCGTGGATGTCGGGGTAGTGCTGGACATGATGATCCACGATCTCGATGTCCTGCTGATGCTGATGGGCAGCGAGCCGGAGGAGATTCACGCCAATGCCGTGTCGGTGCTGGGCGAGGCCGAGGATGTCTGTAATGCCCGCCTCATCTTCCCGGCGGCCCACGGCCAGGTGCGCGCCGTGGCCAATGTGACCGCCAGTCGGCTGGCGTTGAAAACCGAGCGCAAGATGCGGGTGATCGGCGAGGACATCTATGTCAGTGCCGACTTTGCTGAACGACGCGGCACGGTGGTCCGCAAAGGGGCCAATCAGGCGCGACTCACCGAGATTCGTCAGGCATTGCGCGAAGGCCAGGATCTGTCCGGACTCGACTACCGCGAACTGGTGCAGATCGAGGAGCTGGTGGTGGGTGCGGGCGAACCGCTGCGGCTGCAGTTGGACGACTTCCTCGATGCGGTTCGCAGCGGCCGCCGCCCGACGGTGGATGCGCAGGCCGGCTTTGCCGCCGTGCGCACTGCCGAGCGCATCGTCGCCGCAGCGCGCTCCGCAGGCGCGCGGATGGTCTGATGCGTCTCCCACGGTTGCTTGGCTCGCACCTCAGTGCCGCCGGGGGCTTGGTCGAGGCGGTAGCTCGATCGCAACCGGCCCAGTGTGCCGCTCTGCAGGTGTTCACTCGCAATCAGCATCAGTGGCGTGGTCGGCCGTTGAGTGCCGATGAAATCGCTGCTTGGCGGCAGGCCTTGCGCTGGCGCGGTTGGAACGATGGCCGCGCGCGGGTCATCAGCCACGCCAGCTACTTGATCAATATCGCCTCGCCCAGCGCCGAGGCTCGCTCGCGCAGCATCCGCGCCCTGCGCGAGGAACTGGAGCGATGCGAGGCGCTGGGAATCGGTGGGGCGGTGCTGCACCCCGGCGCGCATCTGGGACAGCGGCCACCGGAGCGGCGTCAGGCCCTCGGCGCCGCACCGACCACCGACGAGGCTGCGGGCATCGCCCGGGCGATCGACTCGCTAGATGCAGTTCACGCAGCCTTGCCCGGCGTTCGCGCTCGCACCCTGCTGGAAACAACCGTCGGGGCTGGCACCACCCTAGGCGGGATCTTCGCCCATCTGTCGCGGATCGCCAACGGCGTGCGAGAGCCGGAGCGGATCGGGTTCTGCATCGATTCCTGCCATGTGACCGCCGCTGGCTACGACATGTCCACCGACGAGTCGGCCGCGCGAGTAATGGAGGAACTGGTCCGGGTGTGCGGGCTGGCCCGCGTCGGCGCAGTGCACTTCAATGACTCGGTGGGCGCGTGCGGTAGCCACCGTGATCGGCATGCCCACATCGGCGAGGGCACCTGCGGCGCGGCCTGTTTCCGCGCTATTCTGTGCGCGAAAGGGCTGGCGGATGTGCCGATGATTCTTGAGACCCCCAAGGGCGGCGGCCTTGACGGACACGAATGGGACAGGCGAAACCTCAATCTACTGCGCGCCATGGAACAACCGGCATGAGTTGGTCCTCGAGATGCTTGGTTGTGGCGCTGAGCAGCACGGCGCTCTTGGGCGGTTGCAAGGCATGGTTCCGCAAGCCAACGGCCAGCCCAGCGGCGGCGGCCGCAGTATCGGCCCCGGCGGTGCCGCTAGTGCCAACTGCCCCAGAGCAGGCACTGCTCGATCAGGCCGAGTTGCATCTGCAGTCGGGAAGCCACGAGCAGGCCTTGGCGGAGTTCAACCAACTGCTGGCGGAGAATCCATACTTGCCCGATGCCTGGGTCGGGGTGGGAGATGTAATGGCGGCGCAGGGCCGCTACCGCGAAGCCGAGCCCGCCTACACCCGCGCCACCGAACTTGATCCGGGAGATTTCAACGCTCAGGTTGGTCGCGGGCAGTCGCTGCTGGCGCTCGGGCGCACCGTGGACGGCATCCGGGCGATGCATCGGGCCCTGACCATCAATGGCGAGGCGGCCGAAGTGCACATCAGCATGGCCAGCGCCTATCTGGTGCTGGGCCAGCCGGAGGCGGCGGTTGGTTACGGCGAGCGGGCGGTGGCGCTGATGCCGGAGAACGCCGCAGCGCGCATCAATCTCGGAGCGGCCTACGAGCGCACCGGCAAGCCGGGCGCGGCGGCCAGTCAGTACGAGGTGGCCATGGAACTCATGCCGCCGACGCCGCAGCTCTACATCAATCTGGTGAATGTGTACGCCGCCGATGGGCGGCACGCCGAGGCGCTGAATGCCGCTCGGGAACTCTGCCGGGTGAGCCCCTCGCCGAACAGTTTCGAACGGCTCGGCTGGGCACAGTTCCGCGCCGGTGACTACGCCGCCAGCCTCGCCGCCTACCGCAGCGCGGTCGAGATGGATGCCCAGTATTGGCCGGCCTGGAACGGCATCGGGGTGAACGCCATGAACACCTGGCTGCAGTCGGCCAAGCGCGACTCCTTCGCCGCCAACGAGGCGCGCGATGCATTCCGCCGCAGCCTGCAGGTCAATCCCAATCAGCCGAAACTGGTGCGGCTGATGATGACCCACTCACTCTGACTACGGCTGACTTCCCCAAATGCCCAATGCCACACTGCTCGAATGTTTCGAATCACCTGCGGCGACGGCGTTCATCATCGAGCACATCCACGAAGAGTTCACCTCAATGTGCCCCAAGACCGGCCACCCGGACTTCGGCCGGATCACCGTGCGCTTTGAACCGGCCCAGAAGTGCATCGAGTTGAAGAGCCTCAAGCTGTACCTGCACAGCTTTCGCAACGAGGGGATGTTCTTCGAGGCCCTCACCAACCGCATTCGCGACGATCTGGTCGCCGCGATGGCCCCGCGCTGGCTGCAGGTGGTGGCTGAGTTCCGCGGGCGCGGCGGCATCCACACTCGGGTGCTGACTGGCTCGGGGTCGGTGCCCGAGCGCTATCAACGCGGCTGACCAGTCCCCATTCAGGCCTTCAGCGAGTCTTCTTGGTTCGTTCCGGAGGCGGAGGCAGGGCGGCGGCAACTTCCGGACCGACCGCCTCAGTAAGTCGGCGCCAAGTGGCGTCGGTCAGCTCATCGCGCTCGAAGCGCAACTGGGTGAGCCGCGCGTTCATTTGCTGGTGCACCACATGTGGGGCGAGAGCTTCGGCACCCTTGCCACTGGGCAGGGCCGTACCGATGATGATGATTCCCGAGTCGGCCCCGGAGGTCTGCACCGCAGCGTTGTGCCGGGTCTCGACCATCTGGCGCATCAGGTCGCTGTAGGACTGTTCGTATTGGGCGCGGATGGCGTTTATCGCCTCAGTGGACGAACCCGCCGCCGCCCGAGCCACATCAAAGGCCGCTGAGATTCGGCGCGGGTCATTGAAAACTCCTGGGTAGGCCTGCCGTCCCCAGGCCATCTGCATGGCCGCCCGGCCTTCGGGGGAGAGTCCGGCATCCAGCTCGGCCAGTTCGGCGATATTGAACTGGGAGAGGGCATCATTGGCCTTGGCTCGCTTCCGGTCGGCTTCCCACCGCGAGCGCATCTCGCCATCGTCCATGCTCATGGCCACCTGCACATTTGCATCAGCCTGATCGCCGCGGACCTGCTGCCACTGTTCGTGAATCCGGGCATCGGCGGCGGTGATGGCCCGCAGCGCCTGCGAAACCAGCAGGTCGCGCTGGCGCAAAGCGTTCTCCAGCGCTTCCGAGTAACCACTGAGGATGCGATCGGCTTGCACGCGGTCGGCCTCGCTGAGTCCGGCCGCCGCAGCGGCGGTGGTCAGATCGACCGCCGCCAGTCCGGCGCGGATCGGTTCGGCGCTGCCGAGCCGAAGCAGTTCACGGCGGCGATTGGCGCCCTGCCACTGGAGCCGCACTGGACTGTCGGCATCAGACATCGCCGCAGTGGAGATGTCGCCGTAGAGGTGCTGCTCGAGGGTCATGATCTGGTCGAAGGCGGTCTGTCGCGCCGTGAAAAACGGCTCGACTTGGCTGGCTTTCAGGGAGGCCGGGCCTGATTCACCCGGGTTGCGCAGCGACTCCGCCACCGCATTCGCCTTCTCGCCCTCAGCGCGATACTCCTCGTACAGGGCCCGACCGATCGCCTGAGCATCCTCGCTAGCACCCAGTTGGGCGAGTTGGTCCGCCAGCACGGTATCGGTGATGAGCGGAATGGCGCCCGGAGGACCGAACGAGCCCGCGAATTGGTCGCCGGAATCATCGCTCATGCCGATGGTGATTCCGTCCAACCCCAGACCATCGGCATTGAAGGTGAAACCGCCACCGCTGATTTCCACGGCGGCGCTGCTGCCCACCGCAAGGCTTACTACTTGTCCGCCAACCGCGCCCACCCATTCGCCGGCCTCTAGGCCCGCAGTGGTTTCGATGGCAACGGTGGCCACCACCGGCATGCTCGCCCCTGACAGAACAATCTCGGTGCCAGCCGCCGCGGGCTGTTCAGCGCGGGCCGCAGTGATGGCCTGCCAATCGATGCCCAGAAGTTGCTCGATTGACCGCCGCATTTCACTGCTGGCGGCGCTCAGTTTGTCCAGCCGCTCCGTTTGCTCATTTCTGAGCGCGGCGTCCTTTCCACCGATCTCGAACATGAACATGTCTCCCTGGCTGGGCCGCTCGTCGGCGGCGTCCATGCACTCGCTGATGGTCGTCTCGAAAGTGTTCCACCAGGAGTTCTCCAAAGCGCTGATCGCCTTGGTCTGCTCCGGCGTCTGCGTCACGCCATGGACATGCTCGAGGAAGCTCCGCTCCTGCCCACCATCGGGGAGCATCCCATAGCACTGCTCAATCGCCTCGCCGAGTAACCGGATGCTTTGAGTTCGGGGAAGCATGGTCCGCATCTGGTCGACTGCCTCGCGGTACTGGCGACGCAGGTTGCGGGTTGCCTTGTTTAGTTCAGCATTGGCCTGATCCATGTACTCCCTCACCGCGGTCAGGTGCTGCATGAAGTCAGCGGCATTGGCCAGCTGGGGCTGAGACTCACGGGCCTTGGCTAGAACAGCGAGCGAATCAATCTGCAATCTAGCGGCGCGCTCCAGAGCCGGGGTGGCGTTGGCCTCCCAGGCAATCAGCGCCAGATCGATCTGTTGGCGAAGTTCGGGGGTCAGCTCCGCGGCGGTGGCCACCTCGCTGAGTTCGGCGCTGCCTCGACCATTCGACACAATGGCGAAGGCGGCGCGACGCCGCCACTTCTCGCCCAAGCGGGCAACCGCCGGGCGTTGGCCCGGTTCGACCAGAGCGGTCAGGTCAGCGACTAGCGTCGCATCCAGTCCAAGCATGCGTGTGAACAGCCCGCGGCGTCGGTCCGCGAACGCCTCCTGCACAGCAGCCGATGCATCGGCATCCCGCGAGTCCCACTCAGCCAGGAACTTGGCAACCTCGGCATCCCGGAGCACCTTCCATTCGGCCAGATAGCGCTCAAGTGCGGCGAAGGCGCCCGGCAGCTGGGCTTCGGTCAGGCCCACCTCGGCGGCGCCAGCCTGCAACGCGGCGCTGGAGAGCGGGTCGGGAAGCACCCCGCGGGTGCCCTGAGCGACGGCCGTGGGGCCGGTCATAAGGAGGCCAATCGTGGCTATCAGGATTGCCCGCGGTGCCGTTGGAAGCTTCATAATCCGGCCATGCTAACTGCCATGCCGATTGATCTTGCCTTGAATGCTCGAAGCGGCAATACTCAGCGACTCACCACGGAGTAGCCACCGAGATGCCATTTGATTCCGCTATCAACGCCCGGGCCATCGAACTGAATCGCCTCCTGCTGGAAACCTGTGCGGCAGGCGCTGGAATGGCTCCGGCATCTTCCATGGCCGCCGGCCACCTAGCCAATGTTCTGCTGCGCAGCGTGATGCGTTGGGATCCAAGTTCACCATCGGGCAAGTCCGCTGACCATCTGGTCTGTTCTGATTCGCGCCAGGCGCTGGCGGGACTGGGTGTCTGCGTTGGGCTCGGCGTCACCCTTGCCGGCACATCCGGTGGCGGGGTACCAGTTACCAAGAACGACCTGCTCGCCTTGGGAACCGGCGCCTCACTTCTGGGACGGGCTCTGGAGTGCGGCGGCCTGCCAATCAGCGTGACACCGGCTGGCGCGGTCGGCTGCACACTGGCCCTAGCCTGCGGCATGGCCTTGGCGGAGCGGCGTGCTGGAAGTTCCAAGCGGATCTTCTGCCTGCTCAATGAGGAAGACATTCACGCCGGGGCGACTTGGGATGCGCTGGCGCTGTTGCGTTCCCAGCGGCTCGACAATCTGTTCGTGATCTTCTGCGTGGCGCGGCCCGACAAGAACGCCACCATTGTGGCAACTACGCCCTCGCTGGCGCAGCGCCTCGAGGCGATTCAGATTTCGGCCAAGGTCATCGATGGACACTCTCCCAAGGCGATCAGTGCCGCGCTTGAGCCGACTCCGGTGCGCAGCAGCCTGAGCAGCACCGGCCGCGGGGTCATCATCGCGCAGACCATGTCAGGTTGGGGGGCGGCTTCCATTCAAGGGCCAGCGTGGGCGGAAGGTGTGCCCACCGGCGATCGACTGAAGAAGGCGTTGGCCGAATTGGCCACCACACAACTGCAACTGTGCAGTGCGCTGACCCGCGGAACGGAGATCCGTCCGACCCCGCCAGTCGTTGAAGTGGTCCAATCGCCTGCGGCTGGCGCCATCCCGACCTTCGAGGCGGCCATGAAAGCATCGGACATGGCCACGGTGCTGGCTCGTGGCACCTGCGCGCCGTGGGCGGGGTTCGCTCTGGCGGCCCGGGCCCTGATGCGCACGCGCGGCGATGTCTTCGCGATCGAAGTGGAGAGCACCAACAGCGCGACGCGACTGGCCAATGATCGCGCCTTGGCCGGATGCTCGTTCACCGTTCTCATGGCCGGTCCGGCGCAAGTGGCGCTGGCCGCCGGCTTGGCCAGTGGTGGCGGCACAGCGTTCTGCACTGTTGGTGCCGATTTGGTCGGGCGCTGCCTCGGGGCATTCGAGGCGTTTGCCCGCGCTGGCTCGGCGGTGAAACTGGTGGTGTGCAACGCGGCACTCTGGAACGGCGCCGGAAGTTCAGCGGCCAGTTCCTGCGCTGCGACTGCGGTCGGCCGCGCCTTGTCAACCCTGCAGACCCCGCTGGGTGGACCAGCCTGCACGCTGATTCAGCCCGCCGATGCCAGTTCAGCTTTCGCTCTCGGTCTGGCGATGGCCAGTCGCGATGGAGCCTGTCTGATGCGCCTCTCCGGCGCGGAGTGTGAGATCCTCTATCCCGAACCCGCCACGCTGCGTCTGGGTCAACCGGAGCGAATGGTGGAGGGGCGCGACATCCTGCTGGTCGCCTCGGGCTCAATGGTGCACGAATGCAATGCAGCCATCGAAGCGCTCGACAAGCTCGGGGTGGATGCCACGCTGGTTGATCTGCACTCCCTGCCGAGGGAGGAGGAGACCATGCTTGATCTGGCCAACCGCAATGAGGGTCGAGTGCTGGTGATTGAGGATTGTGTCGGTGGGGCCAGCGGCCCGGCCCTGGCCGATGCCTGTGCGGCATCGGGCGATGGATTCACCGTGGTGCAGTTGCATCCCAAGGTGACGGTGCGCGCCACCAGCGATCACGAGTCGCGGTTGAAATCCTGCGGGCTTGCTGCGGGTCAGATCGCCGCGCGCGCGGCGGACATGCTCGGCGTGCGGAACTGATGGTGTCGGTTCGGGGGTGGCCGCTACCAACCGCGGCGGGGGGCCGTCGGCAGCAGCGGTGCTGACGGAGTGCCGCGAAAACCCTTGGCCACCAGGAAAATCTCCACACTTTCGGCGCGGGAAGCCTTGGGCTTGAACCCCTTGCACTCATCGAACTCAGCGGTGGTGCGCTTCAGGAGTGTCGGATACTCGCCACCCTCGTACACCTTCATCGCCAGGCTGCCGCCAGCGCGCAGCCAGGCGCCTAGTCGGTCGAGCAGGGCATGGCAGAGGGCGATGCTTCGCAGGCTGTCGCCGCCGGGATCACCGCT
>SXGQ01194383.1_pt1 | contig 10622 bp, 4 predicted proteins | sample 3178371 | NCBI WGS metagenome assembly SXGQ01 (sample SAMN11356859, study PRJNA531348) | freshwater metagenome | isolation source: freshwater sample F1-20 | place: China: Fuxian Lake, Yuxi | collected 2017-12-25 | reverse complement strand
CCACTCCCGCTGCCCGCCGGCGGTGTGAGCAGGATCACGACGCTGCCCGTCGCACCAGCATAGCCATCGACCGCGATCTGATAGGTCATACCTGGCGTGACCGAAAACGAAACCACGCTCGTGGTGGTACTAGGACCGTCGTCATTACTCGCCACCGGGGTCAGGCCGCCTACGGACAACCCCGTGTACACGGCGAGAACCGTGTCGAAGCTGCTGCCTGCGGTCGAAACCGTGACCGTCCCACTCGCCGTCGCGGACCACGTATACCAGACGGACTTGAATGGTCCGTTCCCAGCGTGGCTCGGTTCACCGGCTTCGCGCGTCGCGCTGGCATTGGAACCGGAAAGGGTTCCGCCCGTACTCGGAAACGTAAGGCGATTGGCAAAGCTGTCGTTGTTAGCCCCGCTGCTGGCACTGGCGATGGAAATGCCCAAGACAATGCTGCCGGTCGCCCCCCCGTAGCCGTCGACGAGAATGCGGTAAGTGGTGCCGGCCGTCGCCGTAAAAGTGAGCAGGCTCGCGCTGCCGGCGCCACTGTCGTCGTCCGAAGCGATCCGCGTTAGGGCGGACACCGCGGTGCCCGTGTAAACCGCCAAAATGGTGTCAAAGGAGGAACCCGAGGTGAATACCGAAGCGGTACCCGAGCTCGGCGCGGTCCACGCCCACCAGACCGACGCACCTCCTACCGAGTCCGGATGTATCGGCTCTCCAGACTCCTTGTTCGCGCCCACGTTGCTCCCCGATACGTTAACCAATGCGCCGGAAACCACCGTCGCATTCGCGAAGGCGTTGTTGACCGGGCCACTTCCGGACGAGGAGCCAACCGTCAAGGTGGCTGGTCGGCTGGTACTAGACCCACCGGAGGCGTTGCGCACGACGACACTGTAGGTGCCGGCGCTCGCCGCTTGGACGGAAGACAGGGAGAGAGTGGCCCCAGTCGCACCGCTCAGCACTGAAGACTGCCCGCCTTGGTTGGTGAATGTCCACTGGTAGGTGAACGGGCCCGAGCCCGAAACCACTACCGTGAACGTGACATTAGCGCCCGCGGCAACGCTCTGGCTCACGGGCTCCGTGGTGATCACCGGCGGGGGCACGTCCACGGAGAGCATGGCCGCGGTGCTGCGGACCTCACCGGCAGAATTACTCACGACTGCCTGGTAGGTTCCCGCTTGGGCGAGCGTGACGCTGGACAACGTGAGCGTGGCAGTGGTAGCGCCCCCGACCAGATTTCCGTTGAATAGCCAGCGATAACTCAGACCCGAACCTGATGCTCCCACACTGAACGTGGCGGTGTCACCTAAGTTGACCCGCCGACTGGATGGCTGCGAGGTGATGGTCGGCGCGGTGCTGGGAGTTGTGATGGAGCCCCCGGTAGCTCGAATGGCAGCCTCGATCAGCGAATTACTAGAGGAATCCACGCCATAGACGCCCGCCGCGTCGGTGCTGCTGCCCGTGGAACGCTGCAGGCCGGAAACCAAGACCCCAGCGTAGAGGTACTGGGAACCATCACTGACCCAGGCCGGGCCGCCGCTGTTGCCCGGCCCCGTCGACACCTCCGAGATGAGAAGGTAGGTGCCGGAGCTACTCTCAAACGCGCGGAAAAATGGCCCAGTTTGGTGCATCAGGAACCTCCGGCCATCATCGCTGGAATAAAGTCCGTTAGGATATCCGGTGATGAGTTTCTGGCGGCTCGACTTCAAGGCGCCGACCCCATCATTCCAGTGTCCCGCGAACCCGCCGCCAGCGGTGTCTTCGAACGCATAATGCACGACGAAATCCTGCGCGAAGGTTCCGGCACTGTTGATCGACCGCTGCGCCGCGGTCGTGTAACCGCTGAAATACTGGTATCCCCGCAGATGCTGACCGGCCGAGGTCGGGGGAATGCTGGTGAGAGCTGCCGCCCGGTGCCACCGCGGATTAACCAGCCACGGATCGGCCGCCGCCTTGTCAAAAACCACGTGTGCGCAGGAAAAGACCACCCGGGGATTCCGCACGACCGCCCCGCTGCCCGAACTCACATATCGCGGTTCCGATCTATGGGCGACTAGGATAGCGCCGGTGAAATTGTAGGGGTATTCAGCGTAGGCGCTGCTGCCGGCGCTGATGGGGGACGCGGTGTAGGTCTGAGCCGGGAGGGTGGCGAAGAGCAGGAAGAAGCCTGCGAGTAAACCGGCCGGGAATGCCCGACGAGTAGGCAGCATCTGGTTCATGGCTTGAAATATCCTCCGCGAGCCGCAGCGGCGATCGACTCGCGTAGCCGGGCTTCCGCGCTCGTCATCGGCCCATTCCAGCGCTGGAACTCAGGCCGGGCCTGCCACGACTGGAGCGCCTGCAGCGCGGCTCGATCTAGGCGCGCCGCGTCCTGCAGCGTCGGCACGCGAGAGGTGGTGGCAAGGTTGTGCGAAACCGTCGCATTCACATTGGGAACCAAGGCGAAGAATTTCGCGCCCTCTTCCGCGGAGAGACCAGGACGCATGAGATAAGATTCGATCGCGACCCGCTGGCGGTCCGTCGCCAAATCGGCGCGCGCCAAGAGACCTGCCCGTACTAAGGGCTGCGTGTTCAGCCAATCCTCCCGTTGAGCCAGCAGCGGCAAAAAGTCAGCCGGCGTCTCTAGGGCCAAACGATCCAGGGCCACCCAAGAGGCGCGCCGCAGTTCGCTCCTGCGGGACGGAGCGAGCAATTCCTCCAAGCGAGGCACCGCTTCCCATGCCAGCGTCGCGACCGTCAGGTCAAAAGCCTCCAGAAACCCATCCGAGGGCGTCTCGGCCCACTGATCACGGTTGATCAGTCCGATCGCGCGTTGCCGCACCTCCGCAATTTGTCCGGAAGGAACAGCGGTCCGCCACTCATTACGCAGGGCGAGGGCCCACTCGTCGGCCGAATCCTGGCGCTCGTAGATGCGACGCGCATAACGGGCCCCCTCGGCGGGATCGATTTGGCCTAAGAGATCGATCATCCAGACCCGTAAAGTTGGCGCGGTGGTCAGATTCCCCCCCGGTCCAACTTTAAACGCTAGCCCGGTTTGGGCATCGAGGCCCTCCTCGAGCAGCAAAATCAGCACGGCCACCGCCACATCTGGCGGCAGCGAGCGGAGCTGGTGCGCCATTTCCTGCAGGCGCCGATCCGCGTCCGCGCGGGGAAGTCCACCCTGCAGCAACCCGCGCAGCGCCCTGAGGTTTCCGGTCAATTCCACCGCGATCCCCGAAGTTGCCGGGCGCTGCGTGGCGGGCGGCGCCTTGCCCGCCTCCCCCGCCACGAAAACCCCGGAGGAAGCGGATTTTTCCTGCGAACGTAGGCGAGTTATCCTCCACCCGAGGGCGCACCCCAAGCAAACGAACAGAACGAGCAAGAACAGGGCTGGCTTGGTTTTCAGGGTCAAGGGGCCACGGCCGATTACAACGCCGCAACGTGAAATGCCCGTCCTGAGGGAACAATTCGAGGATAATGCGCAGCGGACCGAGCTGAGCTGATCAGCCCCAAACCACAGCCTTGCAGGACGGAATCGCCAGTCACCGGCCGGAACTAAGGTGTCCGGATCGGCGCGGCCAGCCTCCGCAGGCGCAATGCCATCTTCACCCCGTGTTTAGCCGGATGGCGGACCGCGTGCCGGATGAGCCACTTGCGTTCCTCGGACGCCCCGGCCGCCCACCGCGCGCAGATCCCGAACGCCAGCTCGGGATGGTCCTTGGCGATGTCGCCCAGGTGATTCGCCACGCTCCGGCGCACGTAGAGATCGGGGTCGTCCTTCAACGCCTCCAGGATCGGCAGGCTGGGCCGTGGATCGGTAACCAAGGCGGGGATCCGCTCCGCCCAGGGCAGCCGTGGGCGCGAGCCCTCCGCACACAGGCGGCGCACGTGCGGATCGGGATCCCGCGTCCACTGCATCAGTCGGGCGAGCGTGCGCTGCTGCTCCTGCCGCAGAAAGACCCGCAGGGAAAATTCCGCGGTGAACCGCCGCGTGAGCTCATACTGCGCGGTCATCGAGGCTTCGAACGGGTCGCGTCCGCCGTTGCCGGCCGGATCGAGGCCGTAGGCGGCGACGAAGCTGACGTGCGGCAGGTAAAAGAACACCCCGAGGCCCAATCCTTCCGTCCGGGTGTGCGGCGGGGTGAGCGAGCGGAGGATCACGTCGAGGGCGTCCTCGTAACGCGCCGGCAGGTGGGCGCGCATCGCGCGGGCGAGATGGCGTCCGCGCTGGAGGATCGCGAGCGGGGCGAGCCCCGCGCGGGCGGTGCGGCCAAAGGCGGCGCGATCGAACCGCGGGTACGCGAGCGCGAGGTTGTGCGCGAGGCAGTCGATGGCCTCGGCATCAAGGAGCGCGGCAAGCGAGCTGCCCTTGGCGATCGCACGCGGGGCGGCGGGGAGGCGGGGCGAAGGGGTGGGCTTGGTCACGGCGGCGGAAGCTGGGCATAGGTAATGCCTGGGCGGAAGGGAAGCCGGGCCCGCAGGAGAGAGGGCGAAGCCGCAAGGAGGCTCGGTCCTACCGGGGTCAGGCCGTTAATCGCTAGTCCCGGACCCGGACGACCGGCCCAGTGCCGGATCCTCGCGCCCGCCGGCCGGACGTTCACCCGCCTCCCCGCCGCCGACTAACAATTAACGGCCTGACCCCGTAGGAGCGGGCCCCGGTTCTACCGTGAACGGCGGCCGCACCTCTCCTCCGCACCCAGCATGCCCGCACGCCCCTCAAGATCAATTGCAAGCCCATCCGGCTTGCCATCAACCAATGACGCCCGAGACGATCCACGCGCCCCCGGACCGACTCCTGCGGCCACCCCTTCGGCTCTGTTCGTTGGGGTTGGCCAAGGCATCGGAAACGCCTTTGACTCCCCCGACTTGATTTGCCCGGTCTGTTGTCCAACCGACGGCCCCCATGCTGAACTTGATGGTCACCACCAATTACCCCAAAGCGACCGGCTTCCGTCTCGCCCTAGGCCTCAGAACTCCCGCTCGTAACCGAGCATCTTCCAAACGTTGCCGCATCCTTCCTTGGACCAAACGATCACTGTGCAGGAGCACTCTTAAAAGGCTGATGGTTGAGAGTTGGGTCAGCTGAGGTGGCCCGGTTTCGCAACACCCCCGAACGTGACTCCTGATTCCACCCGTGCGGCCTGCACCGCCGGCGTTCTCGCGGCGTCCGGCATCGACCGCAAGCTGTTGGAGGAGCTGTTCGATCACACGCCTGACATCGCCTTTTTCATCAAGGATGCCGCCGGCCGGTACACCACCGTGAACCATTCGCTGGTGGACCGCCATGGTCTGCAGGGCAAGGCAGACCTGATCGGGCGACGCCCCGCCGACGTGTGCGCGGGCAGTTTCGGACGCATCCCAACCGAACAGGATTCTGCCGTGCTGCGCACTGGGCGCCCCATCGTCGACCACCTCGAGCTGCACTGGCTGCTACCCCACCGCCCGGTCTGGTGCCTGACGACCAAACTGCCCCTGCGCGATGCGACGGGCAAAATCTGCGGCCTGATCGGTCTCTCGAAAGACGTGCGAGCGCCAATTTCGCCGCGGGAGATCCAGCCGGGAATTGCCGCGGCCATTCTGCACTTGGAGACCAACTACGCGGAGTCCATCTCCCCTTCCCTGCTCGCCCGCCTCGCACGGGTGCCGCCCTCCAGGTTCGGACGCACCGTCAAGCGGATCTTCGGCCTGACTCCCGTCCAGTTGATCGCCAAGACCCGCATCGCCGCCGCCTCGCTCGCCCTCCGCGATACTCCTCGCGCTGTCGCCGAAATCGCGCACGCGTGCGGCTTCGCCGACCACAGCGCCTTCACGCGGGCGTTCCGTGCGGCCACGGGGGTTACCCCGACCGAGTTCCGCCAGCTGCACCGTACAGCCCGATCCCGCGGCAAGCCGGGACCAGACCGGAAGGCAAACCGGCGGCGTTGACGCCCGCCGTCGGCTCTCGCGTAACCGCGAGCGGACGTACCCGGGCGGCGGTTGTGCCGACTTCGCCAAATTCACGCTTTTCCCAGTCAAGACGCTGCGGCACCGACCTGATAGGCTCACGCTTTTAAAAGACCCCCATCCCATGCCGATGCCTCCCGGAGCGGACCTCCGCACCACTGGCAAGCTCAGCCAACGTGCTGCAAAGCACGAGGGGGTCATCGCGTCGGGTCAGACCGCGGTCGAACCGTCGCCCCGAAGCAACTGACCTTGGACGCCCCTCCACCGTGGATATTCCCAGCGGTCCAAGGGTGACAATCCTCCGGAAATCGATCCGGTCCCCGTCTCCCAACTCCAAGTCCGAAAAGCCATGAAAAGAAAGCCCGTCTCTTGCCTCATCACGGCCATGCTCAGCCGCCTTGGTGCGCCGCGCGTCCGGCCGATGCTACCGACGTCACGCGCCACTCAAGGAACGCTTGGGCGCGCCTTTGCGGTCGGCACGTCCTGTCTTTTCCTCAGCCTGACCGCGCGAGCACAAGTCGCCCCCACGCCCCCGCCCGCGCCCTCCACCGGCGGCCCGATCAAGCTCTCCGTCTTCGAAGTCTCCTCCGAACGGGACACCGGCTACGCCGCCTCCACCGCGATGACCGGCACCCGCACCAACGAGAAACTCGAGAACCTCCCCAACTCGATCTCGGTCATGACGCAGGAGCTCCTGCAGGACCTCGCCCTCAACACCTACTTCGACGCCGTCGACTTCGGGATGAGCACCGAGAACCAATTCAACGACCAAGGTACCATCGGCGCCGTCGTCGGCAACCGCAGCGGCAATCAGGTGAACATCCGCGGCCTAGCCTCCATCCGCCAGCTCCGCGACGGCTTCCCCTGGTACCTCGCCGCCGACGTCTTCAACACCGAGCGCATCGAATTCAGCCGCGGCCCCAGCGGCCTCGCTTTCGGCGACGTCGATGCCGGCGGCACCATCAACATCGCCAGCAAGCGCGCGTCCTTTCAGCGCCGCGGCTCCGTCCAGGTTCGCTACGACAATTTTGGCACGCAGCGTTACTCCGTTGATTTCAACCAGCCCATCATCCCCGGCCGCCTCGCCCTCCGCGTCAATGCCATCAAATCCGAGGTGGAGATGTTCAAGCAGCGCATGGGCCGCGACCTCGAGGGCTACGCCGGCTCGCTCCGTTGGGAACCCTTTCACCACCGCCGCACGCAGATCGACGTCGCTTACGAGACCGGCAACACCACCTATCACATCGGCCATCTCGGGCCCGGCGACTACCGCGCCGCCTACGTCTACGGCACCGGCACCAGCAACCTCGATGCCGACCCGCTCCGCCCCGGCACACAGGTCAACGGCGTCGGCATGCAGCAGATCCGCGCTGCCACCGCCTTAAATCACGCCCTCGTCGACGTCGGAGGTGTAATCAACAATTGGCAGTCTACCACCGCAAACATCTTCCGCATTTCGTTCACTCCTACCAGCGCTGCCGCCACGTCTGCGACCGACCCGCAGAATCCCAACCGCCTCTCGGTTCGTCGCGTCCCGGAGAGCATCATCCCGCTGGACGAGGACTGGGGCGGCCCCGACACCAAGCAGGCCTCCAAATATTTCGCCTACACCATCGAGTTGAAGCACGCGTTTTCCGACCGGCTCCACGCCCTCTTCGCCCACAACGCCCAGGTCGACGAGACCATCCGGAAACAGGCCTTCTCCACCGTCACCGTCATCGCTCCTGCCAGCCGTTACCTCCACATCGACGTCAACCCCGTGCTCCCCAATCCCAACGGCACCGGCACCGTCCCCAACCCCAACTACGAGCAGATGTATGTCATCCACGTGCCGATCTATAATCCCGGCGGCCACGACATCCTCAACTGGCGCGGTCAGCTTGTCTATGACGCCGCCCTCCCTTGGGGCATCACTCAGCGTGTCGTGCTGGGCGCCAACTACCGCCACGAGAAAGTCTACTCCGAATTCTTCAGCTACTCGCTGACCCGCGAGGAGATCGCCCGCCGCGGCTACACCGGTGAAGCCGCTTGGTTCACGAACAACCTGGTCTCCAACATCCATTACCTGCGCGACGGCAACAGCGACCAGAAGCTCGGCTGGAACGTCCGCCCCGGCCTCACCCAGCTTTTCCGCTCGAATGCGGGCCTCAACCGCCATCAGGACCAGAGCCTTACCTCCGGCACCCTCAATATCCTCGGCTCCTACTTCAAAGGCCAACTCCGCAGCAGCATCGGCGTCAGCCGCGAACGCTGGCTGCAGAGCGTCAGCGCCGCCACCACCACCGACCGCGCCAACTTCAACCAAGCCACTTTCTTCGCCGCCGACGGCTCCCGCCTGCCCAACGACGGTATCCGCAAGGCCAGTGGCATGGCGCTGAATCCCTTCTCCGATGACTGGAGCACGAACCAGACCTACGGCGCCGTCTGGCACCTCCGTCCCTGGCTCGCGCTCACCGGCGGGTACTTCGAGTCGTCGCAGTTCTCCGACAACATCGGCACCGACCTCACTGGCGGCGCCGTCGTCCCGCTCACCGGCGAAGGCGTCGATTTCAGCGCGCGGTTCAAGCTCTTCGACGGCAAGCTTGAGGCCACCGTCACGCGCTTCGAAACCAAGCAGGAAAATCTCCAAGCCGGGATCAGCACCCAAGTCCGCGACGAGCTCAATCTGCTGCTCGAAACAGACCTCGCCAATTCGATCGACTACCGCGACCGCACCTCGACCGGCTGGGAATACCAGGTGCTCGTCAATCTCTCCCGCCACTGGACGCTCCTCGGCTCCTATTCGCGCAACCAGACCGAATTCACCCGGTTCTTCCCGCTGCTCGGCGCGGTTCTCACCCAGGCCCGGGCCATCGCCCGCAGCCGCGGGCTCGATCCCGACGGCGCCACCATGCTCACCCGCGATTTCCTCGAAGACCAGGAGGGCGTGATCTCGCTCAGCCGGCGCGCCACCGCCAGCCTCACCACCCGCTACAGCTTCAACGAGGGTCGGCTCAAGGGCTTCACCGCCGGTATCGCCGCCCGTTATACCCGCGGCCGCGAGCGCGCCGCGCAAATCGTGTCCGGCGTGGAGGTTCTGCCCCCGGTGAAGAGCGAGGATTACATCCTCACCAATCCCTTCCTCAGCTACCGCCGCAAAATGGGTCGCTTTAACTGGACCCTCCAGCTCAATATCAACAACGTCTTCGACGAAAAGGTCGACGTCGGCAACGGCTACACGTGGACACGCTACACGGAACCCCGGCAGTACATCACCACGGCGACCGTGGCCTTCTGAGGTCGCCGCACGCCCGTGGCACGACCCGCCGGATTTTCCGTCCGCGCGGAGGCAACGCCGCTTTTCCGGCCGATTTCCACCGACCCTGCTGTTCCAAGACCATTGGGACCTGTTCCAGCGACTTACGGGAACACCCGGTGCGTGGCCGCGGCTTGCGCTTCGCCCCGCAGCGAGGTGAGCGCTTGCCGCGCTGCCAAGTCATGAAACTCCCCCGCCTCGCGCTCCTCGTTCTCCTCGGCGGCTTTTACGCGACAAGCCCGGCCGGACCCGGCAACCTGAGCCCGACGGCTCGAGCCAGACTCCAGATCATCAACGGCAGCGCGCAGGCCGCGGACATCTTCTGGCTCGAGGGCGAGACCGGGCGCGTGCCGAACGGTTCGGTCGCCCCGGGGGCGAACACGGTCATCACGACCACGCTCGGCCACCGCTTCGCGGTCGTGGGACGCGACGACGGAACCGAGCGGACCGTCACCAGCCGGGTACCGGTGCAGGGATTCCGTTTTGATCCGCCGGACGAGGACGGCGTGCCGGCCTTCTACACGCAACGCGTGAGCGCGGGCGGTTTTCCGATCGTCGCCTCGGCCCGGGTCAACCCCTACGCGCTCAAGGAAGCCGCCTACCTCGTTGATCTGATGCTGGCGAAACGCCCCGACGTGCGCGCGGCGATGATACAAAGCGGCGCACGCCTCTCCATCCTCGCGTGGAACGAATTCACCTGCGACCAGCCGGAGTGGAAATGGCTGGCGGCGACTCCCGTGCCGGACTTCCCCGGCGTCTCCCCGCGCGATTACCGCGATGCGCGCGCCCGCGGCATGGGCGGAAGTTTTACGGATCCGTTCTGTTCCTGCGCCGAGGAAAATCTGCTGGCCTACCCCGGCGATCCCTACTCGCGGGAGAACATCCTGATCCACGAATTCGCGCACAACATGCACCTGCGCGGCTTGTCGAACGTCGACCCAACGTTCGACGCACGGGTAAAGCAGGCCTACGACCGCGCAATGCAGGCCGGACTGTGGAAGGGGAAGTACGCGAGTGTGAACCACCACGAGTATTTCGCCGAAGGGGTACAATCGTGGTTCGATGACAACCGGGAGAACGACCACGACCACAATCACGTCAACACGCGCGCCGAGTTGCTGGCCTACGATCCCGGACTCGCCGCTTTGTGCCGGGAAGTCTTTGGCGACACCGAGTTGAAATACACCAAGCCGACCACCCGTCTCACCGGCCACCTGGCGGGCTACGATCCGACGAAGGCGCCCACCTTCGCGTGGCCGGAGCGCCTCGCCACATTGAAGGTCCGGATCCGAGAACAGGCGCAGGCCCGCAGCGATGCGGCGCACGCCACCCCGCGGCCCGTGAAGGAATCATCCCAAGCAAAACCCAAGGGTGGCGTCCGCTTCGATCCCGTCGTACGCGACATCGAGGGATG
>SXGQ01174162.1_pt1 | contig 10623 bp, 8 predicted proteins | sample 3178371 | NCBI WGS metagenome assembly SXGQ01 (sample SAMN11356859, study PRJNA531348) | freshwater metagenome | isolation source: freshwater sample F1-20 | place: China: Fuxian Lake, Yuxi | collected 2017-12-25 | reverse complement strand
GATGGCTGCGCCGTCCGCGACGTCGACCGCCAGGGCCCAGGCCTTCCGGCCGAGGGACCGGAACTCGTCGGCGATCTTCGCCGAGTTCTCGGCGGTCCGGGACACGCAGACCACGTCGGCGCCCTCCCGGGCGAATTGGAGGGCGATGGCGCGTCCGATGCCGCGTCCCGCCCCGGTGACGACCGCGACTTGATTGGAGAGGAGACTCATGAGGCGACAACGCTCCCCTCCCGGACGCGGGGTCGTCAATAGCCTCGGCGATCCGCCTCGGATTGCCCACGCCGGGATCGGCAGCCTTGCCCGGTGGGGTTCCGTTCTCCACCGTGACGGGGTCTTATGGCGACCCCCTCCAGGACCCCGTTCCGGCCCTTCATCCCCGCATCCTCCACGCTGCCCGAGTTCACGTTCCGATCCCTGCTGGTGGGCACGCTGCTGGGTGTCGTCTTCGGGGCGTCCTCGCTCTACCTCACCCTCAAGGTCGGCCTCACCGTCAGTGCGAGCATCCCGGTGGCGGTGATCTCGATCGCGCTGTTCAAGCTATGGGCCCGGATGGGCGGACGCGAGGCGACGATCCTCGAGCACAACATCGCCCAGACCGCCGGGTCGGCCGGCGAATCCATCGCCTTCGGCGTCGGCGTCACCATGCCCGCCATCCTCATCCTGGGCTTCGACCTCGAGGTCGGCCGGGTCCTGCTCGTCGCCGTCCTCGGGGGCCTGCTGGGCATCCTGATGATGATCCCGCTCCGGCGGGCTCTGATCGTCCAGCAGCACGGCGAGCTGAAGTATCCCGAGGGCACCGCCTGCGCCGAGGTACTCAAGGCCGGAGCAGGAGAGGGGTCGCGTGCGGCGGCCGATCCCATCCACCGGCTCGAAGGTGCCGGTGCCCGTCTCGATTCCAGAACCATCCTCGTCGGGTTCGCCGTCGGCCTCCTCTACAAGACCGCCAACGTCGCATTCAAGCTCTGGAAGGACGTCCCCGAGAAGGTCTTCGGAGCGCCTCTCCGGGGCGGCTCCGTCTCCGTCGAGGTCTCACCCGAGATGGTCGGCGTCGGCTACATCATCGGACCCCGCATTGCCGGGATCATGGCGGCGGGCGGTGTGCTCAGCTACCTGGTTCTGATCCCGATGATCCAGTTCTTCGGGCGTCGCCTCGGTGAGGTCGTGCCGCCCGGGACGCGGCTGATCAGCGAGATGTCGCCCTCGCAGGTACGTGGCGAATACCTGCTGTACGTGGGCGCCGGTGCGGTGGCCGCCGGCGGTCTCATCAGTCTGGTGCGATCCATCCCCACCCTCTGGCATGGGATCCAGCACGGCATCGCCGACCTCACAGGTGGCCGCGGAACCGACCCGGATGCCGGCACCGGGCGCACGAGCCGCGATCTGTCGCTCAAGACGGTACTCATCGGCATCGTGGTCCTGCTGGCCGCGATCACCCTCGCCCCGCCGCTGCACATGAACCTGCTGGGTGCGGTCCTGATCGTCCTGCTGGGTTTCCTGTTCGTCACCGTCTCCTCCCGCCTCACCGGCGAGATCGGCTCGTCGTCGAACCCCGTCTCGGGCATGACCATCGCCACGCTGCTCCTCACCTGCCTCGCCTTCCTCGCGGTGGGTTGGACGGGCAAGGGGTACTACGTGACCGCCCTCTCCGTCGGCGCCATCGTCTGCATCGCCTGCTCGAATGGCGGCACCACCTCCCAGGATCTCAAGACCGGGTTCCTCGTCGGCGGCACGCCCCGCTTCCAGCAGATCGCCATCCTGGTGGGAGCCCTCGCCTCCGCCGTCACCCTCGGCCCGATCCTCCTGAGCCTCAACCAGAGCGCGACCACCTATGTCGACGCCAAGGAGATCGCCCCGTCGCTCAAGGTCCCCGCCGAGGCCCTCAAGGATCTCCCTCATGAACGGATCCAGGGATCCCAGGGGATGCACGACCAGACCCTGTACCGGGTCTGGCACCAACCGGACCCGGTCGGCGGCGGCTCGCAGAAGTTCCTGGTCGATGATGCCGGTCGGCCGGTCTGGATGGTCGACCCCGGGATCAACGGAAGCCATCCGGAACGCCCCGACGGCAGTGTCGTGCGGAAGTTCGACGCCCCCAAGGCCGTCCTCGTGAGCTACATCATCAAGGGCATCCTCGACCGCCGCCTGCCGTGGGAGCTCGTGATCCTGGGGGCCCTGCTGGCGCTCGTCCTCGAGCTCGCCGGGGTCAACGCCCTCGCCTTCGCGGTGGGCGTCTACCTGCCCGTCTCCGTCTCGATGGGCATCTTCGCCGGCGGGGTCATCCGGTGGTGGGTCGACCGTTCACAGCGTCCAGACCAGGTCCGCCGTGGACTCGGGCCGGAGGAGATCGCCGCGGAGGGGGATCGTTCGCCGGGGGTCCTGATGGCCTCGGGCTACATCGCTGGCGGGGCGATCGCCGGGATCGTGATCGCATTCCTGGCGGCTGGGTTCGAGAAGACCGACCGGGCCATCACGGAGTGGGCCATGCGGTCGAACCGGTTCTTCGGTGGGCCCGATGCCGATCTGCTGTCGATGCTCCCGTTCGTCGCCCTCCTCGTCCTTCTGGCCCTCGCCGCCCGGGGGCGGATCCTCAGGGCCCGGTGATCCCATGGAGCCCCCCATGAATTCCTCTTCCCACCGTCGGGGTGCCCGGGGCTACCCTTCGCCCGTGGTGGCGATGCGATCGTGGATGGGAATGCCGGCCGTTCTGGGGCTGATGGCGGCGCTCTGCCTGGGCTGTGCGCCCAAGATCCTCGACAAATACAAATCCCGCATCGGGACGCTCACCTATGACCAGGCGCTCCTCGAGTTGGGTCCTCCCAACCATGTGGCCGACCTCGATGGTGGCGGCAAGGTGGCCGACTGGCTCCAGCAGGGCAGCCGCATCTACTCGACCCCGAGCACCTCGGTGATGGTCGGACCCTGGCCCGGTGGAGTGATGATGAACACCGGGGGGAACGTCGGCTCCACGCCGTCCGTCTACCTCTTCCTGACCTTCGGGCCGGATCACCGGCTCAGTGACGCCCGTCTCCAGTACAAATGAGCCGACGACTGAGGGTGGATCCGACCGGGGAAGGTCTTTGGGGTTTGGCCAATCGGATCCTGGTCGTCCTCATCGGTCTGGCACTCCTCGCTGGGGCGGCGCTCAGCTATCTGCCACTGATCCAGCAGAATCGGGATCTCCGAGAACGCCTCGAGCGCAACCGCGCCCAGCTCTCCTCGCTCCAGACGGAACTCAGGACCCTGCAGTCGACCGTCAACGCGCTCCAGAAGGACAAGCGCACGGTGGAACGTGCCGCCCGTGAACGGGGCATGGCCCGCACCGGTGAGACCATCATCAAGTTCGAGGCCCCACCCCATCCGGAGACCAACCGGCCCACCCCAGGGCGGCACTGAAGGGGTGGAGGGAAGGGGAATACGGGAAGATGGAGGCGCCCAGGTTTCGGGCGGTGGGTAATGCAGTGCCCTGCATCATTGGGTGCACCGGGTGCACCCACCAGAGGCGCAACCCCTAGTGAACCGCAGAACGATGGACGTTGTCCTGCCGCGCGTCCGACCGCCCCGGCCAGCCTTCAGGTCCGCTCAACCCTCGCGGGGAATATGGGGACCCAGCGGAGTGGTTCCCTACCTTGGATGGGTGCTATCGCACCCAGTGCCGTTGAGCACAACGGCACCCACCGGTTTGTCCTGGGCCCTCCGCTCTATGTCTCGAACCGGTAGCCAACTTGGGGCACGGTCTGGATGAACCGGGGCCGGTGTGGCTTGTCCTCGATCTTGCCCCGGAGCGTGGTCACGGCGCGGTCGACGCTCCGATCCGCCACCACGATCCCGCCGCCCCAGACCGCATCCAGGATCTGGTCCCGCGTGAGGGCCCGCCCCTGGTTGCGGACAAAATAGTCGAGGAGGCCGTATTCCTTCGGGGTGAGTTCCACGGACTGCCCGGCGCGGGTGAGACGCTTCGAGACGCGGTCGAGCACCCAGTCTCCGAACGCAAACTGGTCGGGCACGGCCTTGCGACGTCGCCTCAGGAACCCGGCCGCCCGAGCCAGCAGTTCATGGATGCTGAACGGTTTCGTGACGTAGTCGTCGGCCCCGAGGTTGAGCCCCTTGATGACCTGATCCTCCTGGCCGAGGGCGGTGATCATGATGATCGGCATGTCGTGATCCTCGGCTCGGAGGGTCTGGCAGATCTCGTATCCCGATCGTCCGGGCAACATGAGGTCGAGGAGGATGAGGTCGGGACGGAGTGACCGGGCGAGATCGAGGCCGAGATGGCCTTCGACAGCGGTCCGGACCCCATAGCCGGCCCGTTCGAAGTTGTCGCGCAGGCCGAAGAGGATGGCCGGGTCGTCCTCGATGATGAGGACGGTTTCCTGTCTCACGGGTGCTGGGGTTTCCACGGTTCTTCGGGGTCGGGGGTGGCGATGGGAATGTGGATGGCGAACCGGCTGCCGTGTCCAGGCGTGCTCTCGACCTCGACGCGACCGCGGTGGGCCTCGACGATGGACTTCACGATGTGGAGTCCGAGTCCGACCCCGGCCGAGCCTTGGACAGAGCTCTGGACCCGGTAGAATCTCTCGAAGATCCGCTCCTGATGAGCGGTCTCGAACCCGCAACCGTTGTCCACGACCGCGAAGCAGACGTCGTCGTTCTGCCGGGTGGTCGTGAGCAGGATGCGTTTCTCGTGGCCGGAGTATTTGAAGGCGTTCTCGAGCAGGTTGATGAGGGCCGTGGTGAGGGAGGGGACGTCGGCCTCGATCGGCGGCAGGTCCGTGGAGGTCTCGACCCGGAAGTCACATCCGGGGATCGAGAACCGGCTCCGGACGCTGTTGAGCGCCGCCTCGGTGATCTCCTCGGGCGCGACGGTCTGGAAATCGTAGGTCATGCGACCGCGTTCGAGCCGGGAGAAGGTGAGGAAATCATCGACCAGGCGGCTCAGCCGATGGTTCTCGCGGGCGATGATCCCGAGATACTGGCGGGTCCGTTCCAGGTCGGGTTCCGCGTCTCCCGCGAGCGAATCCACCAGCATGCGGATGGAGGTGAGCGGGGTGCGAAGTTCATGGGAGACCAGGGAGAGGAAATCGTGCCGGACCTGTGTGGAGCGGGCCTGCTGCAGGAAGCGTCGGACCGCGAGTCCACCGAGAACGCCCCCGAGGACGATGGCGCACACGGCGGTCATGAGGTGGAGTAGGGCCTGACGCCGGATGGCCCGCTGGATCTCGAAATCCGCCTTGGAGTCGTCGAGATGGAGTTCCCATCCGGGCCAGGCGTCCCCGATGGGGGCCTGCAGGCCATCCGGGCTGGTCTTCCCGTTCTGGACCGCCCTCAGGGTGGCCGAGTAGCCCAGGGGAGCGAGGGCCCGCTGTGCGACCGCCCCGAGATGATTTCTGAGCCGTTCCTCCCGGAAGAGCCAGACGATCGGTTGATCAGCGGAGCGGAGCATCCAGACAGACGCATCGCCCTGGGCCTTCTCCAGCACCTCCGGTTTTTCCGGTCGGCGCAGAGAGGTGGCCGTGACCAACCCCAGTCCCTCGGCCTCCTCTGCGGAGTCCGGGTTATCCACCCCCAGGGAACGGAGCCGTTCCCGGAGGAAAAGGCGCTGTCCGGCGGGCATGAGGGGATCGGAATAGTCCCGGACCCGCCGATCCAGGGACTCCAAGGTCCTGCGGTACTCGGGATGCGCCGGGGCCATGAGGGAGAGCGCCGCCCATTCGAGTCCGGGCACCACAAGGCGCCGGCTCAGGGTCCGGGTCCCACCGAGGTTCTGCGATTGGAGGTTTCGGATCACCCTCAGGAATCCTTCGACGGGTGCGTTGGTGGTCACCTCTTCCCGGAGGAGCTCGAGCTGTTTCAGGGCCGCATCATCCTCGGGTGTCGATGAGGTGATCGTCCAGGCCGGTGCCGGATAGAGGGGTCGACCCTCCTCATCAAGGATCAGGACACTGTCGGCTTGGCCCTGTTTCAGGAGCTCGAGGAATCGTCTGCCGACGCCCTGGTTGGTGTTCCTCGCCACCTCCCCGGTCGGGCTCGCGAGGGATCGGATCTGATTGGCGATCTCCAGGGCGGCGGCCTGGAGCTGAAGGTGATGGAGACGATCGTAGTCGTTCCGGAGATTGCGCGACTCCCGATCGAGGATCTGTCGGGTCGACCACATCAGCGCCACCGCCGGCATCGCCACGGCGAGCGCGAGGATTGCGAGCGTCAGGATCAGCTCGTTCCGGGGGCTCAGGCGGAGTCTGGAGGTCAGCGACGCCATGGTTCAGCGGGTGGGCCTCCGAGGGCTCATCCGGGATCGTTGGGCGGCGGCTGTCGGGTCAAAACTCATAGGTCTGCAGGATCTTGCGGGCACGCTCCGGTTGACCCGCCTCGATGGCGGACTGCGCCGATCCGAAATCCGAGGCCCATTGCCCGAGGCGTTGTCGGGCCGGGGCATCCGTCACGGTCGGCAGCAGCGTCCGAAGCTGATCGATGGACCAGGCCAAGGGCGGGCCCGGTGGTTCCTCCGGCTTGGGGTCGTCCAGGCGCTCGAGCGCGGTCTCGATACCGGTGAGGAGCCGCACGAGATCCGGTCGGAGGGGTTGAGGGAACGTGGCCATCCCAGGAACCTGGAGCCGATAGGCCCCGTAGGAGCGGTCCAGGACCCGGTCCGTCCAGCGCAACTGGGCGCGGGCCTCCGGAAACCGCCCCTGTCGGCCCAGGGTCTCGACGAGCGTCAGCGCATCCCCGAGGAATCGGGCATACTGACGGGCCGCGGATTCCGCGATCCGATCCCCCATAAGACTGGCAAACCGGTGGAGGGGCTCCGCCGCGGCGGTCATCGCCGCCACGTCGCCCCGTTGAAGCGCCCGTGCGAAGGCATCCCGTCGCTCGACGATCCAGGCGCTGAAATCCTCCGGCTCGAAGAGTCCGTCGCGTCGGGAGAGGAATTGCGGCAGTCCGGCCTGATTCCAGACCGTCCGAGCCTCGTCGGGCTTTCCGTCGCGGAGCAGCCGATGGATCCCGTCGAGGGTCCCGGCGCGGGATTCCCAGCCGGTCCGTTCGCTGCCGGTCGGCATCTGGCTGGACATCACCTCGATCGATTCCGCGAGTTCATGAAGGATTCCGATGGATTCCGTCGTGTCTGCCCGGGACAGCGCACCGTCGAGCGCGATCGACAGGTCGCCGATCCGGGTCGTCTCGTCATGCTGCCACTGGCGTCTGCGTTTGGCGGCGTTGGGGCTCAGGATTCGGATGCCCTGGCTGGCATACTGGGCGAAGGGTTCCAGTCCGGGAAAGTCGTCCACGACCCGGATGAGGATCTCGACCGCCTTGTCCGGATTGCCCTTGAGAGAGAGGGCAAAGGCGAGGTGATAGAGCGCCTCGGCCTGCACCCGGTTGGGAAGATTCCTGGTCTCAAGCAGGGATTGATAGCCTCGGATGGCCCCGTTGACGTCCCCGAGGATCTCATCCCGCCAGAGGGCCTCCTCCAACAGGATCTGGGACGGAAGCACTGGCGCATGGGTGGCGGCCTCGGAACGGGGCAGAGCCAGCTTGGGCAGCCCGGGTCCGAGCAGCGCGAGTCCAGCTGCCAGGAGGATGGAACGGCGTGTCATCACTCAGGCGTCGAGGCTCGGTCGGGTTTGTTACCGGCGTATGACGCCCTGTTGCTTTCCTTCGGGGGCCTGGATTCGGTTCCGCTCCCACTCGAGCCCAGGCCGGTCCACGCGGAACTGGACCAGCCGCTTCGCCTCGACCTCGGTGACGTAGACGGTCCGTCCGTCCGTCCCCCCGAAGCAGAGGTTGGACGGGTGCTTTCCGAGCACATCGATCTCCCGAACGACCTCCCCGCCGGGGTTGATCTTCGCCACGACCCCCTTGCCATGGCGGGTGACGTAGAGGTTGCCGTCGACATCGCAGCGCATCCCGTCGAACCCGAAGTCGGGGAACTCCTTGAACCGACGCTTGTTCCTGAGGGCGCCATCGGGGGTGATGTCGAATGCCCAGATGACCCGCTGGACGCTTTCATTGACGTAGAGGGTGTGGCCGTCGGGGCTGACCTCGATGCCGTTGGTGGTTCCCATGTCGGTTGCCTCGCGATGGACCTTGCCGTTGGGCTCGATCCGCCAGAGTTGGCCGGTGCCGGCTTTCCAATTTGGATCGCTGGCGTAGAGGGTGCCGTCGCGGGCGATGGCGAGGTCGTTCGGCTGGTTCATCCGGCCATCGTGCGCCAGGACATGGATCTGTCGGGTCTTGGGATCGATGCGCAGCACGTTGTGGCCGGTGTAGTCGGCGACGTACATCGTGCCGGCGGGGTCGAAGCGGATCCCGTTGCCCCAGCTTCCCTCGGGCAGGGCGACAAACAGTTCGGCGGTGCCGTCGGGCTTCACCTGGGCGATGTTGCGGGCATCGCGGAAGCTGACGCAGTAGACGTTGCCGTCGTGGTCGCAGGCGGGCCCCTCGATGCCCTGGGTGAAATCACCGGAGGTGAGAGGGGTCGCGACGAAAAGGGTTTCCCTCGCCAGGAGAGGACTGATGGCGAGGACTCCCGCGAACAGGGTCTGCCAGAGGGTAGGGGTGGGGAGAGTCATCACTTCGGAACGGTAGGCATCCGTGTGCCTGCGACGATCCCAAAACCGAGTTCCAGACCATCCGGTCCAGACGGTTGGGCAGCGGTGCGGATGTCGATGGCTGGCGAACGTCCAACGGTCATGGAGCACCCTCGTTCCACGATGTTCCGCTCCTTGCTTCTCTGTGCCCTGCCTCAGTCCTTCCCGATGCGGTAGAGAGCCGACTTCGAGCGGAGGATGAGGCTGTCGCCCGAGAGGGCGGGCGAGGCCATGAACCCGTCCCCGAGTTGGTTCTCGGCCAGCTTCTGGAAAGTCCGGCCCGCGGCGAGGACCGTCACCTTGCCCTCTTCGCTGCAGACGTAGATCCGACCCGGTCCGGCCACCGGCGAGGCGGAGTAGTTGCCCCCGACGCGCTCGTTCCAGAGCATCTTCCCGGTCTGGCCCTCCCAGCAGGTGGCCACCCCGTTGTCGTCGATCGCAAAGAGCAGGTCGTCGATGAGCAGCAGCGACGGCTTCTTGGGTACGCCCCGCTTGGAGCGCCAGACGATCTGCACTGGGGAATCGCCAGGGATCTCGGCATTGGCGTCGATCACCCCGCCAGCCTTGCCCGGACGGATCGCGAGGACCTGGCCCTGGGACCAGCCGGTGGGGATGAAGACCAGGCCGAATCCTACCGAGGGACGCGTCCCGGCGGAATGGCTCGTGCGTTCCTCAACACGCCAGAGCTCCCGTCCGGTCATTGGATCATAGCCATACATGGCCTTGGCCCCTTGGCTGAGGAGCTGGGGGACGCCATCAAGCCGGGTGAGCCGACAGGTCCCATAGGCCTTCCTCCAGTCGCCGTCGCTGTCGGGTTTCCCGTCGGGACCCAGGTCCTTGTAGTCGATGCCGCGTCGCGTTTCCCAGAGGGTCTTCCCGGTCTTCTTGTCGAGCGCCACCAGATACTGGTGGTCGCTGCCGTCGAAGTTCAGGTAGAGGCGATCGGCATCGAGGATCGGCGACGACCCCGCGCCGCGGAAGTGGTTGCAGACGAAGTCGGTCCGCTCCCAGAGGGTCTTGCCGGTCCGGGTGTCGAGGCAGGCGGTCCCTGGGGATCCGAAGGTCACGTAGACCCGTCCGGACTCGATCGCCGGGGTGGGGGAGGCGTAGGTGTTGAACTTGTGGGCGAACTGGGGTTTCTCGACCCGGAATAGCACGCGGTCGTGCAGGATCCGGCCGGAGTCCCGGTCGACCGCGACGGCTGAAAGTTCCCGTCCGTCCTCGGTCGCGGTGGTCACCCAGACCTGATTCTTCCAGACGACGGGCGAGGACCAGGCTCTGCCGTGGATGGGAGTTTTCCAGGCGACGCCATTGGTGTCGTTCCAGGTCAGCGGGAGGTGTTTGGACTCGGAACGTCCGGAACCTTCGGGACCGCAGAACTCAGGCCAGTTCCGGGTGTCGGCCTGGGTTGAGACGGCGAAAAACGATACCAGCAGGGCACATGCACCAATCCGGGAGGACATGCGTGGGAGCGTAGGGGCTTGGAGACCTACCGGGCAATGGTGGGATGGAGGTCCTGGGATGGAGAGTGCTGCAGTGCTCTGAAGGTGGGAGGGTGATGCAGTGCCCTGCATCACTGGGCGCGGGAGCGCCCACCCTGGGTAGGGATGCCCTCCGTGGCGTCCCCATCAAGACCGCGAGGTATGGGTGCATGGGTCGGCCCATTTGGGTTCCTCTGACGCATGAGAGGATCCCGTCACCCCTTCACGGGTGCGCCACGCGCCGCGGATCGAGATGGGGCCGTGGCGGAGCACAGCCCTACCGGTGTTGTTCCTCGCGTCCCCGTGTGAGTCCCCTATTTCCCCCCCTCCGTGTGTCCGCAAGCCTCGTTGCATCCCTAAATCTGGCGATGGTGGAACGGTCCGGGTCCCTGCCAGACTGGGTGGATGCAACAACCTCATCCGGACTTCGATGCGATCTGGAAGGAGACCTTGATGGGCCTCTTTCCGGAGTGCATGGAGCGGTTCGATCCCGCCTTCGCCAAGAAGATCGACCGGTCGAGGAAGGTTCGGTTCCTGGACAAGGAACTCCGGGCCCTGCT
>SXGQ01713412.1_pt1 | contig 10624 bp, 9 predicted proteins | sample 3178371 | NCBI WGS metagenome assembly SXGQ01 (sample SAMN11356859, study PRJNA531348) | freshwater metagenome | isolation source: freshwater sample F1-20 | place: China: Fuxian Lake, Yuxi | collected 2017-12-25 | reverse complement strand
GTTGTTGCTCGTCGTGCCGACCGACTGGCCGACGTGCTCGCCCGCTGCCACCAGTCATCACCAGAGTCGACGATGATCGTCGCCGATCTTGCTGATCTCGACGGAATCGATGGGCTGGCTTCACAACTCATTGCGTCGCTCGACGGTCGCGTCGATGTCCTCATCAACAATGCTGGCGTTCCCAAGCGCAAGCGCACCAATGAGATGACTGCTGAAGACGTTGAAGGCGTTATGGCTATCAACTACTTCTCTCCTGTGCGGCTTACCTTGGCCATGCTTCCCCACATGCTCGAGCGAGACAGCGGCGACATCGTCAACGTGTCGTCAATGGGCGTGCATATGGCGGCATTTGGTGTGAGCGCATACTCGGCGAGCAAAGCTGCTCTCGAATTCTTCACCGAGGGCTTGTACGTCGAACTCGGAAAGACCAATGTGCATGCGCACTTGTTTGTTCCCGGCACAACTGCCAGTGAGTTTTCTACCGACAAGCCCGGCAACAACGCCCCGTTCCCGAGCGATCCTGCAACAACGGCAACCTCCGAAGAAGTTGCCATTTCGCTTCTGGCATCGCTCGACACCGAGACGTTCGTTACCTACACCGGCGAACGCGAAGCGCAAACTTCCGCCAAACGCAATGCTGATGTCAACGCATGGTTGGCAAACATGCGCCAAGTCTTTACGGGAATGTAAGAACATCTCGGTTGTCGAACGCGCAGCGCGTCCGACAACCGACAGTTCACATACCAGGGATCTCCCAGCGCGCCGGGAAATCGTCGGCACGGAATCGGGCGTCGGTACCACCATCGATGAACAGCACCGAACCACAGAAGAACCCAGCTTCGGGTGAAAGAAGAAATGCCAAAAATGCGGCAACTTCTTCGGGCTTACCTGCACGACCAAGAGCGATCGTGTCTTTGAACATGTCGAGCTGAACTTTTAGGTTGGGATCGGTCGCGCCTTCTTCGATCATCGGCGTGGCGATCATGCCCGGAGCAATCGCGTTGAGGCGGATGCCAGCGCCGGCCCACTCGTCGGTAATGGCCGAGTGACGGACCCAACGGGCCACTGCCAACTTCGTAGCCGCATAGGCCATGATCGAGTCGCCCTTATCGGCTTCGATGCGAGCTGCGGCTTCGTCGCCCGCCAAACATGCTTCGGTGAGACCTAGCGGATATCCCGGTGCGGTCGTGGTGGAGTTTGAGCTGATGGCGACAGCCGAAGGGTCTGTGCCCTTCGCCAGCATTGGGCGAAGGCCTTCCATGATCTCGATCGTGCCGAAGTAGTTCACCGATGCGAGCAGCGATGCCGGGCGACCGGGAAGACCGGAGATGCCTGCACACGTGACGAGTCCGTCAAGGACTCCCCCACATGCTTCGCCGACAGCCTGAATTGCCGCCTGACGTTCTTCGGCCTTACTGAGATCGGCTTCGATTTCCGCGCCGCGCAGATCGACCCCAATGACGGTGTGGCCGTCGGCTCGAAGTCGTGCAGCCGTCGCAGCACCAATGCCGGAACCGGCACCGGTGATGACGATGGTGCTCATCAGCGCTTGGAGACGGCGTCGACGATGCGGTCGGTATTGGCTTGACCTTCATAGAGCTGACGAAGCAGCCACATGCGAAGGAAATTCGCCAGTGCAAAACGCAGGAAGATCGCAGCACCAAAGACTGTGAGGGCAAGGAAGGCGACAGCGAAGGCCACCTGCGACGTGACATCGCGTTGGTCATCAAGATTCCCCGACGACACGTACACGACGAATGCGCCGATTACGCCGACGATCATCATGACAAACCCGAGGGCTTGGAACGTCTTGTCGCGGCTGGGGCTACCAGTCTTGAGATTCATATCGGTCACATCGGCTTTGAACTGCCCGATGCGATCACTAGTGGTTTCCATTTTTTCTCCGGTCTCACGAGCCCAGGTAGGCAGCGGACAATTCATCTTCAAGCTCAGCGGGAGTACCAACCTTGGTGATAGTCCCGTGGAGAACGATCGCTGCGTATTGGGCAATACCCAAGACCGTACGAGCAAACTGCTCGGACACCAGGATCGATACTCCCTCTTGCGAGACCTGAGCCACGATCTCGTAGAGATTGGCTACGACAAGCGGAGCCAGACCCATCGACAATTCGTCGAGGAGTAGTACCGATGGATTCACGGACAACGCCCGTGCCATCGACAACATTTGCTGTTCGCCACCAGACAAGGTTCCGGCGAGCTGCTTGCGCCGTTCTCCCAAACGCGGGAATCGGGCGTACGCGATTTCTTCGACATCAGCGAGCGGAACGCCCGACATGGTTGCCATCCAGAGGTTCTCGCGAACGGTGAGGTTCGGGAACACTCCGCGACCTTCAGGGATGGTGCAGAGGCCGAGACGAGCGAGTTCATCGGCGGGTGCACCGTTGACGACACGACCGGCCAAACGAACCTCGCCGGCGGTGGGCTGCAAAAGCCCAGACACCACCTTGAGGATGGTGGACTTTCCCGCACCGTTGGGGCCAAGCAACGCAACAACTGAACCCTGAGGTACCGAAAGGCTGATGCCGTGAAGCACCTCGATCGTGCCATAGGCAGCGCGCACGTCGACGAGTTCAATCAGTGGGGCGTCAGCGATTGCGCCATGGTCTTCGTGGTAGTGGGTTTCGCTCATCCGACACTCTCCGGGGAACCAAGGTAGGCGTCGATAACAGTCGGATCATTGCGAACATAGTCCGCTGTTCCGCTCGAAATCATTGTGCCGAAATCGAGAACGTGGATCGTTTCGCACACCTTCATGACGAGCGACATGTCGTGCTCGACGAGACAAATACCAAGGCCATCGTTACGAGCAAGATCTTTAAGGAGCTCACCAAATTGTTCGGTCTCTTCTTCGGTCTGGCCTGATGCTGGCTCATCGAGAAGAAGCAAGGTGGGCTGAATCATGAGTGCTCGCGCCAGTTCAACCACACGGGCTTGTCCAGTGGGGATTTCACCAACTTCGCGATCAGCGACATCGGCCAGACCAACGAGATTGATAACCCGATCGGTTTCAGCGTTGACGTCCATGCGCGTCGTGCGGAAACTCCAGCGGTTGCGAATTTCACCCGCAACTCGAACATTGTCGCGAACCGACAATGACGTGAAGAGTTCAAGACGCTGGAAGGTGCGTGCCAGGCCCATACGCGTGCGCTTATGGGGCGGTTCCTTCGTTACGTCTTTGCCGTTGAAGACGATTTTCCCGGAGGTGAGCGGTTGAAGCCCGGTGATCGTATTGAACAACGTGGTCTTACCGGCACCATTCGGTCCGATGAGCCCGGTAACACTTCCGGCTTCGACGGAAATCGAAACATCGTTCAGTGCGACGTTGCCGCCGAACTTCACTTTTACGTCAACAGTTTCAAGCAGAGACACCGGTGGCCCCCTCTCGGACGGTTTCCGCAGACAGGACAACGACACCTTCAAGATCGAGCGCACGATCCATCTCGGCAAGATCGTCGAATGTGAAGGGTCGATCAATGCCGATGAGTTCTGGCGGCACCGGTTTGGGAACCCCACGCATGGCGCGAGCAAGGAGAATCTTGCCGCCAACGACGGGCACGATGAACAGGTTGACCATCGTGAGGATTACGAAGTGCCAGTTGGTGATGATGTCGGTCGCAGCAAGCGCCCAAATGGCGGCTTCGAGACCGACCAGAGTGATCACCAAAGGCTTTGACTGCTTGATCTGATCGAGGCCGGCAACAATGTCGCTCACAGCACCCGAAGGGTTCTTGCCCATCGTTATGCCGATCGTGGCGGGCAACACGGTAACTACCGAAACGAAGAACAGGAAGATCGCTTCGATACTCGAATAGTCCACTGCAAACTTCTTGAGCGTGAGATCAAGCATCTGCACGAAAGCAATCAGGAAGATTCCAGCAAAGAGTGCGCCAGAGATATACCCAATGCCACCAACGACCGTGATCATCATGAGTGAAAGGCTCAAAAGGATATCGAAACGGTCAGAGTTCACGGTTCCGATTTGGGCCGCCATCATGACGCCGCCAATTCCTGCAATAGCTGCCGACATCATGAAGATTGAGAGTTTCAAGCGCACAACGCTCATGCCCAATGTGGCCGACGCTGCCGGACTGTCTTTCATTGCAGCAAGACGACGTCCGTATCCGCTATGTCGTAAATAGACCATGCCGATGCCGATGATCGCGAACAGGCCGGCACAAAGAAACAGGAACGCGTCGGGACTGTTGAAATCGAACGGACCGATCTTTGGCTTCGGAATCGTGAGCTGCCCGGCGGTGAAGATCGTGAACTTCAACCCGAAGATGTCGCGTTCATTGCGTTCGGTGAGCACCATTCGAGAAACAAAGACACCGAACGCCATGGTGGCCAGGGCCAAATAGAGTCCGCGTAGTCGGAGGGCCGGCAACGCAATCACCGCACCAACTAACGCGGTGACCACCGCCGCGAGCAGGATGCCCCAAAGAGTCGTACGCGCAGCAGTCCCCGAGCCAGTCGTGCCGAAGTGGTACACGACAATGACGGCAATGGCTCCAAACGACAGCGCCGCAAGGTTGATTTCGCCGGCAAAACCGGTGAGCAGAACCAGAGACAAAGCGATGATTGCAAAAGTCAATGCAAGGGTCAGTGTATTGACCGCAGTGCGTTCCATGATGACCTTGAGGCAGAACACCACAACCATCAGGACCAAGCCAGCGATCCAGGCGGTGCGGATTGACGGCATGCGGAATCGTTCCCGCAAGCGAAGCACAGTTGCTCCACGAAGGCGATCTTGGGGAAGCACGATGAGGACGATGAACAAGAAGATCATCGGCAGCGAGTTACGGAACGAACTGGACCAGGTCCATTTGCTCGGGAAATACGCGATGACGTAGGTCGTCGTCAGGCCGATGACCAGTGCCCCGGCAAGGGTACGCGGGAGGCTCCGTAGGCGACCAAACATCGCTGCAGCGAATGCATCGATAACAAGAAGTGTGAGCTGGCCCGCGCTCATCGCTGATCCAATCATCGGCTGGATGAGAATTCCGGCAAGGGCGGCGAGGAAAGAACCTCCGGCCCACGAAATCAAGGCCAGTCGCTCAGGGCGTCCACCATTGAGCTGAAGCAACTCGGGATCGTCAACGACTGCTCGCATTGCCACACCGGACCGGGTGCGTACAAACAGCAACCGAATACCCACGGCGATGGCAATAGCGATGACAAACGCAATGATTTCGTGCCACGAAACCTTGATCGAACCGAAGTGCACAAACGCATTCGGACCGAAGAACTTCTGGAACTGACGAGGAGTGCTTGAGGTCGGGTTCCAGACCCACGTAGCGAGAGCCTGAAAACCAAGCATTACGCCAATGGGCACAATGATCTTCGTGACCTCAGAGGTGCCACGAAGGTTCTTCATGACTACTTGGTAGAGGGCCGCACCCAAAAGCGGGGCAAGAACGCCAAGGACCATGAGCAATGCAAGCGGCGCCGGCCAATTCCATCCCCACCGGAACTGCCAGTAGGTAAAGACCGCCAGCATTGCGATTGCGCCTTGAGCAAAGTTGAAAATGCCAGAGGTTGTGTACGTAACGACGAGGCCCGACGCGGCGATGAAATAGGAGCCACCGATTGCCAGACCCAAGATCGTGTACTGCAGGAATGTCTGCACTCTGTTCCCCCTCGCCCCGCTCCCGGGACGTCCAGCGAATCATTTCCGTAACTGTGACCGGCGCCACCTTAGTGTTCCGAATCGGACCACCGAACGGGCAACGAAGAGGCGAGACTACCGGCGCACTCCGGCCAGAGAAAGTTTCCCCAGTGAACTATTTCGCCGGAGCCAGCGAGAACTGTTGGCCTCGGCGTCAGTTCACTTGGCGGCTGCCATCTCCCCAGTACTGAGCTCTAAGTGCCTTCTTATCGGGCTTGCCCAAGGCGCTAAGGGGAATGGCGTCGATGAAGTCGACGCTCTTGGGGGCTTGCACCGATCCTTTGGCATCTTTCACCAACGAAATCAGTTCCTCGGCCTCGACTGACTCGCCCGGACGGCGCACCACAACTGCCTTGACTGACTCGCCCCAACGCTCATCGGGCACACCGCTGACTGCGACCGCCGAAACGGCGGGATGTGTCGAAATGACATCCTCGACTTCACGCGGGTACACATTGAAGCCGCCGGTGATGATCATGTCTTTCTTGCGGTCGACGATGTAGAGGAAGCCCTCGTCATCGGCACGAGCGACGTCACCGGTGTGAAGCCAGCCATGCTCGAATGCTTCAGCGGTTTGTTCGGGCTTGCCGAGATACCCCTTCATGTTCAGCGGACCTCGCACACAGATTTCTCCAGGTTCGCCATGGGGAACAACGTTGCCATCATCGTCGAGCAATGCAACATGCAGCCACGGAACTGGTCGACCACAACTGGCAAGTCGTTCAAGATTGTCCGGGTCGTGATCTTCCTTGCGCAGCACAGTGATCGTCATCGGACATTCCGCCTGTCCGTAGAACTGGAAGAAGATCGGACCCATTCGACGAATGCCCTCGGCGAGTCGCGTCGGCGAAATCGCTGACGCTCCGTAGAAGATGGTTTCCAGACTCGAAAGGTCGTACTGATCAAACTTTGGATGATCGAGCAACACATAGATCATCGTCGGCACCAACATCGTTGCGGTGATGCGATGGTCTTGCACCGTTTGCATGAACTTCTCTGGGTCGAAACCGGGCAGAACGGTAAGTGAGCCGCCCTTCAGTAGCGTCGGCGTAAAGAATGCAGCGCCAGCGTGAGACAGCGGCGTGCAGATAAGAAACCGAACTTCATCGGGCCATTGCCAATCAGACATCTGAATCTGGGTCATCGCGGCGCCGCCCCGATAACTGCTCATGATCCCCTTTGGCTTGCCTGTGGTTCCGCCTGAGTACGAGATACCAGCAAGATCCTCGCCATTTACAAGCGGAGCAACGAGTGGCTTCGGTTCAAAGGTCATTGCCAAAGCATTGAGATCTTCACCAAAATCGCACGGACCTAACGAAAGGAAGTGCTTGATTGTCGGAACTCGTTCAGCAAGCTCACGGGCACGATCAGTGAAGTTATCGGGATCAAAAACAAGGGCTTCTGCTCCGCAATCGCCAAGCACATAGGCCTGGTCATCGACCGAACCCATCGGATGCAACGGCGTAGACCGAGTTGCATTCACTTGGTTGGCGGCCATATTGAAAAGAACTTCTGGTCGATTGAGCGCGAGGACTGAAAGTTGCTTCCCTTGCGTGAGACCTTTCGATGCGAGTGCTTGCGAATAGCGACTCACCATCTCGCTCATCTCGCGAGCAGTCATCTCGCGCTGACCAATGATGTTCACCGCCGGATTGTCGGGCGTGCGACTCAACGCGCTGATGATGAGATCAGCTGCATAGATGGGCCGGTTGAGGTCTGCGGTTTCCAAGGAAGCTTCAGTCATACCGGGGAATGTAGGTCACGACCTCGATCAATGCCCGAACGAAATCTCTTAGCTGGCCTTACTCTGGCGTTGAAGCGTCGGCGACCCCTTGGAAACATCTCGGGCGACTCGCTCGAGTAACACCCGCAACGTGCGCAGATCATCCGATGACCATTCCGAAAACGTCTCAGCGTTGACGTCATCGGCCACGTGACAATAGCGATTCCATGCATCGCTACCTTTCGGACTGAGTTCAACGATTCCGGCTCGACCATCGGTCGGATCGGAACTGCGCACGACGTACCCACTGTCGCCGAGCTCTTTAATCTCTCGACTAATCAATGGAGCTTCAAGTCCGGTGAGACGGGCCAGCGAGGACAGTCGAACCGGGCCAGAAGATTGCAGTGCCCCCAGAATCGAGATCGCAGGCCGAGAAAGCAAAACCCCTGCGCGTTCTGAGCGGTGACGAGCAGAGACACGACCGGTCGAAATCCGGTTGATTCGAGAAAGCGCCTGATCAAGCTTTCGAAGATCGTCCACCCTGCTCACACTCCGAACCGTAGCGCGAACTGCCCCTAGGTGTGACCGATGACACGTTTGAGACCTTGGCCTAGCGGCCTTCCCAATAGGAGCCTTCGAGCATTTGCTCCAGCAGACCCCGGAACATGATCACATCGTCGGGTTCGGCGGGGGCTTCTTGCTGTCCGTACTCAACCCCACGAGTTGTGGTGCGCACCGACACGGTGGCAAAGCGAAGGGCGGCAAAGACCTCGAACCATTCGAGGGCCTCAACCGATCGACCACTCATCTCGGTATAAAGCGCAGCCATCTCTGAGCGACGCATGAAATCGGGCAAGCCAGGTATCTCGAAGGTCACGGCAATGTTCTGGAAGAACGCATGCAGGAAGATCATCCACGCAAGATCAACTTCGGCCGGACCAAGACAGGCCATTTCCCAATCAAGAACTGCGGTGGGTGTGGGGCCCTCCCACAACATGTTTCCGATGCGGGCATCGCCCCAGTTCAGAACCGTGGGGTTCACGATGGTCGGACGATTGGCATCGAGCCATTCAAATGTTCGCTCAATGAGTGGGTAGTGGATATCGCCGCGGGCCCACTCGTAATAGTCACGCTCGTGACCAAGGTGTTGGTCAAGTGCCGAGTTGCCCTTGTCGGGACGAGCAAGAAACGCGAGATCAGTGTTATCGGGACGAAGTTCGTGAAGGTCAACGAGCGTGCGGACAGCATTGCGCTGCATTGTTTGGCGGCCTTCTTCAGAAAGGTCACATACCCAACCTCCGAAGACATACGGCGGCATATCAGAGGGAGCGCTTCCGGGAAGTCGCTTCATCACCAAAAACGGCGTGTCAAGAACTGCGGTATCAAGTTCGACGTGCGTCACCTCAGGAACCGGCACGCTGGTGTTGGCGCGCACGACATTCATGGCATTGGCCTGAAGTTGAATGTCGTAGTTCTGGAAAACGGGAATGACATGCGGAAGTGGTGCCATTCGCGCGACGTATTGAGTAGTCTGGCCGTCAAGTGTTATGTCGAAAAGACAACTCTCGCTCGACATCCCGTTATCGGGAGCAACAACATTGGCAACGCTGGACCCCGCACCAAATGCTGTTTTTGCCCATTCGGTAAGTCGACCCGTCAGTTCGGACGGATCACGTCGCCACGGAGTTTCGGTGGCGTGGAAACCTTCGTCATTGTCAGCCATAGATCGGACGATAGCCGCGACGAACGACCGCTTCCGCCGTCAGTCAGTCGATGCGAAACCAGCCAGAAGCGACTGCAATCCATACTCAAAGACCGTGTCGTAAGCAGCAGGGTTAGCAAGTGCGGCGACCAGTTCACGATCGACAAAGTCAGCCGGCCAAAGATCGGGATCGACGGTTCCGTGGCTTGCGTTTCGTGCTGCAGCGCGATCCATCAAGACCGAGGAGATCACATGAACCTGCAAGGCCCGCAAACGAAGTGCCGCTGCCGAACCACGCAGGCCGATCGCTTCAAGTTCGATGGCGAGCGCTTGCTGCACGGGAAGAAACATTGCTGGCGAACGGTCGCGTTCGTGGGCAAGGCCGACGAGGTGCTGTCGTTCAAGCAATGTTGACCGCAGCTGCCGTGCGAGAGATGCCATCCGTTCAAGCGGCGTATCGCCGATTGCGCGAAGTGTTTCCATCCGGTCAAGGAGACGGTCGACAAGCCCATCGAGTACGGCATCGCGATTACCGACGTGCCAATAAATCGATGTCACCGCAACGCCAAGGTCGTCAGAAAGCCGACGCATAGTGAGTGCGTCGACGCCGTGGCGCTCAACAATGTTGCCCGCGACCTCAAGAATTTCGTCAGCGGTGACCGGCCGACCATCACGGTCGACCGGTGCACCACCAATACGAGAGAGTGCGCTCATGCGCGAGTTACTGCGGGATCAACGGGAAGTCGTTACCGGTCAGCCAGTGACGGCCAACTTCCTTCACCGGCGCCCAGCGGTCGGTGAGATCCTGAGCGGTACGACCTTCGCCAAGCTGACCGAGGTCGGTAGGTGTCGGACCAACCTTCTCGGAAATCTTGCGCAACGCGTCCATGTCGAAACCGAATGCATCGCCAGCGCTAAGGCCGAGCATGACGCGCGATTCGTCGATCGGAATGTCGTAGAAGGTCTTCTTCAACCATTCGTGAGTGTTGGGCCACGTGCCTTCGGGATGCGGGAAATCGGTTCCCCAAAGCATGTTTTGGATTCCGATTTCGTAACGCTGTCCCATCTCACGACGCTTCACGTTGGCAAGACCGGTGAAGCAGTTGCGGTCGATGTACTCACTCGGAAGCATTTCCACTTTGCCCGAAAACGCGCCTGCACCGAGTTTCTCGGAACCCTTCTGTCCCGCCCACAGGCGATCCCAGAACCACAGAAGCTGCGGAAGCCACCAGCAACCGCCTTCGGTTGCGCAGAACTTGAGGTTCGGGTAGCGCTCGAATACGCCGGACCACAACATGAACCACATTGGTCGTGCTGGCCACCAGGTCACCTCGGTGACGTAAATGCCGAGAAGGTCGCCGTACTCTTCGCGCGGTGCCGAACCCGAATGGGTCACGATCGGCATTTCGTATTCCTCGCACAACGCCCAAATGGGGTCATAGCGACGATCGTGATACGGAATCTGGTTGCACCAGCGCGCCGGGATCATTACTGCACCGAGACCGTGCTCCTT
>SXGQ01462055.1_pt1 | contig 10624 bp, 8 predicted proteins | sample 3178371 | NCBI WGS metagenome assembly SXGQ01 (sample SAMN11356859, study PRJNA531348) | freshwater metagenome | isolation source: freshwater sample F1-20 | place: China: Fuxian Lake, Yuxi | collected 2017-12-25 | reverse complement strand
GGTAACTGACACCCATTTGCTTCATACTCAAGTGACCACCGAATTGCATTATCTAAAATCTCATAACTTTGTGTAACTGCTGCACCTTCATATGGTGATGGAAGTTCTAGGAATTGTCTTCCTCCTCCTAAATCCTCCCAAGAGGAAAGTACTGCCAGGCCATTTAAAGCATGTGGTGGATCAAAGTTTGTTGGCAGTTGATACTCATTACCCTTTGAATCTCTAACAACACCATTTTTTACTCTGCCAGCAAAGGGTGCCATAGCAAACCAACCCCAAGTTAAATCTTGTCCTCTAAATGGCACCACAAACTGCATATCCTGCCACTGCACAGATGCAAGGCGTGCTCCCTGATCTAAATCAATTGCAATTGATATTTGATCTGAATCAATATTTAGCAATTACTCAAGCTCCTCTCTCGTTGGTGGATTAGCGCCAATCCTGGAAACTGTAATGGCAGCAGCCCTTGCAGCCCGTTTGAGCATGGTTTCAAGCCTTGCACCCGTCAGACTATCTAAACCATCTTTAACAATTGCCTCAACCAAAACAGCTCCTACTGTGTCACCGGCACCCACTGTGTCAGCAACTTTTACCTGAACCGCCTCAACACTTACTACTTCGCCTTTTTGGTAACCAGTTAATCCTTTATTACCATATGTGACAACAATCAGCGATGGGCCTTTTGTAAGCCAATTGTTAACTACTTGATCAATTTCAAGGGATGGATAAAGCCACTTTATATCTTCTTCACTTACCTTTACCGCAGATGAGATTGCTACCCAGCGCTCTGCCTGTGCTACATATTGTGTTCGATCACTTATTACAGCTGGTCTAATATTTGGATCAAAAACTATTGGTGCAAACTTTGCTACAGATTGTGCCCAATCAAACAAGACGGATGCCCCTGGTTCAATTATTGTGGCAAGGGTTCCGATATAAAGAAGTGAGGGCCGATCAGTATGCGGATTTGGTAGCCACTCTGAAGTGAAATCAAAGGTTGCAGTATTTTCAATTACAAAATCGTAGGTGGCAGATCCTGAATCGCTAAGTGAAACTACTGCTAAACAGGTTGGTTTATCTGAATACTTTACGTAATCTAGTTTTAAGCCTGCAGTTTTCAACTCATTCTTTGCCATCTGGCCATACGCATCAGATGAAATCCCATCGATAAAATGAGTATCAATGCCAAGCTTTGCAAGCGCCTTTGCAGTGTTGGCCGGCCCACCACCAACAATAGGCTTGCGACCTGTGGCCTCTGGAATCAAATCAATTAAGACTTCACCTGCCACCCAAACCTGACCCATTAAAGCTCTTCACCTTTTCGAGCCAAAAACTCTGTTAAAACCTCAACTGCAAATAAGTGGTCCTCAACTTGGGGTAATCCGCTGACAATCAAAATACCCTTAAATCCTTCATCTGTAATCAAAGGAAGTGCCCCACCATGGATAGCATGAGTTTCATCTTGTAAATTGTTTTCTTTATGCCAATCTACCCTGCGCTCTTCGGCAGAAACTCGCTCATACATAGTTGAATGATGTTTTAGCATCACTACTGCGACTTTACGCTCTATCCAGACATCGTTTTCTGGCTTTGAACCCTCTAATGACGCGTGATAAACGATCCAATCACCAATTCGCACATCAATAGCAATTGGTAATCTTTTTTGGTTACCGAGAGTAGTTGCTATTTCACCAATCTCCAATGCATCTGAGTTTCTCAGTGAGGGCAACTGCAGAAAAGATTCCTCCTCAAGTAATTGCTTGGCTGTAAATCCGCCAGTGTTCATGACCCTGCCGTTAATCCAGTAAGTTAACTAGCGTGGAAAGTAGCAATATCTTTAATTATTTGATCTAACCTAATCTGAGGAGTCCAACCAAGCACATTCTTAATCTTAGAAATATCTGGTACTCGCCTTTGCATATCTTCAAATCCCTCTGGATAGGCTTCAGAGTAAGGGACCTTCATAATCTCAGATTTTGATCGCGTAATCTCAATTACCTTCTCTGCAAGCTCAAGAATTGAAATCTGTTGGTTATTTCCTAAGTTAAAAACTTGACCAACAGCTTTTTCTGATTCAATCACAAGCAATAGAGCTCGCACCGCATCGTCAACGTGACAGAAGCACCTTATCTGCCCTCCACTTCCGTAAACATGTAAAGGCTCATTATTTAAAGCTGCGCTAACAAAACGAGGAAGAACCATTCCGTAGTGACCAACCTGGCGCGGCCCAACAGTATTGAAGAGTCTTACTATCCTAACAGGTAATTTATTCTCCAGAAAATAAAAATACGCAAGGCTCTCATCTACGGCTTTTGCCTCGCTATATGACCACCTTGATTTTAGTGGATGGCCAATAATGCGATCATCTGTTTCACTTAAGGGTACGCTATCATTTTTACCATAAATCTCACTTGAAGAAGCAATCAAAACAGGCTTGTTGCACTTATCCGCAGCCTCAAGAATTATCTCTGTTCCTTGTAAATTAGTTTTTAAGCTGTCAAGTGGTTTATTTACGATGTTAAACACTCCGAGAGCGGCAGCAAGATGTACCACAAAGTCAACATCTGATACTAATTTATTTACGAGAGATCGATTGAGAATATCGTCTTGGAAGATGGTAACTTTATTGGATATTTTCCTTAAGTTTTTTTGGCTACCGGTAGATAGATTGTCAATAATTACAACAGAATCTCCCTTAGACAGAAGGCTCTCTGCAAGATGAGAGCCGATAAAGCCGGCACCACCAGTAATTAAATATTTCACTAGACTGAATTCCTTGTGTCCAAAATCTGGACACTACCGAGCTTCGTTAAATCTAAGTAGTCATGAGACGTAGCTAAAATTGCTAAGTCGTACCCATCGCTTAACGGAACAGAACTCGTGCCATGCCACTCTTTAACTAAATCATCATGCCACGATACTTTAGCACCTTGCTTTTGTAACTCAAGGATTAGAGCTTCGACGGGTGATTCCCTAATATCTGATACATTGGGTTTATAGGCGACACCGATAACTAAAATTTCTTTGTTTTTAAGGTTTCCTATTTTTTCTTCGGCTCTTTTGATAACAAATATCGGTACCTGCCTGTTAATCTGAATAGCTAAATCAATCATTCGCAGTGGAAAGCCTAATTCTGTAGACCTCGCTAAGAGATAGATTGGATCAACGGGTATACAGTGTCCTCCAATTCCAATACCTGGATAAAAAGGCATAAATCCATAAGGTTTTGTTGATGCTGCCTTAATAACTTCTGCTATTTCGATCCCTATAAGATTGCAGAATACTGACAATTCGTTAATAAATGAAATATTGATCAGCCTAAAACTATTTTCAAGTAATTTAGCAGCTTCAGCAATTTCTAATGAATTACACTCAACAATATTTTTTATAAATTTAGAATAAAACTTTACAGCCAGTTTTCTCGAATTAGGATTTAAACCGGCCACAATTTTTGGTGTGTTATCCAATCTCCAATATTCATTTTTTGGATCTATTCTTTCGGGTGAAAAGGCTAAATGAAAGCTGTCTCTATGCAAGCCGGATTCATTTTCGAGTATGGGTAATAAATAATTTCTAGTGGCTCCTGGCATAACGGTAGATTCTAAGATCACTAAATCGCCAGCTTTCATAACTTTGGCAACAGACCTTGCAGCATCTTCTACACATGACATGTCTGGATTTCGGGTCTTATCAAGTGGCGTAGGAACACAAATGATATAAACACTGTTTCCACTTAATTTATTTAGAGTTACACCAGCCTTGAAAGAATTTTTCCTGATAGCCTCTTTGATTTCACTATCTGGAATGTCTTCAATCACCGATATACCATTATTTAAAGCTTCAACTTTGGAAAGGTTTGTATCGACTCCTGAAACTAAGTAGCCAGATTTTGCAGCAGCGATTGCAAGTGGTAACCCGACATATCCTAGGCCAATGATCGCGACTGATTGATCCAATTTAACCCAACTCTATTCTTGCTAATTTTGAAATATCAGTATTGTCAGCAAATGATAAGATTTTGTTCAACATTATCAATTTATTTTCAGAATCACCTAGTTGTTTGTATAAAACCCCCAAATAGAGATAGTTTCGAGCATTCCAGGGATCGGAGTGAGCAATCTGTTTCCTTTGATTTATGGCGGAATTATAATTTCCTAGATTTTGATTATGCAACGCTAGCCATTCAAGATAATTTAAATTTTTTGGATCTCCGTTGAGCAAGATTTGTATTTTCTCAGATGCTTCTGGCGCAAATCCTGACCTTGCTAAAATTTGATAAGAATCAAACTTATAGAATGGGTCTGCTAGGGGGTTGCCCTCCAATTCAGCAATGTACTTTTTCATGATATCGCCAGATTGAGTAGAACCAGCTATTGATCGTATGCTAAAAGTATCACTGTCAGCTTGGTAGAGATATGCAGAGATAACTATTGATGGAACTAAAAACACAGTTGATAAAAATGTCCGCAACAGATCTATCTCATTTTGTCTTTTGTTCCTGAATAATTTGTCGCTGGTACGGGTACCTATATCATGATGTTTATATAATCCTAATAAAGATCCTCCAATAAGCCATCCCCAAATCGAAGTTCCTAAATTATCAATTGAAATAAATGCTTGGGCTTGAAAACCTATCCAAGCAGAGAGCAATAATAAAGCCACCTTTTGCCTGTCATTACTAGTAATTTTGACTAGTTTTAACCCAGTAAAAGTAACATAAGAAATCAATATTAAATAAAAAGTGCCAACAAATATCCCTCCCGTAGCGAATAATTGTAGGATTACATTGTGCGCATTTGAATTTGTTATTTCATACCCATACTTTAGTACATAATCCACTTCTCTATACTCTTTAAAATACCATGCATAGGAGTCTAACCCAACTCCAAAAAGCGGGTAATCTTTAAACATTTCTAATGCTGCTCTCCAGTAATATCCCCGGACGCTAACGGATTCTTTATACAAAAATGGACTAAGAGGTCCTTTCTGTAACATACCAAACAATAAAAACAAAGATATAAATAAGGATATTACTACTACTACGATTTTGATTCTCGAAAATCTAAAATACAAATAAACGCTCGAATAAAAAATTAAACCAACCAAAAATGTAATAAATCCTTGGCGTGATTGTGAATTATAGATTGCAACCAAAGAAAAAAGTAGAGTCGTAGCTGATAAAATCTTGTAAGTTTTTGAAATATCTTGAACTACTAGGCTAGATACCGAAATCAAAGCAAAAATAGCTAGAGCTGCTGCAGCAAAATTAGGATTTCCCAAAGTTGTGATTATCGCATTATAAGGGTTGTTCCAATCGATTGGATCATTACCAGTCATTTGAATTAATCCGTAGCAACTTAGGCTAAGTCCAGTAATTATGGCGACCTTAATCAATTTAATTGAATAGTAATAATCGAGACTACGTGAGGCAAATAGAAATATAATCCCTAGTGCGATGTAGTTAAGTAAACCAGTTCGGCGTTGTGTTTCACCAAAAAGCGCTGTCAGTTTGTTTTCACTGAAATAAAACGCAGCGGTCATGCTAAGTAAGAAGAGGCCAAGAATAAGGAGAGTGGTAAATTCTTGTGACTTTAATTTTATGGGAGCTTTCTTGTAGCCATAGACCAAGTGTCCTAGTAGCCAGGTCGATGCCAGTAAAATTATTATGAGTTTTGGTACGGAAAATGGGTCATTAACACGTGGATTAAAATATAAGGTTACGGTTAAAGCTGTTAAAAACAGTAGCCGAACTGCGCTATAGCTAGTTCTGTTAGCCTCTGTCTGGATTTTTGAAGCCATATGTATGGGAATTCTACCCTAAATAACTTGAACCCAACCCCTAGAAAGGAGTTGGGTTCAAGTTATTAATTCAGGAAATTAAAGACTTTTTAGGCCTTCACTTTCTTCTGAATCTTTAGAACCAGATTAGTTAATGTAGTAATCAAGGTTCTTAATGATGCAACTGTTGTTGCTAGTGCATTAACAGCAGCTAGTGCAGCAGCTCCACTATCTGTAACTGTGGCAGTTGCTGTAACTTTGACCTGTCCTGATGTTGGAAGAAGTGATCCACCAGTTGCAGAAATAGTCATTGTTCCACCTGCTACAGGCATATAAACTGTGTACAGTTTAATTGCGTCAGCTGAAGCAAAGCCTTCGGCTGCAGTTGTTCCTGCAGTAGTAAAGGAAACTGCGGTCAATGTATCTGAACCATTACCAAATGCCATGGATGAACTTATTCCACCAGTAGCAAATAGATTTGTCATGGTTGTTCCGCCGATTACACCTTTGGCTGCATCTAATGGCTTAACAATTATGTATGCCTTTTCTCCTGGAGCATAAGTCGCCTTGTTAAATGCCAAGGTGAATGATGCCGCAGGTGCTGTATTTACCTTAATTGCTACAGCATTCGAAGCAACTGTTGAAACGGTGGTGTTAGCACCATTTCTAATTGTTATATTTGCTGTTCCATTGTTACTGCCAGTTAAGGAACATAGATATCCTTCGTAATCAGCATTGTAAGACCCGCAAGTTGATCCTGATGGGGCTGTGCCAGTATTGATCACAGAAGCGGCGTCAGAATACGCATAAACAGCATTAGCTGATCTTAAGGTATTTCCAAGCGCATCTTTTGGTACCGCAAGAATTGCGTTCGTTGCAGTGCCACCAATTGTAGTAACAAGCGCTGTTGCAGTAATCGTTGTAGGAGTTGCTGCATAGAAAGTAACTGACTTGTTAGCGAAGGTTACTGAAGTTGTCTTCACCGTTATAGTTGAAGTACCACTGGTACCGTCAGCGCAAATGCTGAGAGTATCGAGTCCGCTGGCTGAGGCCTGTATTGTGAGGCTCTTACCTGCGGTTGCACACGTTAAACCAATGTTTCCAACTGTACTGGTTACTGTAATCGACTCTCGAGCTGGTAAACCAGCAGCGGTCTTTTGAATAACTCTAACCACTGCTATGGCGTTTCCAGTTGGAGTTACAACAGCAGTGACATTGGTTGAATCTACAAGGTTACCAACATCATAAGTCGGAGCACCATAAAGCACACCATATGAGGTTGCGGCTGCCGTTGTAGATCCTGCTGCGGCTGCGTCACCATCAGTTACCACAATGTTTACTGTTCCGGCAACTGTCTTTGTTGTGTCATCTCCACCGAGAGCGGTGTAAAAATTGACACGATAATTGAAGGTATAAGTTCCAGCAACTCGCACGGCAGTAGAATCCATGTGGAAGGCGTATGTAACCGCACCAAATGAATTAGCTGTAGGAGTAATTACCGCTGTGGTTGTAGTAGGTGCGGCTGCAATAACTGCTAAGGCTGAGTCTGATGATCCAACCCCACCAGCAGTTGCAGATGTAGTTACACCTGTTGCTGTAGCACTATCCCTTGCAGTTACTAGAATAGAGTCGGTTCTATTTGCTAATGTTTGAACAGCAGCAGTTGATGGCTTAGTTCCCATTGTAACTATAACCGTAGCTGTATCTGTAGCCAAAGTAGCATAATATCTTACCGCAATAGTTGCGGCAGTTGTTGAATCAGATTTTTGAATAGTAGCGGTACCATTGGTCGCCGTTACTGTTGGAGTTCCAACTATTGCTGCTTGTGAAGGTGCTGAGCTAAATAAACTCAAACCCAAAGCGGCAACTACAGCAAGCGCAATACGCTTGAAGTTTGTCGTTGTAGACATTTATTTCCTTTCGTTAGTCGTTACTAGGAATTTCCTAGTAGCGGCTTCGAGATGAGTCGCACGTGCTGACGCATCTCTTTCCCCCTGTGATATCCGGATCACAAGAGAAACTTGTTTTTCAGGTGCCATTTATTTGACCCCTTTGGCGCCGATATTGATCGCCTGAGCAAGGATTGAGCTCTTGCTAGAGTTCAAAATTATACGGGTAGAAATCTCATTTGGAATCGCATCGACATCTAACCCACCAGTAGCAGCCACAAATAGGGCTGAATCCACCGTTGAATCAATATATAGAGTGGCTGTTAGGAGGTAATTGCCGTTCGCCAAGCGCGTAATAGTTGAGGCAGATCCTGTCTGAGTCAATGGGAACCATGAACCGGCAACCGTAATTGATGGGCTTGCAAAGTATGAGGTGCCTGATCCATCAACTGTGACTGACTGAGACATTAAAAGGTTGATAACACTATCCCCGTATGCCTGAAGATATGAAACTAAAACATAACCATCTGGATTTGTAATGGTTGATTGAGCAGATAGTCCGACTGCACCAACATCACCAGCTAAATCTGAAACTGTAAATCCTGTTGGTAAGCCATCTTTTGAAAGCCCAGCAAACAAGGATTTAGACGTACGGAAGCTAATAGCTGAATTGTCTTGAATTATCTTTCGTGTTGAGAGATTTTCTTCTGTCGTAGTCTGTGATGAATTGTTATCAACTTCTGGGTTAACTGGGGATGGCAATTCTTGCTTAATAGTTGCAGTAATGGTTGGTGTATTAAACTCTGAGCCTGTTACAGAATTAAACCCTAAGAATGCCACCATCACAATAAGTAATGAGAGTGCAACCTTTGAAGATTTCTTTGCAAGCTCGGTTGCTTTCTTATATGTACCAGAAAGCGCATCAAGTGCGGTAGAGCCAGTTTTCTCGTCAACTACCCATTCAGTAAGGACGCGAACAAATGAGGCACGAGCACGTTGCACAACATGGCGAACATTTTTCTCACTTGTGCCAATTGCTTGAGCTATCTCTTTAGTTGTCCGACCTTCAACCTCCCACATAACTAGTGCTGTCCGTTGCGTCTCAGATAAACGAGATAGCGCTTCGCGAATAAGTGATGCATCCTCTGCTGCTGCCAATGTGGCATCCATCGGGATGTGATTCTCTGCTGCGATCTCAGCAAGGCGTTCTTGGGATGTAACTGAATCAATTGCAACCAAGTTAGGTCGAGAGCCGGTGGCGCGGATTACGTTAAGGCACAGATTGTTAACTGTGGTGCGCAGATATGCCATGGCACGATCTGCAGTGTCTAGCTCTGGGGCTGCCAAGATAAATTTAAGGAAGGCATCCTGGACAACCTCGGCTGCATCAGCATCGCTTCGAAGAATTCGGCGGGCTTGGGCGATAAGTGATGAGCGGTTTTGGGTATAAAGGGCGGATAAATCAGAGACAGACCATGCAGCAACATTCGCTGGGGCCTGAGCCTTCTTACGCAGAGACACTTTGATTTCCCGCTTTCAGTTGAGCCAACGTCTTGACCCCTCTACCTAGTAAGACACCAAAAAGGGTCAAATGTTGTTGTCAGTCAGAGCCAATTTCAATCTCTGGGCCTAGATGAGGTTCAAATAGCGGAATAAATTTGGCTAATTGTGATGGTGGGCCCTGTCGGGATCGAACCGACGACCCACGGATTAAAAGTCCGTTGCTCTACCGACTGAGCTAAAGGCCCCAAAATTAGACCCTCTGGTAGGTCACGATAGGAAGTCTAATGCCAAATCTTAAGCCCTCTTACCTGAGGATGCCTTACCTAGTCGGTCCCTGATTGCAATTGCCAAGCCAATGCCCTCAGGCTCAACCACATAGATCTTACTTAATCCAAATTGGTCGCCCATCCTTAGTGCCTGATACAGATCTCTTGCGTAATCTTCAATGCTAGTTGGGCAGGCTAATCTGATGGATCCAACTGGAGTTGGAATCTGAGCCAATGCGATAAACCCTTCACCTGGCTTCGCATCTAAACCTAAAATAACTGTTGCATTTGGCGCATAGTGTGATGCCAATAATCCAGAGGCTCTTACTTCGTTTTCATCAGACTTAAATGAAACCTTTAAACCAGTAACTGTTTCAATCATTTCGTTGGTAATTGCACCCGGCCTTAAGACAACTGGGTTCACTTGAGTGCAATCAATGACGGTCGATTCGACACCGATGTCACATTGACCATCATCAAGGATAAAATCTTGAAAACTAAGGGATTTTCCTAATTCCTCTTCAACAGCTTGTGCGGTAGTAGGTGAAACTGAACCAAATCTGTTTGCACTCGGCGCTGCAATTCCAAATCCACCTAATTTCTCAAACTCCCGGGTAAGTGATAGTGCCACCTGCTGATTTGGAACTCGAAGGCCGACGCTTTCTTGCCCGCCAGTTATAAAATCCTGTGCTAAAGCGTTTCTCTTCAAAATTAATGTCATAGGCCCGGGCCAATATGCATCACCAAGTTTTTTTGCATACTCTGGGATCTCTCTTGCCCAGTGTTCCAGTTTATGTATCGAAGATATATGGACGATCACTGGATGGTTTTTTGGCCTGCCTTTAGCCACATAAATTCTGCTAACAGCTTTTCTGTTTGAGGCATTAGCGCCTAGCCCGTAAACAGTCTCGGTTGGAAATGAGACCAAATAGCCATTCTTTAATGCTTTGGCAGCAATTATAATTTCATGTTGTGTTGGGTGGCTTATTACCTGCATGCATGAATCATCCCATTTAACTAGTTTTGACCTGTTCTATTTGACCGATACCCTTCTCCTTCAGGTCCCCATCGTCTAGTGGCCTAGGACGTCGCCCTTTCACGGCGTTAACACGGGTTCAAATCCCGTTGGGGACGCGTCAAAGTTGAGTTAGCTCTCTGCTTTGAAGGTAAGGCCCAGTAGCGCAGTTG
>SXGQ01130001.1_pt1 | contig 10625 bp, 12 predicted proteins | sample 3178371 | NCBI WGS metagenome assembly SXGQ01 (sample SAMN11356859, study PRJNA531348) | freshwater metagenome | isolation source: freshwater sample F1-20 | place: China: Fuxian Lake, Yuxi | collected 2017-12-25 | reverse complement strand
CAAGATATCAACATCAAGGGCGGCGTAGGTAATCCACTCAGGACGCAATGGCCGGATTGACCAATCAACTGCTGAGTGTTCCTTTGCTAATTGAAGTTCAAGCAAACTTTCCGCAAGTGCTCCTAAGCCAACCTTTGGGCAGCCAGCAATTCTTGCGCCTAATTCAGTATCAAAGAGGAGTTTGGGGGAGAGGCCAACCTCAATTAAACAAGGTAAATCTTGAGTGCTTGCATGAATTACCCACTCGATATTTGCAAAGTGATCATTAAACTCCTGCCAAAGCTTTGATCCCTTAAGTGGAATTGGATCAATTAAATGCAAGCCACCATCTTTACGAAATATCTGGATCAAATAAGCCCGTTGACTGTAGCGATAGCCTGAAGCTCGCTCGGCATCAATTGCAATTGGCCCGTTGCCAGCTAATAAAGATTTAATTACTTTTTCAAAGCTGCTTTCATCGGCAGAAATTTCAGGGGTACCAGCACGTGGCGATAAAAGTGGTGTCAGCATTACTTAGGTGATTCTAGTTGTTGCGAGCAATTGAGCTAACTCCATGAGGAATTGGCTCAAGTCCTGCGCTGATTGCCAACAACTCTAGCCAGGCATTTACATGCTCGACTAAATTATCTGCATTTGTTGGCGTCCAAGATGCACGAACTTCAATCTCAGAATCCTCATCCCGCTCGACCAATTCGCCAAATGAGGCGCTGGCCACTCTTGTTACCGTGCCACTTGGATTGATAAATTCACAGCCATGTTTTTTCAAAGATTCTAATAACCAAGCCCAGCCAATCTCAGGCAGTAATGGATCTGATGCCATCTCTAAATCAATTGCAGCTCTAGCAAATGTTACGCACCGCCATTGCCCGCCCCAACCATCTTGGCCAGCTGGATCATGAAGTAACACAAATCTGCCGGTGGCTGCATCCTCCAAAACATCGGCAGTCATCGCCAATGAATGAGGTGCAAGTTTTTGTGGCGCAGGAACTGATTCAAGCAAAACTTCACCGCGCGGCTTTAATGCCAAGATAGGTTGAATTAGTTGTTCAAATGTTTTGCTCACTACCTAAGGATAAATTGCTTATTGAATAAGTATGTGCAGGCACGAGCAAACCCAGACAGATAAGCCCTAATGCAACCTAGTAGGCTCCACCGATGGCCTCCTTACTAGCACTTCTTTCCTCTATTCTTTGGGGTGGAGCTGATTTCTTGGGCGGAAAATTGTCTAAGCGATATCAAGCAATTGCAGTAACAGCAGTTTCACAAGCAATTGGTTTGGCAATTGGAATTTTGATTGTATTAATTAGCTCCTCATGGTTTCGACCAACATTATCTTGGGATAATTACTTCCTATCAGGAGTATGCGCTGGGTTACTTGGATTTATTGGTTTAGTAGCTTTCTATTCAGGGCTAGCAACCGGGCGAATGGGTGTAGTTGCACCGATTAGTGCCTTGAGTGTGATTATTCCGCTAACAATTGCATTTATTAATGGTGAAAAACCAAATACTGGACAGATGATTGGTATGGGAATTGCTTTAACTGGTGCTTTCTTTGCAAGTGGTCCAGAGGTTAAAGGTGGCTTAGCAATCAAGCCAATTTTCTATGCAGTAATTGCCGCATTTGGATTTGGTGGTGCGGTGACATTTATCGCCAAAGGTTCAGAGAGCAGTGCGATCATGACTATGACCACTATGCGCTTTGCCACCTTTATGGTCGCACTTTTGTTATTTACTCGTTATCGAACAATCGGAGGCTTTACTAAAAAAGATCTACCAATTTTAATCGTAATCGGTGGCGCCGACTTTATTGCAAATTTGTTATTAGGAGTGGCAACTACTAAGGGATTGGTCTCACTTGCCGTTGTCTTAGGTTCCTTATACCCAATTATTACCGCCTTACTGGCTTTTAAACTTCTGCATGAGCGATTGCAAAAAGTTCAATATCTCGGAATTTTCTTTGCAATTACTGGTGTTGCGGTAATCTCACTTAGCTAGTTTTTTGTAGTAATTAAATTGGCAAGGCGGGATCTCTTCACTACTTATTAATTCAAAACTATCTGTTAATTCAGAGATAGATATCAGATTTTCACCAACTGCCTGTTGATTAATAGTTAGGTATAGATGATCAACCAATCCTTGTTTTACCATTTGTAGTAATAGCTTTGGCCCGGCTTCGATCAATATGTTAATAGGGGATATTTGTGTGTTGTTAAAATTTGTGGCAATTTCTTCAACCATTTGTAAAGGTGTTAATGCAAATTGCCTTGCTAACTGATTTTTAGGTTGCAACCTAACCTGGGTATGGGTGAGGATATAAAGTGGAATAGGGGTGCGTTTATAGGGCTCTCGCCGCGCGGTATTTCCACCAATTAATATCAGATCGCTTTTATCCCGCAGCGCCTTAAAGCGGTTGCGATCCTCATCTGTTGATAGGCCAATCGAGGAGCCTGATTTAGTGGTGGAGCCATCTTTGCCCACAATCAGGTTCGCGGTGGTGATCACTTTTTGCATCGTGCGTAAGGTTACCCAGTGTCAGTGCCCCCCTCTAACCTTTAGCAATGATCATCGATTGTGATAGTTGTGTAATGCGCGATATCGCCTGTGGCGATTGTGTTGTATCAGTGCTGCTGCAAGTTACCCCTGCTACTGATAAAAAAGCTGAGTTAAGTAAGGCTCATGCGGCTGCCATAAATAATCTTTCCTTGGTTGGATTGGTTCCACCCTTGAGATTTACTCCTGCTGGCAGGCGCCATAGGGGGAGTAAGAAAACTGGGTAAATGGGTGCAAAATCTCAGTAATTTTAGAGAATTCTCAGCCGTTCACGCTTGCAATAGGTTGAGTTTGCCTGCTTGAGGCGGTTAGCCTTTCTCGATGCGTTACCTCTTGCGATCAGTTTTTGCTTTAGTAATCGCCTCTGGCCTACTTTTTCCAATCTCGGCAAATGCTGCGCCTAATTTAATTGAGGTGCAAGGGCGGGTGCGGGATCTGCAAGAGCAGGCGACAACTGCAGCCGAAGGTGCTCAAGAGGCAAAGGTGCAGTTGGCAAAGTTAAAGAAAACCTTAGATTCAGTTCAGCAACAGGCAAGCCAACAAGGTGCCTCAGTTAGCGCACTTAATAAATCTATTGGTGCGATTGCAAATGAACGTTACAAATCTGGCCCACTTAGCCAATCACTTGAGTTGTTATTTTCTACCGATCCAAGCCTTTACCTATCTGCAGCTGGCTCCTTGGAGGCTGTTACTAGGCAAAAGGCAGAGGACTTAAAGAAATTCTCGGTAGCAACTCAACGTTTGAATGCCACCTCACTAACTGTGGCAGATAAGTTAGCCATGGTTAAGGCTGCTGAAGCAAAATTTACTAGACAATTAGCACTGGCGAACTCAAAGTTGAAAGAGGCAGAGGCACTTCTTGCGAAGTTAACCGCTGCAGAACGAGAGCGGCTTGCTAAGTTAACTGAGGATGAAGAGGATGCTGATCAACAAAAGTCTTTGAGTGATGCCGGTAAGTACTCTGGTGTTTCTGGTCGGGGTGGAGTTGCAATCAAATATGCGCTCGCTCAAATCGGTGATAAGTATGTATTTGGTGCTGCTGGACTAGTCACTTGGGATTGCTCTGGTTTAACTATGCGTGCTTTTGCAGCAGCTGGTGTATCGCTGCCTCACCATTCCGGTTCTCAATATCGATATGGAAAACCGGTTGCAAAAAAGGATCTGCAGCCTGGTGATTTAGTCTTTTTTGGTAAACCAATTTCACATGTTGCGATTTATCTAGGACCCGATCGAATGTTGCATGCGCCAAGGTCCGGCAGTCGAGTAAAAATTGCCAACATGAATATGGGCAAGAAACCTTATATTGGAGCACGCCGTCTCTAATCAACAAAAGGTATTGCTGGTCACCAATGATTTAGGGCCTAGAGCTGGTGGCATAGAGACATTTGTGCTTGGCTTAATTGAAGGATTGCCAAAAAACTCTTTGACTATTTATACATCAAGTCAAAAGGGCGATAAAGAGTTTGACAAGCAGCTGTTTGATAAATTCGGCGCAGTAGTAATCAGAGATCGAGCAAAGATTTTATTACCAACTCCAAGAATTACGGGGCGGGCGGTAAAAATCCTTAAGCAAAGTGGGGCTAGAAATCTTTGGTTTGGTGCAGCTGCGCCACTTGGATTAATGGCTGGCACACTTAGAGCAGCAGGTGCTACAAACATTGTGGCGCTATCTCATGGCCATGAGGTGTGGTGGGCAAAGATTCCACTTCTTAAAGGCTTACTTAAGAAGATAATTAAAGATATTGATTACCTTGGTTATTTAGGTGAATTCACCAAAGGTGAAATTAGCAAGGTCAGTGATCAACCTGAAAAGTTTGTACAGATTGCTCCAGGTATTGATACAAATCATTTTACCCCCAAACAGCCAAGAGCTGATTTGATTCAAAAGTATCAATTAGATGGCAGACGAGTTATTGTCTCTGTTGGCAGATTGGTTCATCGAAAAGGACAAGATGAGTTAGTAAAAGCAATGCCAAAAATACTGGAGAGGTTTCCAGATGCTATTTTGCTATTAGTCGGTGAAGGCCCAATTAAACAGATGCTTTTTAATTCCGCAAAGCAGTTGGGCGTCTTAACCAAAGTAATCTTTTCCGGAAGAGTCTCCCATCAAGAACTACCAGATTACATATCTCTTGGCGAAATCTTTGCGATGCCGGTGCGATCTAGATTTTCTGGATTAGAGGTGGAAGGTCTTGGAATTGTTTACCTAGAGGCTAGCGCCTGTGGTTTGCCAGTTGTAGTTGGAAACTCAGGGGGAGCGGTGGATGCGGTACTAGATAAAGTCACTGGAGTTTTAGTTGATGGCAGTAACGCTGATGAGATTGCTGAGAAAATATGTGAACTACTTGCAAATCCGCAGGCAGCAAAGCAGATGGGCCTAGCTGGCAGAGGTTGGGTAATTGAGAATTGGCAGTTAAGCAGCTGGTCAAAGAAGTTTAATCAGCTATTGATTGGCAATTAATTTATTTTCAATACCAATTGAAACAGCTTGGGCACGATTTGCCGCCCCTAATTTTCGATAAAGATTAGCTAAATGAGTTTTGATTGTCGCCTCAGTTAGAAAAAGTACCGCGCCAATTGCATTTGCAGTTGCACCAGATGGCAAAAGTGAGAGTACCTCTAACTCTCTGGGGGTTAAATCAAAATCCCTCCTCTCCGGGAGGTTGCCTATCTCACCTGCCTTTAGAAAACGATCTACTCCCGCTGCCACACTTTGAACCACCTCAAGCAGGCGATCCGTCGGTGCTGATTTTGTTATGAAAGCAACAGCACCAGCCGCCTTTGCTAATTCAAGTGTTTGATTATCATCATGCATAGTCAGTACAACAAATTTGCTACTTGTGCCATCTTTTTTTGCTTGTTTGATTAAATCAATTCCGCTGGCACCTCCCAGATTTATATCAATTAACGTGATCTCAGGCTTGTAGGTATTTAGCATCGCAAGCCCCTGGCTAACATTTGAGGCTTCAGCAACTACTTTAAAGTTTTTTTGGGCAAGGGCCGCTGCCACACCAGATCTAATTAAGGCATGGTCATCAACTAGCAGTATCTTCATTTTAAAAAGTGATGGCTATCAAGGTGCCTGTAGGGGAGGTGGTAATTTTCATCTTTGCATTAATTAACAACAGCCGCTCCGAAACACCCGTTAAACCAAAAGAGTTTTCTTTGTCTAACACACCGCCATCACCATCATCTACGATTGTGATCGCTGAGGGTGATAGTGAAATTTTTATTGTTTTGCAATTGGAATGACGTTTTGCATTTAGAACCAACTCACGAATTGCTCTTAGCAGCTCAAACTTACGAGTGGGTTCGATAGAGATCTCACCAGTTATTTCGTAGGTAATATCTGTGTTAGCTAGTAGGGTTTGAATTTGATCAAGTAATTGTTGATTAAAACTCTTAAGGCTCTCATTTCTTAATTCATAGATTTCATCTCTCACCTGATTAATGATTGCTGAAAGTGAGAGGCGGAGTTCACGGAGGGTGGATCGATTTTTACTGCCTATGTTGTCATCACCAATTACCGCATCCAGGCGATAGCCAAATGCTGCTAACTCCTGAGCCAAACCATCATGAAGCTCTCGAGCAAGTCGAGTACGTTCTGAATTAGGCGAAGAGTTCATCAATCTCGCGAGCAAATTGCTGCGAAACTACATGTCGCTTCACTGATAACTTGGCGGTTAATTGCCCACCAGGTATTGTGAAATCAACCGGCAAAATTGTGAACTTTCTAATTGATTCAGCTCTACTTACAGCTTTATTGGTTTCATCAACCGCAGTTTGAATTACAGCTTGCAGGGTTGGATCCTTGGCCAAATCAGCAATCGAGGCACCCTCTTTTTTATTTGCAACCGCCCATGGCTTAATGGCATCTGGATCAATAGTGATCAAAGCTGCAATAAATGGTTTGTTGTCGCCAACTACCATGCACTGGCTAACAAGTGGATGTGAACGCAATCGGTCTTCCAAAACTGCTGGCGCAACATTCTTGCCGCCTGCGGTAACAATCAACTCTTTCTTACGGCCAACAATTGATAGGTAACCTTCATCATCAATCTTTCCAAGATCTCCTGATTTGAAGTAACCATCTGAGGTAAATACCTCTTTATTAGCAGCATCATTTTGCCAATAACCTTGCATAACAATAGGACCCTTTATCAAAACCTCGCCATCTTCGGCGATCTTGATAGTAGTTCCTGGAATTGGCTTACCGACTGATCCAACTTTGTGTGATTTTGTTAAGTTCAAAGTTGCACCCGCTGTGGTTTCAGTTAAACCGTAACCCTCTAACACTCTGATACCAGCACCACGATAGAAGTGACCAAGGCGTTCACCAAGTGGAGCTCCACCTGAGATTGCCGCCTCAACTCTGCCACCTAAACCGGTGCGAATCTTTACATAAACCAACTTATCAAATAACCCATGTTGTAATTTGAGAAGTGGTGAGATCTTTTTGGTATCCAAAGCTTTGCTGTATGCAATTGCAACCTCAGCTGCTTTATGGAAAATTTTTCCTTTACCTGCAGCTTGCGCCTTTGCTTCAGCACCGTTGTAAACCTTTTCAAATATACGTGGCACTGCCAAGACGAAGGTGGGCTTAAATGAAGCTAAGTCTGTTGGTAATTTAGTTAGATCACTGCAATGAGCAAGATGTAAGCCTGCAGTAATTGAGCCAATTTGAACCATTCGACCAAAGACGTGAGCAACTGGCAGGAATAAAAGTGTTGAGCCGCCAGGCTTTAGGAATAGATCACTGGCACCATTTACGACATTTCCACACTCAGATAAGAAGTTTCCATGTGTTAACTGCACACCTTTTGGCTTACCAGTTGTACCTGATGTGTAAATTAAAGTTGCCAAGGTCTCTGGTTTTAATTGTTCGCGACGCTTTGTGATTTCATCATCACTTACATCTTTTCCTTCATGCGTTAAGGTGGCGAGTGCGTTATAGGTAATGTTCCAAACGTGCTTACAGGTTGCAGGTAATACTGGTTGAACTAACTCTGCCAATGCAGGTGTTTCAACAATAATTGCAACTGCAGATGAGTCCGTTAATATCCACTCCACCTGTTCAGCACTTGAAGTTTCATAAATTGGAACTGGAACTGCGCCGGCATACCAAATTGCAAAATCCAAAACTGTCCACTCATACCGAGTCTTCGCCATGATCGCCACTCGATCACCGAATGAGATACCAGCTGCAACTAATCCCTTCGCAACTGCTTTGATCTCCTCTTCATACTCTTTAGCGGTAACCGCTTGCCAACCATCACCAAGTGGGCGAGAGACGATTACCCGTTCAGGCTCGAAGTGAGCTCTTTCTGAAATTAGATTTGTTAAGTTACCTGCGACCGGGGCCGGAATTAATGCTGGAATAGTTATCTCGTTCATGGCCCCACGCTACTGGCTTGCACTTATTTGCGCTAGAACCTAGCCATAACTCTCAGCAAGGGGCTAAAAGGGCGTGCTACTTCAGGGTAACCTAGCGCCATGTCTAACCCAACCACCTCAACAATAACAATCGCAGCTACCGCAGATGAAGTACGGGCGGTGCTATTTGATATCGCAAGCTTTCCAACTTGGTCCACCTCATTTAAGGCGGTAACTGTTCTTACCTCAAATGGTGATGGCCGACCAACTCAGGCGAAACTTACAGTTGATGCCGGTGCTCTGAAGGATAAGCCCACTTTAAATTTTGATTGGTCTGCATACCCAGATCGCGTAGATTACTCACTTGAGGATGCTGACTTATTAACAGATATGAGTGGTGCCTATATTGTTAAAGACAATGGTGATGAAACTGAGGTTACTTTTGAATTAACAGTTGCACTTTCTATGCCAGTGCCAGAGATGATGCGCACCAAAGCTGAGAAAGCAACCATTGATTTGACCTTGAAGCAGTTAAAGGAAAAACTGGAAAATTAATTGAGCATCAATATCCCAACTTCTGCATTAACAATTGGCATTGATATTGGTGGCACCAAGGTTCTAGGTGGGGTTGTTGATAGCAACGGCCAAATAATCGACTCCGCTAGGCGACCAACACCTGCCAATGGCGGCCAAGAGTTAGTTGCCACAATTGTTGATCTAATAAAAGAGTTTCAGGTAAAACATCAGATTGCTGGCATCGGAATCAGTGTGGCCGCTTTAATCTCTAAAGATGCGGGCACAATTATTGGCGCTCCAAATATCGCTAATTTAAGTAAATTGAATTTTGTTGCCGAGGTAAGGAAAGTTTTTAATCTGCCAGTTATTGCCGAAAACGATGCAAATGCTGCAATGTGGGCCGAGTACAAATTTGGGAATGCCCAAGGCTTAAATCCAGTTATCTTTTTTATTATTGGCACCGGCATGGGTGGTGGCTTGGTGATTGATGGCAAGCTATTCAGAGGTGCTAATGGAATCGGCGCAGAGTTTGGTCACATGATTGTGCAACCAAATGGATTGCAATGTGGTTGTGGGGCTTTTGGTTGTATTGAACAGTATGCATCAGGCAGTGCGTTGATGCGCTATGCAAAAGAGGGGATTGCTGCAGATCCAAGCCAGGGCAAGGAGTTGCTCTCACTATGCAATGGAGATCTGGCTGAGTTAACTGGCACGGTATTAACTCAGGCTGCTAAAAATGGAAATCAGCTAGCGATATCAGCATTTAACAAACAAGCAGATTGGCTTGGAAGTGCCTGTGCCTCATACACATTATTACTGGATCCGCAGGCGATTGTGGTGGGTGGTGGGGTGGTGGAGGCTGGTGAGTTATTTTTAACTCCAGTAAGAAGTGCGATGGAAAAATACATGCCATTTGCCGGAACGCATTTGTTGCCAAAAATTATTGCGGCCAGACATGGAAATGATGCTGGGTTAATTGGAGCGGCAGATTTAGTTAGAGGCTAGCCCCATCTTCAAAGTCATCCTCTTTTCTTGCGGTTCGCCAAATAATTATTGCAACCGAGGAAAGAAAACCCAGTACCGCAGGCCAGACTCTGAAAAATTCAAAATCAGTAAACCAATACAGCAGCAAGTAAGCTGCAGATCCTAAGAAAGTCACAGCAGCGCTTCGTTGCATTTGATCAAGATTAACTTTGCCAGGATTGGGCGGAATAAATCTATTTGATTCATCAATTCGATCTAGCTCATCTAGATAAGTAGTAGGTGAGGATTGATCAAGTGAAAGACCAGAGATAATTGATTCAAATTCAGCATCGACTAAATCATTCTCATTAAAATCTGATCCACGCTTGACTACGCCAGATAGAACATCTTCAATAAATATCTTACTTTCTATGTTTAACTGCTCAACATCAAAATCAATTGCCACATTGTGGAATGAGTTTTCAAAAGCTACCTCTCGGATATCTACGGAAAAGACATTATCAATTACTGTCATTGAATTCTGCGGATCCACCGCATGATCATTTACTGAGTAGGCGACCATTATGGGTAGATCAATTAAATAAAGATCTCGTTCTACTAGCTGCCATAGCTTGCGAAGTGAATCAAGTGCCTTAAGCGGGGTTCTGTCATAGGAGTGAAGCGGTGGGTTAGGAGCTGCAACATCAGTTGGTCCTTTTGCAACTGAACCAACTAAAAACTTTAATACTGGCAGCAGCTTCATAAACCATCTTCTGTCATGCACTGATGGATTTAAAACAATTAAGCCCTCTACCTCGGAGCCCCTGATCTGACACAGTCTTAAGGCCAATGTGGCACCCATGGAGAAGCCGGCGATAAAGACTCGGTCACAACTTTGTTTTAATTGCAGAAATGATTTCTCAACCTCCTCATACCACTGCTGCCAAGTTGTTTGATTCATCTGCTGCCATGTTGTGCCATGTCCAGGTAGCAGGGGTGCGATAACTGTGTAGCCAGCGTTATTTAAAAACTTTGCCCAGGGTGCGATGCTGATTGGTGTGCTGGTAAAACCATGGATTACTAGAACTCCGATTTTTCCACCCGGTAGGGTAAATCCAGCTGAGTTTGGAATGGAATTCACGCTCGAATGGTGTCATAGATTGGCTTAGCCACTAAATTATCCCTATGCCATACAAGATTTTGAAGTCATTTCTGATTCCACT
>SXGQ01108270.1_pt1 | contig 10625 bp, 9 predicted proteins | sample 3178371 | NCBI WGS metagenome assembly SXGQ01 (sample SAMN11356859, study PRJNA531348) | freshwater metagenome | isolation source: freshwater sample F1-20 | place: China: Fuxian Lake, Yuxi | collected 2017-12-25 | reverse complement strand
GATATGGAGATTTTATTTTTGATAGCGAATACGAATTTGCAAATAATACAAGTTCTACTGAAATCATATTTTCAGCAACTCCTTTATATCAAGCAACTGATACAGATAAAATTTACCCTGCTATTTATAAAAAGTCAAATGAAAATGCAGCAGAAGATTCAATGGATTTTAACATTAGAATTTTACAAGCAAGAAAAATAACAGGTAGGACAACATGGAAGATAGAAGATGGTGCAGCTAATCTTGGCAACTTAAATGTTTATGGATACGCAGGACATCTTGATTTTAATAATACTTTGACACCATTGAACGATATTAATTTTGGTGCACCTAAAGAATTATTTTTTATAGCAGAAACATATCCCACAACAAATTTATTCAATGCATATTATAGTGATTATATGGCTGAAATAGTTGATAAGGATAGTAAACTTTTAACTTGTCAAGTGCTGCTAAATAGTAAAGATATACTTCAACTTGATTTTAGTAAAATGGTTTGGATAGATGGAATATTATTTAGGATAAACAAAGTGCTAAATTATAATCCAATGAATTATACCACTACGAAAGTGGAATTACTTAAAGTGTTACAAAAAACATTCTAATGGCAGATTTGAATTTTAAAATAAATATTGGCGGTACAGAAACTATTGCTAAGACATTTGGAGATGTAAGAAAAGCAATTAAGGAAGCAGAGTTTCAGGCACTTGCATTAAGTGAACAATTTGGAGAAACAGATGAAAGAGTTATTGCGTTAAGAAAAGAAATAGGTACATTAAAAGATACCATATCAGATTCCGCAACAGCTACAAAAAACTATGCAGGTGCATCTGCGGTATTTCCTGCCATTGCTAAAAGTGTTCAAGGTATAGCATCTGGGTTTGCTGCAGCACAAGGTGCAATCAATCTTTTTGGTGGAGAAGCTAAGAATGTAGAAAAGGCTTTATTGAAAGTACAATCTGCAATGGCTTTATCACAAGGTCTTGGTGATTTGCTTGAAGCAAAGGATTCATTTGTAAACCTTGCAGGTGTAATAAAAGGGGGTGTTATTAGTGCATTCAATACTTTAAAGACTGCAATAAGTGGAACAGGAATTTTGGCATTGGCAGTTGGTGTTGGTTTATTGGTATCCAATTTTGATAAAGTTAAAAAGGCGGTATTAGATTTTATACCGGGATTAAGCAAGGTAGCTGATTTCTTTGGAAATTTAGTTAATACAATAACTGATTTTGTAGGTATTACAAGTGAGGCAGAAAGACAACTTGAAAAATTGCAAAAAACAACTGAAAGAGGAAATGAAACAATAAAAAATAGAATAAAAGTTTTACAGGCTCAAGGAGGTAAAGAAAAAGAGATATATGAAGAAAGTCAAAAAATTGTAGAAAATGATTTGAATGTTCTGCGTAAAACACTTGAGGTAAAAGGTAAACTTACTGAAGAGGAAGCACAAAAATTTAGAGAATTAAAAACAGAGCAGGATGTTTTAAGGGTAAATGAAACAAAAAGAATACAAGAAGAAAATAAAAAACAGGCTGAAGATAATAAAAAAAAGAATGATGAGATTCTAAAACAGAATGAGGAAAGAAGGCAGAAAGAATTAGAGATTGAGCAAAAAAGAAGAGATGCGGTTTTAGATGTAGAAAAACAAATTAGACAAGCAAGACAACAAACTGCAACAATAGGTCTATCAGAAAAGGATAAAAGACTTTTAGAAGCACAACAAGAACTTGATAATAATTTAAAATTATATTCAAACAATCTTGATGCAAGGCAGAAAGCATATATTCTTTATGATGAAAGAATAAAAGCAGCTAATGCACAAACGGCAGTTGAAAATGCAGAACAGGAAAAAAAGGACAATGAAGCATTTTTAGATAGGCTTGGTAAAAGAGCCGCTGCAAGTATGAATAATATTGTTGCAGTAAAACAAGAAGGACAAGTTGTTAAAGCAACAGAACAAGAAAAGAGAGATACATACATGATGACTGCCACTGCATTTGGTGCATTATCCGATGCAATCGGAAGACAAACGGCAGCAGGTAAAGCATTAGCAGTAGGTCAAGCATTAATAAATACTTTTCTTGGTGTTACAGAGGTATTAAGAAATAGGACAACAATTCCTGAGCCATTTGGAACTATTCAAAAAGTTGCTTCTATTGCAACTATTCTTGCATCAGGATATAGTGCAGTAAGACAAATAAAATCTACACAAATACCGGGAGCAGGTGGCGGTGGCGGTTCTGTTCCATCAATAACAACTGCAGCACCATTACAAGCACAATTACCACAAGCACAAGTAACACAATTAAATGCAGCATCTATTAATGCACTTGGTAATCAGGCAATAAAAGCCTATGTAGTTGAAACAGATGTTACAACTAACCAACAGAGAATCAAAGCCATACAACAAAGAGCAAGGTTTGATTGATAATAAATAAAAAATTAAACATTTATAGTTATGGAATTACCTATTTACGAATTAATGATAAATGAAGATTTGCAAGATGATGCTGAAGTATCATTTATTGCATTGGTAGATAAACCTGCTATTCAAAAAAATTGGAATGCATTTAAAGAGAACGTTAAATTTCAAATCGTTTCTGAAGATAAGCGAATTATCTCTGGTCCTGTTATGTTGGCTGATGTACCTATTTATCGCAATGATGCTACTAATGGCGAGTATTATGTGGTTTTCACTAAAGATACTATTTTCAAGATTGCTCAAAAGTTTTTTAAAAAAGGATATCAAGCAAATGTAAACTTAATGCATGATTCTAACCAACAGGTAGAAGGTGTAACAATGTTTGAATCCTTTATTTCAGATATTGACAGGGGAATCCTACCTATGAGAGGTTTTGAAGATGCACCTGATGGGAGTTGGTTTGGTAGCTTTAAAGTTGAGGATGATAAGGTATGGGAGATGATTAAAGAAGGTAAATTTAAAGGCTTTTCTGTAGAGGGTGTTTTTGAATATCAGAAAGCTAAAACAAAAGAAGCACAATTATTGGATAGCATTAAAGAGATATTGCAATCCGTTAAGTGATAAACAATAAATAAAATAAACATTTACGATTATGAACGCAAAAGACGCAATTCTTAAAATCAGGGCATTGTTTGAAGATATGCCTGTTGAAGAACCAAAGGCAGAGCCAATCGAAGAACCAAAAGCAAAGGTTGAAATGGCTGAATACGTTTTGGAAGATGGCACTAAAGTTATGATTTCTGAACTCGCAGTTGGCGGTCAGGTAACTTTGGAAGATGGTAGTAAAGCACCTGATGCAGAACACAAACTTGCAGATGGTATGAGCATTGTTACTGTTGATGGTGTTATTACAGAAATTAAAGAAGCAGAAGAGAAAGAGATTGAAGTTGTAATTGAAAACAAAGATGATAAAAAGATTGAAGAAATGGCTGCAGCTTATGACCTCAAGATTAATGAAATTCTTGAAGCAAATCAGAAGTTGCAAGATAAAGTAAACGAATTGGAAGCAAAAAATAAAGAAGGTTTTAGTTTGGTAGTTTCAATGTTGGAAGAATTTTCTAAAGTTCCAACTGCAGACCCTATCGAAGCACCAAAATCTTACAAGTTTGAGCAATCAAAAGACATTAAGTTCGATAGACTTAATAAATATAGAAACGCAATTTTAAACAATAAAAATTAAATAAAATGGCATTTAGCGTAGGTACTCTCGCAGATTACACTAAGGAGAACGAAGCATTGCTCGTTACTAACTCCGTATTGGGTGCAAAAACTGCACAACTTATTAAATCACAAGGTAATGTTATGGTTGGTGTTAAGTCATCTGAGACCATCAACATTATGGACACAGATGCTTTCTTTCAAGCAGGTGGAACTTGCGGATTTAACGCATCAGGTACAACATCTTTCACACAAAGACCTGTTGTAGTTGGTAAAATTAAAGTTAACGAAGCACTTTGTCCTAAGGCATTGGAAGCTAAATATCTTCAGAAGGCATTGCCTACAGGAAGCATGTACGATAGCATTCCTTTCGAGCAAGAATATTCTGATAAGAAAGCTAAAGTTATCGCTGCACAACTTGAAACTGCAATTTGGCAAGGTGATACTGCTTCAGCTAATGGTAACTTGAATAAGTTCAAAGGATTTATTAAGCATTCTTTGGAAGCATCTGCTTCAATCATTGCTGCAAACAGTTCTACTTACATTTCAGGTGGTCCTGTAGCTTCAATCACTTCTGCAAACGTTATCGCAGTATTTGATGCAGTTTACTTGGCTATCCCTGCTAAAGTTGTAGCTGCAGATGATATGACTATTTTCTGCGGTCAAGACCTTTTCAGAACATACACTATTGCTCTTAAGAATAGCAGTTCTTTCAACTATGCTATTGATGTAAAAGCTGATAGCGAATTCATCCTTCCGGGTACATCTATAAAAGTTGTAGCGGTTGCAGGTTTGAATGGTACAAACAAAATATATGCTTCTCGTTTGAGCAATATGTTCATCGGAACAGACTTGTTGAACGAAGAGGAGAGATTCGAAATCTTCTATGCGAAGGAAGCAGACGAAGTTCGTTTTGTATCTGAATTCAAGATGGGTGTGAACTTTGCATTCCCAGATGAGTGGGTTGAATTTAAACTCTAATTAATAGGGGAGGTAAAACTCCCCTTTTTATAACTTAATAAAATTTTAAACAATGAGTTGTGCTTTAACACAAAATTACACTCTTGATTGTAAGGATAGTTTGGGTGGCTTGACGGAAGTATACTTCATCGAAGCTGCTAACATCACATCCTATACAGAAGCAAGTGGTGTAATTACCGCCTTGACAAAGGCAGCAGGAAAAAAGTTCTATAAATATGAACTTGTAAAAGGCACATCATCCTTTGTAGAGAACGTTAACGCATCTGTTGAAAATGGAACTATTTTCTATCAGCAGGAGTTAACACTTGTTCTTAATAAACTTCAGGTAAATACAAGAAATGAAATATTGCTTCTTGCGAAGAATGTTCTTGATGTTGTTGTAAAAGACAATAATGGCTTGTATTGGTATCTTGGTTTGACAAGGGGTATGGATGTAACTGCAGGTTCAGGTCAGTCAGGAACTGCTGAAGGGGATAGAAGTGGTTACACTTTGACTTTCACAGGTAAAGAGCCTGCAATGGCTCATGGAGTAGCATCAAATATTGCTGCAGCTTTAACGACTGCAGGTTAATTTTGATATATATAAAATGAAAGTGCCTTACCTTAATTGGTAGGGCATTTTTGTTAAATACCTACGAAGATGACATTTATAGGTGTATGATACAATTAACAAAGGGTGCTACCCAATTTATGTATTTAACACTTACAGAAAAGGAGTTGCTTACAAGTCCTAACTATCTTTTTGTTTTTACAAGTAGAAGCACTAATACACAAGTAAAGTTTGTGTTACTGAATGGTGCAGATGTTAGTCTATTTAAAGATAGATACAATAAGTTTAGCTTAACAACTAACACTTATTTTAATACATCATTGATTGGTCAATATACTTATGAGGTTTATGAACAGGTGAGTACAACAAACACAAATCCTGCAGGATTAAATATGCTTGAGAGTGGAATAATGATGCTAAATGAAGCAGCTACAATTTACACTACATATACAACAACAGACACATTTAAAATTAGACAATGAGTTTTCAGATAATACAATTTGCTGAAGCGAAGCAGCCTGAGTACAAGGAAAAGAAAGGCGAAGGCTATATTCAATATGGCGAAAAGAACGACTATCCTAACTATTTGATTGACCTATTTAATAAGTCAGCTAAACATAATGCTATTGTAAAAAGCAAAGTGCATTATATTACAGGTAACGGATGGACAGGTAGTGAGCAGTTTATTCAGCATATTAACAGAACAGAAACTCTTAATGATGTAACAAGGAAGGTATCATTAGATATTGAACTTTTTGGAGGTGCTTATCTTGAGGTTATATGGGGAATGACAGGTAAGATAGCTGAAATATGGCATTGCGATTATTCTAAATTTAGAACAAATAAAGATAATACTCAGTTTTGGTATAAGGATGATTGGAAGGATAGAAATGAGCAATACAAAGTTTATCCTGCTTTCAATCCTAAGAATCCTGTAGGCAAACAGATATACTATATAAAGGAATATAGGGCGAATTCAGGTGCTTATGCTTTGCCCGGATACTTTGGTGCGTTAAACTATATTGAATCGGATATTGAGGTTAGTAAGCACGTTTTAGGCAATGCTAAAACAGGGTTTAGTGCAAGTAAGTTAATTACTCTTCCAAATGGTGAGCCAAGTCCTGAAGAGCAAAGGGTAGTTCATAATAAATTTAAGAATACATATACAGGAGCGGATGGAATAAAGTACATGTTAGCTTTTGTAAATGATAGTTCAAGAAAGCCAATCGTTGATGATTTAGGTCAGTCAGATTTAACTAAAGAGGATTTTGGAAGGGTTGACACACTTATTCAGGTTAACATATTTAGCGGTCATCAAATCACAACTCCATCAATATTCGGTATTGCTGAAGCAGGTAAATTAGGAAGCAGAACAGAGATGAGAGATGGATATGAAATTTTTAAGAACACCTATGTAAACGCAAAACAAATAGAATTAGAATCTGTCTTTAATATGATGGCAGGTTTTGCAGGATATCCAGAGGACTTAAAAATAATACCTTGTGAGCCTGTTGGATTGGAGTTGTCAGAGCAGACACTTTTACAAATAGCACCTAAAGAATGGCTACTTGAAAAAGCAGGTATTGATATTACTAAATACCAACAACTGCCTGTTCAGCAAAATTTTGCAGAAGATTTTAGCTGCCTTTATGAGTTCGGAGAAGATAAAGATAATTATACTATCTGGAGACAAAGGTCAGTATTTGAGGAAGCATACTTTGCAGATGTAACACAATTACAGGCAAATGTTTTGGATTTGATTAGCAAGGACAAAAGAATCACACCAGAAGTAATTGCAGACACATTAGGCGAGGAAGTTGGTACAATCAAAAGGGTAATAACCAATTTAACAGATAAAGGATTTTTGGATATTAAAGAGGTAACGATTGGCGAAGGAATTGATTCCAATATTGAGATACAGAGAACATTGACTGCACCATTACCCGAGATAATAGAAAAGATTAAGCCAATAACAAGGCAAATGCTTATCAGATATTCTTATGAATGGAAGCCCGGATTTAGTGATAAGGATAAGGCAACATCAAGACCATTCTGCATTGAAATGATGAGGGCAAATAAACTTTATTCAAGAGCAGAGATTGAGCAACTAAGTGCAAGACTTGGTTATTCAGTATGGGATAGAAAAGGTGGTTGGTACACTAAGCCGGGAACAAACATTCATCTTGAATCTTGCAGACACGAATGGAAATCGAACATTGTAACACGCAAATAAAATGAGTTTAAACGTACTATTCATATCAGTTGATACTATCAAGGACAGGAGTGGACTACACAACAACCTTGATGAAAAACTTGTATTTCCTGAGATAAAAGCAGCACAGGATATTTACATTCTACCTGCTTTAGGTTCTGCACAATATAACAGATTGCAGGAAGGTATCACAAATAACAATCTGACACAATTAGAAACAACTTTATTAAATGATTATATTGTTGATACATTAGTAAACTTTGTTTTATCTGAACTTCCTCAAGGTATAAGCTATCAGTTTTACAATAAAGGATTGCTAAGAAAGACAGGAGATAATAGTGAATTTCCATCAATGCAGGATATGATTGATGTGGCAAATAGATACAAGGCAAGGGCAGAATTTTACAAACAAAGATTGATTAAATATCTTAGAGAGAATATCGCACTATTTCCTTTGTATTCTAATTACGGAAACGGAATAGATGCTATAAAGCCTGAAAGGGATGCTTATAATGCATCAATATGGCTTGGTGATAGCGGATGTTGTGGAGATTTTAAATCATTCGAAGAGAAATATCAAGGCAATAACCCATCCTGTTGTTAATGAGTAAAGAAGCAAACATCAAAAACCAACAAAAGTTAAAGGTTTATTTAAGCAAAAAAAATGACACTAAACCAAATAGTAAAAAAAATAACGGATTACGGAAGCCAACATCCACAAATTGAGTTTGTGTTGTATGGAGATGTGTATGACCATCTTTCACAAGGAGAGGTTACATATCCTGCTATGTTTTTTAACATAGAAGATGTGAGCATATCCGCTAAACAGATACAATATACTTTTGGTATTTATTTTATGGATAGGCAGATTGAAAACACAGAGGAACTTGAAGTGATGTCTGACCAAATTTTAGTTTGTCAGGATATTGTTGCACAAATAAGAAATAATGCTAATGAGTGGATAGTTGGAGAGAGCATTCCAATGGTACTTTTTGTTGAGAGTGAGCCTGATGTTTTAGCAGGTGTTAAAGCATCTATAAGTTTAGTGTTACCTTCTATTAATAATCGTTGTCAAATACCTACATAATGTATAGTAAGAAAATAAATGAGTTAGCTACAAATTTAAATCCACAAGAGACGGATTTAATACCTATTGGAGATGCAGTTACAGGTCAATTAAAAACAACAACCTATAGTTCTATTTCGGGTATCACAGGAGATGGGGTTATTAGTGGAGGTATTGTTACTTGGACAGGTACAGGATTGAATTTTAACATCTCTGCTTGTACATATATTTTAAATGGGATTAGATACACAAGTCCACTTACAACAAAAACACTTGCTGCGGCTGACCCTACTAACCCAAGAATAGATGTCTTTGCAGTCAATACAAGCGGACAAGTAGAGGTTATTCAAGGTACACCAAATATTAATCCTGTAGAGCCTGAGGGAGATACACCAACAACATTAGGTTTAACTAATGTAACAATAGCAGCAGGTGCTACAACACCAAGTGGAGTTACAAGAGATTTAATATATGATGAAAATGTTGAAAGTTGGACTAAAGGACAATCTGTAACAGGAACTTATAACTATGCAGATACTGCTTTTGCTTATACAGGAAGCAAATCACTTCTTGTTCAGATGAGTGCTGGGTATGCTTATTTTCTATTTAGCAAGGCTACTGCAATGGATATATCTAACTACAAGAGCTTATCTTTTGCAATTAGATTAAATACTGCTTGGACAAACAATACAATATTGTCTGTTCAATTTTATAATTCAACTAATTTAATAACTAATACCTATCAATTAGGTGCAACAAACACTGTAGGATTTAACAGAAATCTTGCTAATACTTGGCAACTTATAATAATACCTTTAAATGGCACTTTATTAAAATTTAACCAAAATTCATTTACAGGTGTCAGGATTTTTACTACAAATGCTGCTGCAACATATAGGCTTGACACCATACAATTAAATAGTGGTATAAGTAATCCTACTGGTGGAGGTACATCTTCAGCTAATAGTTTTGGTTTTGTTAATGGAAGCACAGGTACTGCATCATCAACAACTGCAACAGATACTTTAACTGTTTTTGGAACAGGATTAGCAACAACATCTGCAAGTGGTAAGACATTGACTATTGCAGTACCATTGAATTTAACAACAACAGGAACAAGTGGTGCAGCTACTTTGGTTGGAAATACTTTAAATATTCCACAATATGAAGCTGAAGGTAACTATATTACAGGAAATGGCACAAGTGGACAAGTTAGTTATTGGAATGGAACAACTTCACAAGCAGGTAGTAATAATTTGTTTTGGGATGCGACTAATAATAGGTTGGGTATTGGTACAAATGCGCCAAGTTATACACTTGATATACCTGCACATAGTACATCAAATATTCAGCATAGAGTTGGTAGTTTTCAAATTCAATCATTTGCACTAAACAATGTATTGATTTCAGATAATACATTTTATAATGGTACTGCATACACAAGAACAACAACAGGTTTTGCATCTACTTTATCATTATATAATGGTCAAGCGTTATTTTATGGCGCAGCATCTGGTACAGGAACATATACGCAAAATGTTAAATTTAAATTTGACTATGAGGGTGCATTTGTAATTGGAAATAATTTAAACATAGCACAAGGGAACTATACAGGTGCTACTGCATTATTTACTAAAAATGGTAGATTACTTTTAGGAACTACATCAGAAGGAACAAATATTCTTGAAGTAAATGGTAATTCCAATTTAACAGGAACATTGTCTGTTTCATCAACTGCAACTTTTGGGACTTATGCAAGTGGTACTGGTTTAAGATGGGATAATACTAATAATAGATTAAGCATTGGTGATGGTACAACAATTACTACAGCAAATCAAACAATAGTTGCAGCAACTACAATTGTAGGTATTGCAGTAAGAAATATATCAACATCAAGCGGAAATACGCAATCAGGTTTTTATGCAGAAAATAATACAGGAGCATATGGACAATTATTCAAAACAGGAAGTGCATATACTGCATATAAAAATATTTCAGCAAATGATTTAGGGTTTTATAATTCTTCAATAAGTGGGAATATATCAATATTAAATGATAATACTTCTGGTACTATTAGATTTGCAGCAGGTGGTGCATCAACTGCACAAGCAACTTTAACCGCAGCTGGCAATCTCCTTGTCGGCACAACAACAGATGGTGGTCAGAGGTTGCAGGT
>SXGQ01051593.1_pt1 | contig 10626 bp, 7 predicted proteins | sample 3178371 | NCBI WGS metagenome assembly SXGQ01 (sample SAMN11356859, study PRJNA531348) | freshwater metagenome | isolation source: freshwater sample F1-20 | place: China: Fuxian Lake, Yuxi | collected 2017-12-25 | reverse complement strand
TTGGATTCCAACCCCACTGGAACCTCCCGGCCCTGTTGCAGCCGTCCTTTGGAAAACGAATCCGGAATTCCGCGCAGGTTCGTTATCCGTTCGCAAGACGATTCTACGAGAAACCATTATAGGGCTGCAGGAGCGAGTAGAAAGGGAGTTACGAGGGCATCGGTGGAGTAGAAAGAAAATTATGGAGCAGCTGGTCGCCCAACAATCAGCAGATGCAAGCCCCCCACAAAATACACGGGAACTGAATGATGCACTGGCCTTCTTATACGAGATTCAATTTGTTTTTGTGGATGAAGCAAATAAGAGGGTTTCCTGGTCTCCGGAAGATGTTCGAGTCTGGTCCACTACGCGCCCCATCTGGGCTCTTTCTCTCGGTTCTCGTGCCATTTTTCACAAAACAGGTGAGGAATCCGTAGGAAAGGAACTTGGTATCTGGATTTCTAACCGTGAACTTGAAAACTGGCGTATTCAATGGCCGGTCGCTGACGGAACCTTAGAGGATTTGAAGGGGCGCTTTGGGAAGATGAATATTAGTTCTGGTTTTCGGATTGAAAAACCGAAAAAAGCCGATTATGCCTCAGCGATTGGTCGCGTTGAGGCCATTCAGAATCTAACAAAGTTTTCTGAATATAACGTCTAACGCATTGTACAGTGATTGGCTGAAGTTAAGTATTTGGCGGTAGCAAAGGGGAAAACACCCCCCTCTAAAATTTGAAGCGCCCAAAGGGAAACATCTACAGAGAAATAGAATTGCGGTCAGATGGAACTCTCGGCTGCAGAATTTAAAACGATTCAGACACAAGTAAATGAATGGCTTACAAACCCCGAACATGAACTAGAAACAACCTTTGGAGAAACCGGCCAAGTAGATATGACGACTTTTCTTAACGTTGCGAAAAGGCTTCGGACAAAGGGCTACAGCAGTCTTCCGCAAGGGGATATTATGACAGTGATGACAAAAGAGAATATCCGATTTTCATTGAACGGACTGGGAGTCATTCAGCAATATTGTCGGGACGATACTATGGCGGGTAAACCGTTTGTCGCCATGATTAAGGACCGCAGCGTAAAAGCTCAAAACGTGGATGTAGACGAATACGGATTCCGCATCAAGTCCCGCAGAGAAATACCACTCGGCACTGACGATGCGGCCGTAAAGAAACTTTTCGCCTCGTGGGCCGATGTGCCGAAGGCATTTCGCATCATTCGGCGCTGGACATTTGAGGACACCGGTATTCGGATTGATATGTCGATTGTAAAAAGTACAAAGAAAGTCTCTGGAGGAAATTTCCGTTGGCAAAAAAAGTATCGTGACCAGAATGTGATGCAGGCAGCGCCCATTTACGAGATTGAAGTGGAACTTCAGCGAATGGCGGGTGATACGCTAGAATCAGCTACAAAGCGCCTTATTCGTGGAGTTGGAGAGGTACTTCGCGGTATTCAAAAGAACGTGGTTCTTATAAGAAAATCAACCGTTCGTAGAGTTCTGGACTCCTACAAGTTACTTGTAGGTTCCGACGTATTTCGTGGACCAGCACCAATTCCACTTCAAAAGGAGAATTTCTCAAAGGAGCGGGAGCGGGGTAAGCCAAATATCCGTGATGGCTATAATGTCACAGACAAGGCGGACGGTCTTCGCTGTCTTGGTTACTGTAACGGGTCTGGTGAACTATTTCTGATTGATATGAGCATGCGGAATATCTATAGAACCGGTATAAAACAGCCCGAGTGTCGCGAGTCATTACTCGATGGTGAGTGGGTCACACAGACGCGCGACAAGGAGCCAGTTCAACAGTATCTCGTGTTTGACATCTTCTTTGCGGCAGACAAGAAGGATGTGAGTCAACTCCCATTTTATATGGGAGCGGTGGAGGCGAAACTCCAAAGTCGTCATGGACAAATGGAGAAATGGGTGGCTACATGGAACAAGCCGCCAGGGCCGACGCATGTGGTAAAAGGCATAACATCCGCAATACAGATGCAGGTATCCATGAAAGACTTTGTATTTGCTCGCGGGGGTGACGAACTCAGTATATTCCGCGCCGCTGCGCGCGTCTTAGATTTGGGGCGAATATATTACACAGATGGACTCATCTTTACACCGAATGCAAAGCCTCTGCCGGCGACGGCTGGTTCAACCTTTTATGAACAGTTCAAATGGAAGCCGCCGCGTGATAATACGGTCGATTTTCTGGTGAAATTTCAAAAGACGGGGGCGGAGAAAACGGGGGATAAGATTACTGTGGGGGTGAAACCTGGTCAAAATGAAACGGTGAGTTATAAGACGCTCCGCCTTTTCGTTGGCTCATCTATTGTGAATCCTCGTAGTATAGTAATGAACGAACTGGAATTGCCCAAGCCCGAGCGGATGATGAAGGGGTCCGAAATAAAGGGAGAGTATAAGCCTGTACTTTTCACTCCAAAGGAGTTTCCTGATACGATGGCCAGTTATTGCTATTTGCCGGTGGAAACAGATCCTGATACTGGAGAAACGTATGTAAAAACGCACGAGGGAGAGCCAATTCAAGATAGGACAATCGTGGAAATGTCATATGACCCGAAAGAAGCGCCCGGGTGGCGCTGGACGCCGTTACGGGTGCGCTCGGACAAGACAGAGCGATTTCATGGTGGAACAATTGGACGCACTCTAAACAGTGACAAAGCGGCCGAAAGTGTATGGAATACAATTTATGACCCGATTACGACACATATGATTCGCACAGGAGACGGCGATCCGAGTGAAGAGGAACAGGCGGAATTGAATGCACTGAAGAGTGTTGTGGGAGGAAAGGACGCGTATTACGACCGGAAAAAGGCGCCGGTAGAGGACCACATGCTTACACGGACAATGCGCGATTTTCACAACAGGTTTATTAAGGAAAAACTCCTCTACAGGATCGGATTACATGGAACAGGGAAGACTCTATTGGATATGGCTTGTGGTGTAGGTGCGGATTTAGGTATTTGGATACGTAGCAATGTTTCCTTTGTCCTTGGAGTAGACTATTCGGGTCCGAACATTACAGGGGAAAAAGACGGAATTTACAGGCGATATTTGGAGCGACAAATAATGACGGGGAGAGAGGCGATTCCGCCAATGGTGTTTGCGATTGGGAACTCTACGAAGAATTACACGAATGGTGATGCGGGTGTTAACGATGAAGAGAAGAATATTCTGCGGAGTGTCCTTGGGCGTGTGCGGCCTTCTGGAACACTGCCACCATATATTGAAACAACGGCAGCAAGTCGGCTAAAAACGCGCGCCGATTGTATGAGTTGTATGTTTGCAATTCATTACTTCTTTGAGACGCGTGAAACGTTCGCAGGATTCCTGAAAAATGTTGCGGAGAATTTGAAGATTGGTGGGTACTTTATAGGCTGTTGCTTTGATGGTAAGAAGGTCTTTGAACTTTTGCGAAATACACCGAGCGGTTCAAATGTTGTCGGAACAGAAGGTGACGTAAACGTCTGGTCCATTACGAAAGGGTATGAGGCGGAGGATTTGCCTCTGGGCGAAGAATCTCTTGGACTTGCGGTAGATGTGAATTTTGTAACTATTGGCACAAACCAACGTGAATATCTGGTGAACTATGATACATTGGTCGAGGGTATGGCATCGATTGGATGTGAGCCCTTGAGTAAAGACTCTTTGAAACAATTCAAGCTTTCTGAGAGTAGTACGACCTTTGATGTTGCGTGGGATACTGCGAAGAAGGGGGGGAACACATATACAATGCCGGATGCAGTTCGAAAATTCTCTTTTATGAATCGGTGGTTCGTGTTTCAGAGGAAACACGAAGTGGCGGCGGCGGTTGAAGAGAATACAGGGGTGCGATCATTGAAAGAGCGAGTTGCTGAGAGTATGCCTGTGCCAGAAAAAGAAGAGGAACTGAACGGGGAGGAGGAGACTGGTGCACCGACTCCTGGTGCACCGACTCCTGGTGCACCGACTCCTGGTGCACCGACTCCTGGTGCAGCGACTCCTGGTGCACCGACTCCTGGTGCACCGACTCCTGGTGCACCGACTCCTGGTGCACCGACTCCTGGCAGCTCCAAGAAGGCTGCTGCCACTGCCACTGTCGCACCCATGTCTGTAAAACGCACTATCCCAGTGGCGCCCGGCCAGGCCACCCCTGCAGAAGCCACATATGTCTCGGGGGAACTATTCCAGTTCCACACGGACGCTGCTGAAAAAGACTTCCTTGGTATTAATGACAAAGGTGCTGGAAAATGGCTCTCTCCCACTGCCCCCTTTCCCATTGAGGACCCAGAAGTTGATGGTGTCGTATATCCCACAATGAACCACTTTCTCGCAGCCATGCGCTACAGACTCGCATCAAATGCACCCGATATTGCAACAACAGTCTTCAGTCGTGAAGGATCTATTCATCAAAAGTTCATTCGTATTCGCGTAGACGAATCTGAAGGTGGTAAAAAGCTTATTCCCGAAAAGCGCGACCAGCGTCTTCTAAAGGACGAGGATTCTGAAGTCCGCGATGAGATTCGCCCCTCGGCATTTAAGCGACGTGGGGCAACGTTTGATGAGGCGAAGTGGGCGTCCAAGAAGGATGAGATACTCAAGGAGGGACTACGTCAGCGTTGGGAGAAGGACAAGCGATTTCGGAAAATCGTGGAGGCTGCGAGAGACAAGGGCAAGACCCTCCTTTACTATGCGCCTGGCGCGAATTCCAGCAATTTCGGGGGAGTCCATAAGAGCACGGGACAAATAGAGGGGGAAAATCGCATAGGGAAATACATTATGGAGCTTGCGGGATTTTAGTAATATATAACGGCATGATGAAACCTCTTATTTTTTAGGTATAGAATAGTAGAATGAATGTACTCTTTAATACTTTGTTACTCTCACAGGTTGGTAGTGTTGCAAAATTTCTATCGTTTCTTGCAGTTGCATTCCTGTTTATATATTTTCCAATTTATTTGTTTCCCCATATGAAAATATCAAATATACTAGATCTGCTAGGGCTTGTACTATTTGCAGCTTTACTCTCATATACTATTGTCTATCATACTAAAGTTCTTTTATATAACTTTATCATATTAGGTATATTATCTAACATCATTAGTTTTTTAATTACTATTTTACATGTTGAATATATATGGATCTACTATGAGGCTGGTCTTCCTATTTTATTGTATTATTTCTATTTACTATTGCTATCCCCCCCAATTTATGATCTTTATATGTATTACAATAATAAACAAACGCCTAAAACAGCAGCAGGCCAAATACCTACGCAACCACAATCTGCAGGCTCTAGCCGTAAAAGGCGCAAATGAAAATCCCGTAGCGCACCGGCTCGTCGTCGGCCTCTTCTACGGTCCACCCGTAGAGCGCGTAACCTTTTTTCGCAATCTGCTCTCTGGCCGTCGTTTTATCATAGGGAAACACCTCGCCGTACATAATCGGTTGAAATGTGGGCAATTTCTTTTTCCACGTTTCAAGCGCTGCCTCCGCCGCCTCAATCGTCCTATAAATTCTACGTGGCATTACTGCCACGTGCGGTAAAATAGAGGGTCCTTCATAATATTCGTCAGAGTACGCAAGAGCATATCCAATAATAGTATCGGTCATTCTAAATTATACAAGAATAATCAGCCTAAAGTTTTATCGCAGAGTTCACGTAAAGATGCCGCAAGCTTGGCAAAAACTCTCATTCCAAAACAAGCATCCTAGAGACGACAGTATACTCTTTGACGAGCCCACGCACGTATACACTGTAAATGGGACAAGTAAGGGCTGGATAAGTTGCACGAAGTTCATTCACAACGTGTTTCCGCATTTTGACGCAGATGCAATTATTGCAAAAATGATGGCATCTTCGAAATGGCCGAACAATAAATATTTCGGCAAGACGGCGAAACAAATAAAGGATGAGTGGGACGCAAATGCACGGGCAGCATCCTCTCAGGGCACGGCCATGCACCTTGGAATAGAGCAATTCTTTCACAGTCATCCGGAATTAGTAGAGCCGAATGTACTCTTGACGAAGGAGTGGAAGTTCTTTCAGAATTTCTGGCGGGATGTCGGGTCGGACCTTGTTCCCTATAGGTCCGAATGGGAAGTATGGAGCGAGGAGTATAAACTCGCCGGCTCTATTGATATGGTCTTCTACCGGAAGTCAGATGATTCCTATGTGATTTATGACTGGAAGCGATCTAAGGAAATCAAAATGGATAATCCTTGGGAGAACGGTCATGAGCCGGTGGAGCATTTGCCGAATTCTAATTATTGGCATTACACACTGCAGCTAAATACATATCGTTGGTTTCTAGAAACATATTACGGTCTGCGGATCTCAGACATGTGTATTGTGATTTTCCATCCGGACAATACGAATTACCAGCTCTTTCGGTTAAACCAGATGGACGAAGAAATTCAAGATATGCTCGCTGCGCGCAAGGCGGCTATAAAAAATTGAAGGATTGTTTAGGCCTCTTGGTGGGTATGTCAGGAGAAATTGATTATCGTTCAGAAATTACTAACATATGCATCAAGATAAATACAATTATGATTCAAGCGAAAGGTAATATTATAATACAAATGAAGAAAGAGGACCTTATAGGGATTGATATTCAAGAAGGTAATGTGCGTTTTATATTTAAGAATATACGGTATCGTCTAGAAGTAGCACATGGGGATAAACGAGTTACTAATCAAGTTAGTGAACTTATGAAAATATTAGAGAATAATACTGAAAATAAAGTAGAATTGTATAAACAATTGGAGAATAGGCTAGATGAGGTTGATACTCGTAGCGATAATGCTGAGAGTGAGATTGCCGAGTTGCGTGAACTTATAAAAATATTAGAGAAGACAGTAAAAAAAAATGACGAGGTACAAGTAGACCTACTTGGAATCAATACCTAATCTCTCTTTTGCGGATGCTGTCGTAAATGTACCGTAATGTGCATAAAAATTGAACCGGCCGACACCCCCCACTCTTAATCCAAACATGAGCTCTTGGTCTAATTGCGCAGCCTATAGTGGAAATCCGAACAAGGAGGTGATGATGGCCGCGCGGCTTGCTCTTAGGGATAAGGCAATTGCTGCCTTGAAAGATTTCACTAATGCGGAGGATTCTTCGTATTCCCGCATTAGTGAATTAAAAGTGCACTGTGAAAATCTCCGCTATGCCTGCGCCAAATATCTCATATTCACTACGTGGATGCGCAATGGGGTTGGTGGTTCTTTAATTCATAGCATTTATCCAAATACCAAAGAACAGGCAGACGCTGCCATTGAAAATCTTGAATGGCAGCGGGAAGAGGATCTACGTGAAGGAACGTGGGAATGGCTCCAGACTGGCTTTGAATACAAATACTACACTGCAGTCCTTAACAAACCTGAATGGTGGGACAAAGTTTGCTGCAACATCTAGACTCCTGGAATAAATATTCTTTTTATAGTTTTGCCATGTAGTAAATCTAAGAATGCGTGCGGTAATTCGCTTCGTTTCAAGAATTCAGGCTCATCTGGGTCAGTTACAACCATTGCTGGTCCTCGTTCCGTTATAACAAGTAACACGTATCCTAAATCTTGATCTCTCGCAAGTTGTTTCCCAATAATTTTTGGTTCATCTGTGCGAATATCATATTGTACAATAGGTATACGTGCCTTTTTAACAAGTTTTGTTAGCGCCTCCTCTGTCATTTCTTTTGCATCTGATAAAAGTCCTATAGATTCTATACTCGTATTGAATAATACTATAAAGGGTACTAATGTTCCTGTTTTGGAATAAATTACTCGTAGGCGAGCAGTAAGTGGGTCAGAGTTTCCCAAAAGGGTTTCAATTACTTTTGGGAGGGCGGTATCTTCAGTAATACTTGGCAGTTGCTTCTTATCTGATTCAGTAGAATCGCGCCGCATTTCCTCCAAATAAACGGGCTTTTCTTCTCTAGTTTTTGACCATTCTGTTCGTAACATTTCTGTCCATGTCATCGATTTTTCCGGAATAATGTACTGATCCCCAATTCGTATAGGGTCATCTATAATTGCAAGCTGCGATACACGCTGTTCAAACAGTTCTCTACGACGATTTCCGAATCGTATTAGCTCATCTATTAAACGAAATAACATAATGCGCGCGGCCGACATATGATTTTCCTCACTCTCTTTATGCCCCTCTTTACGCACGTGTATTAAACATTTTCCACCAGCACTCTTGCTACCAGCTTCAGTGTCTTCAATCCATTTGCACGTATTACTACATTCATCTTTCTTCTTACCAATACAATCTACCCGTAATAGACTATGTTGTTTCGGAGCGTCCGAATCTTCGTCGGTAATCCACTGTTCTACTGTAGAGCCAATCATAATTTCAAGACGTTTTCGTTTTTCAAAAAGGGGGAGTCGCCGGTCTCCAATGGTACTCTGCAATATACGACGAAAATCACCCCCATCTCTTGCAGAGTTTATCCATTTAGAGAATGTTATGCGCAAATGTTCAAAACTTTCCGTGAATCCTTTTATATTTATTTCTTCTAAATTGTGTAAATCCTTTAATGATGACGTTGATTCAATAATAATATCCTTGTTAATTTTCCACTCCATTTCTTGAATCATACGAGGAGATTCTTTATCTGGGAATTTCGGCGACGACTGTCCAACATCTAATACGGGAACGTAAAGTCCATTTTTAAGTTGAATTGCTTCTATCTTATTTGTACCCTTGCTTATTATAGCGCGTTCAACAGTATATAATTCAGCAAAATTTGGTTCGACATACATTTTATAGAATTGCACTACCTCGTTTAGTGGCGCCGGTTTAAAGTCATCCCAATCAAAAATTATTTTGACATCCAACACAAGTGTCATTTGTGGCCTTTCTTCACCTCCCATACGCTCAGGAATATCTTGATGAAATGAATAGCTGATACCATCTTCAATTACGGGTACAGCAACATTATTTCCCTGAGCATTCTTATAGACAAGTGCTGCCACATGATTGTACGAATCTCGAACGAGTCCTTCAAGTGTAATTTCCTCGTAATATTTTCCTAGTATATTTTTCACTCGAAGAAGAGGGGCAACCTTTCGTGAATTGAGGGCCAAACTACTTGTGAAAATTCCTAGACCCCCTGTACTAATTGCACACTGACCTCTGAATTCATCGATACGTTTTTCAATGATTTTAGGCCAACTGTTTCGTTGTCCGATTGAAAACGAAAAAAATGCCTGATTCGTATCATCTTCCGATAGAATATTGTTATTATAGTAGAAAATTGGTTCCCAATTCCCGTTCGCATCTTTTAAGAGGAATCCGATATCAGTACGGAAAAAATTTTCTTTGCTCATTGGATAAAAGGGACAACGAACCTTCAACTCTCCTGACTTTAAAATTTCAAGAACAACAAAAATCATGCCAGGACGACGAAATTCCTGAAATACACTGTCAGATAGAGCATATCTACGAGTTCCTACATTCATTATTCCTGGTAACGAAAAATAGTGTGCAAAGTGGCGATAATGCTTGTCTGTTTTATCCGACTGCAACCACCAACAGAATCTATCATAGGACAAAAATGCCCGTCGCACAAGTTCTTCGTTACTTGGAGTCAATTTAGAAATTTTCAAATCAGAGAACGCCCACATCTTTAATTCTTGTCGAGTAGGCTGCTGCGACGTTTGTATGAGAATACGAGGTATCCATGTGGGGTCATACATTTCCAGCATTAAATTCCCAAAATTTAGCCCCAGAAATAGGCGCGGCTGAATAATATCTGCAAGAGCAGCCTTAAAATCACCAATAGAGTTAAATCGGAAAAAGGGAGCCACAGCTGCCAAAAACGAATCTGCGTGCTGTCGATTTTCGACGCCTATGCGTAAGAATCCCTTTGAATTTGGAATGAGTTTCTGATTTCCGGTACGACTTACAAGTTCTATAGGATTCTGTGAAAAGTACTCGTTAAGTTGTGGAGGGAGGAGGCCAATTTGTGGCGGCGAATTTTCCACAACTTTTCCAACATCACCCTCTTCTACAAATGCACCTGTTTTGTTTCGACGAAGTTTCTTGAATTTACGAAGAGCCGGGTCAAGTGGTGCCTTTTCCATACCAGAAATATATGCTGTACGCGCCTGTAGAATGGTTTCTTCGTAAGAAATTGTTATTTTTTGCACAATTTCTTCCGCCTGGGCGGAAGAGTCGCCTGTTTCATCTTGAGGACCAATTGCAGTTGCTTCTGCCCTAGCTGCAAATATATCTTGTGTAGGTTCGGGAAATTGCGGATCCCCTATACGTAACGGCTGATCCTCCAAAAAGCAACAGGGCAAATAGAGCCCATCTGGATGATTTGTTTTTTTAAGAAAACGAATATAAATGTGTCGCGAATCAACCTTCCCCTTTTTTACAACACGTTCCATAACGGTTTCGTTTACGCCTGGATATTTTCTGTTTATAATAAGTTTCCCTTCACAAATTGGGCAGCTGTTGGCCTCTTTCGTTGTACGTATTGAGCCATTTGTCATTTTTACGTGATGATTCTCACGAAGTTTTGTTCCACGGAATTCCACCTCACGCACGAGCATTTCATCACGAATACAAAAATATCTGGAACACATGTAGTAATTTTGTTCACTAGATGATGAACCGTATTTCATAAATGTAT
>SXGQ01380623.1_pt1 | contig 10628 bp, 8 predicted proteins | sample 3178371 | NCBI WGS metagenome assembly SXGQ01 (sample SAMN11356859, study PRJNA531348) | freshwater metagenome | isolation source: freshwater sample F1-20 | place: China: Fuxian Lake, Yuxi | collected 2017-12-25 | reverse complement strand
CTACCTCGGCTCGCAGGGGATCGTGCAGGGGACGTACGAGACCTTTGGGGCGGTCGCACGCCAACACTTCGGGGGCTCGCTCGCGGGGCGGTTCGTCCTCACCGCTGGCTTGGGCGGGATGGGGGGCGCGCAGCCGCTTGCGGCGACCATGCACGACGCGGCCTTTCTCGGCATCGATGTCGATCCCGCGCGGAGCCAGAAACGCGTCGATACCGGCTACTGCGATCGCATCACGCACGACCTCGACGAGGCGATGGGCTGGGTCCGCGAGGCGCAGGCCGCGAAGCGCGGCTGCTCCGTCGGGTTGGTCGGCAACGCGGCGGACGTGTTGCCCGCGCTCATCGCGCGTGGCGATATTCCCGATGTCGTCACCGATCAGACCTCGGCGCACGACATGCTGAATGGGTACGTCCCGCACGGGATGACGCTCGCCGAGGCGAATGCGCTCCGCGCCGCCGATCCCGCGACCTACGTCCGGCGCGCGACCGAGAGCGCGGTGGTCCATGTGGAGGCGATGCTCGCGATGCAGCGCCGCGGCGCCATCGCCTTCGACTACGGCAACAACATCCGCACCGTCGCACTCGACGCCGGCGTTGCGACCGCCTTCGAGATCCCCGGCTTCGTCCCGGAGTACATCCGCCCCCTCTTCGCCGAGGGGAAGGGGCCGTTCCGGTGGGTGGCGCTCTCGGGCGACCCCAAGGACATCGCCCGCACCGACGAGCTCGTGCTCGAGATGTTCCCAGAGGACGAGCACCTCAAGCGGTGGATCACCCTCGCGCGCGAGCGGATCCATTTCCAGGGGCTCCCCGCGCGCATCTGCTGGTTGGGGCAGGGCGCGCGTGCGACGTTCGGGATGGCGCTCAATGACCTCGTCGCGCGCGGCGAGGTCTCGGCGCCGATCGCCATCGGACGCGATCACCTCGATACGGGGAGCGTCGCCTCTCCCTTCCGAGAGACCGAGGCGATGCGCGACGGGAGTGATGCCGTCGCCGACTGGGCGATTCTCAATGCGTTGCTCAATGTGGCGAGCGGGGCGAGCTGGGTGAGCTTCCATCACGGCGGTGGCGTCGGGATCGGGAACTCGCTCCATGCGGGGCAGGTGATCGTCGCCGACGGTACGCCGGCGATGCGAGAGCGACTGCAGCGCGTCCTCACGAACGATCCGGGGATCGGCGTCGCACGTCACGCCGATGCGGGCTACGAGATCGCGCGCGAGACCGCGGTGCGCGAGGGGATCCAGCTGCCGTCGCTCCATTGCTGAGCACGCGCTTCCGGCCCTGGCATCTCCTGCCATTCAGCCTGAAGTACGCGCGGCTCCGACTGCGCCGTCGCCCCGTCCTCGTGAACTTCGAGGTCACGATGCGGTGCAATGCGCGGTGTCCCTTCTGTGACTACTGGAAGACCTCACCGGAGATGAAGGCCAAGGAGGTGCGCTCGTTCGTCGACGCGGCGGTGGCCTTTGATCCGATGATGATCACCTGGACCGGCGGGGAACCGCTCCTGCGCTCCGATCTGGAAGCGCTGGTGCGCGGCGTGCAGACGGCGGTCTCCCCCGTCTGGATGACGGTGCTCACGCACGGGGCGATGCTGTCCATCGAGCGCGCGCGCTCGCTCTGGGCCGCGGGGATCGGACAGTTCGGCATCTCCCTCGATTACCTCGATGCGCGGCACGACCAGGCGCGCGGGATCCCCGGTCTCACGGCCAAGGTCCTCGCCACCGCCGAGCGGATCCGCGCTGAGGGGATGACGGTGCGATTCAATACCGTCATCAAGGACGACAATCTCGACGAGATCCTCCCCATCGTCCGCGCGGCGGAGGCGATGCGCGCTGGGGTGAATCTCTCCGTCTATACCGATTTCAAGAACGGGAATCGCGATCATCTCTTGGGCCCCGCCCATCAGGCGCGGGTCGAGGCCCTCGTCACGGAGCTCCTCGCCTTCAAGCGGCGCCGCCGCGGCACCATCTCCAACTCCGATCACTACCTCGCGCAGATCCCGCGCTGGGTGCGTGGCGAGCTCACCGCCCCGTGCCATGCGGGGAAGGACACCGTGCACATCGATCCCTACGGCGGGATCCGTCGGTGTCCCGACTTCCCGACCGACGGGCATTGGCGCGACCATCAGGGCTACGAGCCGATCGCCTGTGATCGCTGTTTCTATGCGTGTCGTGGGGAGGCGCAGGCGCCGTTACGCCCCAGTCGGTTCCAGGACCTGGTGGCCACCCCATGACCCAGCTCTTCCTCAACGCGTCTCAGGTGGTCACCTGTGCGGGCCCGGCCCGCGCCCGGCGTGGCGTGGAGCAGGGGGATGCCGTGGTGCGCGAGCGCGTCGGCGTCGCCGTCGATGCCGCGGGGCGGATCCTCGCCGTCGCCCCGGATGCCGAGCTCCGTGCGGCGCAGCCCACGGCGAGGATCATCGACTGCGCCGGCGGGGTGCTCACCCCCGGCTTCGTCGACTCCCACACCCATGCGATCTTCGGCCGCGCGCGCTACGAGGAGCAAGAGATGCGTGCCGCGGGAATCGGCTATCTCGAGATCGCCAAGCGGGGCGGGGGGATCCACTCGTCCGTACGCGATCTGCGGAGTCGGACCGCCGACGAGCTCATCGCACTCGCCACGGACCGTCTGCGCCGCATCGCCGCGCACGGCACCACTACGGTCGAGATCAAATCGGGCTATGGTCTCTCGCTCGAGTCCGAGCTCGCTACCCTCCGCGTCATTCGACAACTTGCCGCCGATCTCCCATTGCGGCTCGTCCCGACCTTCCTCGGGGCACATGAGATCCCCCTCGATCATCAAGAGCGGGCCGCGCAGCGTGAGGATTATCTCCGCCTCGTGACGGAGGAGATGATCCCCGCCGTCGCCACGGCGGGACTCGCCCGCTTCTGCGATGTCTTTTGCGAACCCGGGGTCTACACCGTCGACGAGACGCGGCGGATCCTCCGCGCCGCGCGTGCCGCCGGTCTCCAACTCAAGCTCCACGCTGACGAGCTCGAGAACGGGACGGCGGCGGAGCTCGCCGCCGAGCTCGGGGCCACGAGCGCCGATCACCTGGCGGCGATCTCGGAGCTGGGCATCCAGGCGCTCGCGGCCGCCCGGACCGTGGCGACACTCTTGCCGGGGACGATGCTCTTCCTCGGGCGTCCCAAGCAAGCGCCGGCGCGCGCGTTGATCGAGGCCGGCATCCCGGTGGCTCTCGCGTCGGACTTCAATCCTGGGACCAGTCCCACGGTCAACTTCCCGCTCGTCCTCACGCTCGGGGTCAGTCAGCTGCGGTTGAGCGTCGCCGAGGCGTTGATCGCTGCGACGGTGAATGGCGCGGCGGCGCTCGGGCTTGCACACGAGATCGGCCAGGTCGCGCCCGGGTTCCAAGCCGACCTCGCCCTGTTCGACGTGCGTGACCACCGGGAGCTCCCGTACTGGTACGGCGATCGACGATGCCAGCGGACCTGGGTCGGGGGGCGTCCCGTGCACGTCGGGTGAGGTAGGAGATTCCCTCCATCGGTGCGGGTCGTGCGCGAGGCAAACGCTTGGCAGGCCGAGGGTTCGGCCGCTAGCTTTGCTCCGTGACCGACATCGCCAAGCTCAAGCGCCGCGCAGCCGACCTCGAGGTGGGGAAAGACCTCGAACGGGCCATCGTTGCCTACCGCGAGATCGTCGAGATGTTCGAGAACGGCGAAGCTGATCCGATCGACATCCCGCTGTACAACCGCCTAGGCGACCTCCTCCTCAAGGTCGGAGAGACGGCGGAGGCGGTCGCCATGTGGGAGCGCGCCGCCGATCACTACGCCGATGGCGGCTTCAACAATCCGGCCATCGCACTCTGCAATAAGATCCTCCGGCATTCGCCCGGGCGTACCGTCGTGTACCTCAAGCTCGGGCGCATCCTCGTGGCGAAGGGATTCCGCGTCGAGGCGCGCCAGCACTTCGTCGAGTACGCCCACCGCACCCAACAGCACGGGGACCTCCCCGAAGCCTTCCGGGCCCTCAAAGAGTTCGCCGACCTCGTCCCGGATGAGAGCGACATTCGCGTGATGTTGGCCGATCAACTCGAGAAGGCGGACCTCGTGGATGAGGCAATCGGGCAGTTACAGCTCGCGCATGCGCAGTTGACGCGGCAGGGGAAGTTCCCGGAGGCCGATGTCGTCGCCGCCCGGTTGCGAGCGCTCGATCCCGAGGCGGAGTTACAGGTGGTGCAGCAGGATCGGATGGCGTCCGCCGACGGGCTCGTCTTCCTCGATGTCGGCGCGGCGAACCTCCCACGGCCGACCGGGGTGTTCGACGGCGGGATGATCCTGGCGAGTGAGGCGGTCGAGGAGGACGCGCTGGTGCTCCCGCCGCCGGAGCGAGGCTTCTTCGGGGAGCCGGCCGCTCGCGAAGCTGCGGTCGGAGTGGAGGCGCTCACTCCCGTCGACGTGTCCTGGTCTGGCCACGGACTCCTCGACGGTTTCGAGGGGTCGGGCGTCCCGGACGACCCTCCAGCAGCCCCGGGGCTGGCTGACATCGCCCCCATCGACGAGGCCTCCGCGTCGCCCGTCGCCGACCTGCCCTTGATCGAACCGGATGGCATGGAACCGATCGCGCTGATCGATGCGCCGGGCCTGGGTGCCACGGAGGGAGGACGTGACCTCCCGCGACCGACGCGTCGCATCACCTCGGTCGCGCTCGCGCCCATCGTCGACGTCTTGGCACCCCAGGTGGGGGCGGCTCCCGGCGATTGGCTGTTGCGCCGTCAGTATGGCGAAGCCCTGCTCGACGCGGGCCGACGGGACGAGGGGATCGCGGAACTCGAGAAGGCGCTGGACCTCTGCCAACGGCAGGGGGAGGCGGCGAGCGTCGCCTCGTTGGCGGAGGAACTGGTCCGTGTCGCCCCCGACGCGGTGCGATTCCACCAGCGTCGCGTCGAGTCGGCGGTGGCCTCAGGGGATCCGCAGCGTCTCACCGGGGCCTTCCTCGATCTGGGCGACGCCCTCTCGCGGAGCGGTGCCCCGGAGCGAGCCACCGCGGTCTTCCAGCGCGTCTTGGCGATCGATCCGGACGATCTGCGCGCCCACACCGCCCTCGCCGCGCTGACACCGACGCCGGACTCCGACCCAGCGCGATCGGTCAGCCGCGTGGCCCCGAGCCCTCGGCGCGACTCAGGGCCGGCCTCGGCTCGGGAAGGCGTGGAGGAGGCGGGGCTCGTCTCCCTCGGCGATTGGCTGAAGGAGAGCATCGAGCGAGGCAGCACGCGCATCGTGGTCGCGGAGCCGGCGGCGAGCGAGCCGCGTCCGATGGATTCCCAGGGGAGGCCCACGCGGGTCACGCAGGGGATCGCGGCGCAGGTGGCGAAGGAGGACCATGCCGCCCACTATGAGCTCGGTGTCGCGTATCGTGAGATGGGACTCATCGACGAGGCGATCGGCGCCTTTCAGAAGGCGTTGCGGTCGCCCGGGCATCGGCTCCGAGCGCTCGAAGCGTTGGGGCGATGCTTCGTCGACAAGGAGCAGCACGCCGTGGGACAGGCGATCCTGGAGCGAGCGCTGGCCGAGCCCGGGGCGACGGATCAGCAGCTTGTCGGGGTCCTATTCCTGTTGGGGCAGATGGCAGAGGTCTTGGGCGCCGCCGAGGAGGCGCGTCGTTATTATCAGAGGGTGTTCGCCGTCGATGTGCGGTTCCGCGACGTCGTCGATCGGCTCAATTCGCTCGAACGCCTCACGCCGTGACCCCTGAATCCCCCCTCCCCTCCGCGTCGTCCGTCGCCGGGCTCAGCGAGATCCAGGCCCCGATCCGGGACTGGCTCGACCGCGTGCCAGACGAGATGTGGCGTATCGTCCAGGCCGATGTCGATATCGTCCAGGCAGCCAACGCCCACCTGCGCGGGATGCGTGGGAAGCTCTTCCGCCCGACGCTCCTTCTCCTCGCCTCCTCGGTCGAGGGGACCCCCGAGGCGCGGGCGCTCCCGCTCGCGGCGGTGAGCGAGCTGGTCCACCTCACGAGCGTGGTGCATGACGATTCCGTCGATCACTCCGTGCTCCGGCGTGGTCAACCGACGCTCAACGCCCTCTTCAGCCATCAGGTCGCCGTCCTCATGGGCGACTTCCTCTTCTCCAAGGCGATCGCCGAACTGGTGCGCCTGGGTGATCTCGAGGCGTTGCGGGTGTTCACGTCCGCGTCCAACGAGATGACGCTCGGCGAACTCCGCCAACTCGCCGCATTCGAGGCGCTGAGCTTCAGCGAGGATGATTATCACCGGTTGATTCTCGCCAAGACCGCGTCGCTGGTCGGGGCGGCGTGCGAGATGGGCGCAGTCGCCGGCGCGCCGCGATTCCGTCGCCAGATGCGCCAGTTCGGCGAGCGGATGGGGATGGCCTTCCAGGTCGCCGACGATCTGCTGGATTACACGGCGCAAGAGGAGGTGACGGGGAAGCCGACCGGCCTCGACCTGCGCGAACACAAGGTCACCTTGCCGCTCATCGCAGCACTCCCGGTGATGTCTCGGGCCCAGCGTGGTCGTGTCGACGCGCTCTTCGCCGATCCGGTGCCGAGTGACGAGTCGATCGCGGAGGTCGTCGGGATCGTGACGGAGTGCGGGGGACTCGACTACGCACGGCGGCAGGGCGAGGGATGGGCGGCGGAGGCCGAAGAGGCCCTCACCGACATCCCGGCGTCCGACGTGCGGCAGTCCCTCGCCGACGCGCTCGCATTCGTCCTCGACCGGAGAGCCTGATGGTGCAGGGGTCCGCCAAGCATCGCCCGTGGTTCCATGCCATCGTCCTGGCGAGCGGGTTCATCGTCGGTGGCTTCCTGACGCATCTCCTTCGGCTCTTCCTCCCCTCAGGGGCGGTGAAGGAGTTCCTCACCACCGGGATGACGGCGGCGGTCGGCCCGCTCACCCTCGACTTGATTATCATTAGCATCGGGTTGGGACCCATCGCGCTCGACGTCTCGCTGCTGAGCCTCGTCGGGGTCCTCGCTGCCTACCTCGTCGCGCGCTCGCTGTTCTAAGGGGGTCGTCCATGTTCGGATTGGGTCCAGGGGAACTGATTCTCATCTCGTTGGTCATCCTCGTCGTCTTCGGCGCCAAGAAGGTGCCGGAGCTGATGGGAGGCGTCGGGAAGGGGATCCGCGAGTTCAAGCGGAACATGAACGATGTCCAGCGGGAGATCGCGACGCCGGCGGAGCGCGAGGCGCTCCCGCCGGGGGAGTCCCGCAGCGTCGAGCACGATGATGCCGTGGAGAAGGAGCCGAAGCGGCTGATGTGAGCGTGTGCGGCCGGCCTCGCTGCATCGCGAGGCCAGCGCAAGTGAAACGGGGGGCCGGCGCTGAGCGTCGGCCCCCCGATCGTTTCGCGGCGCGGCGCCCGCCGGGGACGCCGCGTCTCCGTCACTCGTTACGGTGCGAGCTCTGACTGGCGCCGCAATCCGGCGTTGATCTCGTTCCGACGGTCGACGATCTTGGCCTCCTTCCGGAGGTGGTCGAGGAAGAGCCGGACGCGGCGCTCGCGTGCCCCTTGGAGCGCCTGCTCACGGAGCATCCCCTTCATCGCGTCGAACTCGGTCCGGTTCGCCTCGACCCGGGCGAGGACCTGCAGCACGACCACCGCCTCGTCGGTCTGCACCAGACCGAGCCCACCCACCGGGGTGGTGAAGGCGGCGCCGACCGCCTCGTTGGCGTAGCCGAGTCCGGGGACGAAGCCCAGGCGGGTGAAGGGGCCGGCGCTGTCGGCGACGGCGCTCACCTTCGCGGCCGCCGCCGCCAGCGAGGTCGCCTTCGCGTCGCGGAGCAGGGTCTCGCCCTTGCTCAGTTGCGCCGCCGCGGCCTTGCGGCTCTTGAGGACGCTGCGGATCTCCTCCTTCACCGTGGTGAAGGGCTGCGGGCCACCGACGCTCAGCGAATCGAGGCGCGCCAGGTAGTAGCCGTTTGCGTCATCGAGGAGGTCGCTGAGCTCGCCCGGGACCGGACCCGAGAAGGCCCACCCGGTGAGCCCCGGGACCGGACGACCGAGATAGGAAGCGGGCTGGCCATCCTGCACGGGAATCTGTGAGATGAGGAGCTTGAGCTCGGCCGCGGCGCTGTCGAGCTTCGCTGCCTCGCTCGACCCTGCCGCGATCGCCGAGAGGCGATCGGCGCGACGATCGGTCAGGGTCGCCGAGGAATCGGCCTGCTCCACTTTCAGCAGGATGTGGCGGAGCGAGAGCGTGTCCCCCTTGCGATCGGTCACCTGGATCAGGTGCCACCCGAACGAGGTGAGCACGGGCTCGGAGATCTGATTCGGGCGGAGCCCGTAGGCGGCCGTCTCGAAGGCGGGGACGAAGCGCCCCTTCCCGCCGCGCCCAAGGTCGCCCCCCTGCGCCCCCGAGGCCGTGTCCGCCGACTCGCGGCGCGCCACATCGGCGAAACTCGAGCCCGCCGAACCGGCGAGGATCTCCTGACGCAGCGCGAGCGCCCGCGCCCGCGTCGCCGCGGTGTCGGACGCCGATGGGGTCCGGTCGATCGTCACGAGCGAGACCACCGCGCGCCCCGGACGGGTCCAGCGATCCTTGAAGCGGTCGTAGAACGCCTTCACCTCGCGGTCACTCACTTCGGTCGTGGCGATCTCAGCGGGGGAGGGGCGAAGCGCGACGAAGCGCACGGTGGCACTGTCCCGCTCGTCACGGAAGTTCTGCCAGAGGCGCGCATCGCCCACATAGGTATCGGCGATGAGTTGTGAGAAGAGCTTCGCGCGGGGGAGCTCGGTCCGGTAGTAGTTCTCGAGCTGCACCAGGAGCCCCTGCTGCTTCGCCACCGGTGAGCTGAGGAACCGCTGATACTTCTGCAGGTCGAACCGTCCGTCGGTCTGCAGGTCGGGGTTCTGCATCAACTGCGGCGGCGGGGAGCTGAGGGCCGCCTGCTTGATTTCCGCATCGGAGACGCGGATCCCACGCCGCTCATACTCCTGTTGGAGCAGGAGGTCGGAGACCATCTGTTCGAACGCCTGCTCCTCGAGCTGGCGCTGGTCGTCCATCGTCATGGCGCGTCCCGCCTGCTGCTCCTGTTGCTGCCGGAGCTGCTGGACGAGGCTCTGCCACGAGAGGTAGGGGATCTCGTCCCCGTTCACCTTGGCGACGACCGTCGCGCTCGTGACCGGCGCTCGGCCGATGAGCCCCGACATGTCGCCGAGGAGGAAGCCGCCGACGAAGGCGACGAAGAGGAAGATCCAGATGTACTTCGCGATGCCCCGCATCTGTTGCAGCACGGACGAGAACCCTGAGGATGACGGTGAAAGTCCCGCACGGAGAGAACCCTGAAACGTACCCGTCGCCGCGACGTAAAATCAAGCACGACGGGCACTTCTGAATTGACCGTCCCCGTCGAGTGATGCTACCTTCCGGCGAGGGCGCTGCCGCCCGTCTCGCCCCGTCCCCGCGCCCCTCGGCATGCCCGATCTCGTCCGTCTCGACGCTCTCCGCCGCCGCTTCGTCGATCAGCCGACGCGGGCCGGTGTGCCCTATGCGGAGGCCCTGCGCCGGGCGGGCCGCCTGGAGGATGCCATCGCGGTCCTCCGCACGGCGTTGGGAGAGGCGCCGCGGAACGTCCTTGGCCTCGGGATCCTGGCGCGCTGCCTACGAGACCTCGGCGACTCGGAGGAGGCCGGCATCGCCGTGCGCTCGGCGCTGGCCCTCGATCCAGACGATCCGGTTCTCAGCGAATTGGCAGACCTGGTGACGTTCGCCCCCACCCGACCGGAGGAGGCGTCCTCCGACGTGATCATGGCGGTCGAGGAGGCGCCGGTGATACGGTTCGCGGAGACGCCCCTCACGCCGGAGCCGATCGCCGAGCCTGGGCCGTCCGCCCCACCGACGCCGATGGCGTCGGTCTTCGTGACACAGACCATGGCCGAGCTCCACGTCCAGCAGGGCCTTCCGGCGCGAGCGGTCGCGATCTACCGCGAGCTCCTGCTGCGGGCGCCGGACGACGTCCGTCTCGCCACGCGCCTGACCGAGGTCGTCGCCCTCGCGCAGCAGCAGGAGGCCGCGGGGCCTGCGAGCCTCAGTGATGCGTTCGCGGTCCCGAGCGCCTTCGACTTCTCCGACGATGCGCACCGGGTTGCGCCGATGATCTCCGCGACGGAGGAGTCGATGCTCGCCAGCCTATCCTTCGAGAAGATCGTCCTTCCCACGCCGGCCCCGGACGGGGCGGGGCTCGACCTCCCGGTCGGCGCCGGACCGACCGCCCGCGAGGCGCTCCGGCACCTGGTCCAGCGGCCGGTCGTGCGGACGGCCGCGTGGACCGCCGGGACGGGGGCGGCACCATCGTCCCGCGCCGGATCACCACCGCCCGCCGACCTGACGGGCGACGACTTCGACCAGTGGCTGCGGGAGATCTCCTGATGCGCATCGCCGTCTTCAATGGACCGAATCTCAATCGCCTCGGCATTCGCGAGCCGGCGATCTACGGCACCACCACCCTCGGTGAGATCGAAGCGCGGCTCGAGGCGGTGGGCGCGGAGCTCGGGATCACGCTCCTCTTCTCGCAGTTCAACGACGAGGGGCGGATGATCGATGCGATCCACAACTGCTACGGCGTGGTGGATGGCGCGCTGGTGAACGCGGGGGCCTGGACGCATACCAGTCTCGCCATCCGCGATGCGCTGACCGCGGTCCGTCT
>SXGQ01346113.1_pt1 | contig 10628 bp, 16 predicted proteins | sample 3178371 | NCBI WGS metagenome assembly SXGQ01 (sample SAMN11356859, study PRJNA531348) | freshwater metagenome | isolation source: freshwater sample F1-20 | place: China: Fuxian Lake, Yuxi | collected 2017-12-25 | reverse complement strand
TGCTTGGCCATCTTCGGATCCATCCCCCCATACTTCGTCCGCCAGCGGTAGTACGTCTGCTGGCTGATACCAAGCCGACGGCAGACATCGGGCACCGTCACGCCCTTCCCAAGGTCTACGTCAGCCTGTCGAAGCAGGCTCACGATCTGCTCTGCGCTGTGTCGCTTCTTCATCCGAGAGCCCTTTCCAGCCCCAAGCGGGGCACGAGGATTCTCTCACAAGAACTGGCTCAGGATTTGGGGAGGGGATCACAAGCTTCCACCAGTCTAGCTTGTCGCCAGGGCAGGCTCCCAGCGAGCAACTCGATGGGGTCAAGGCCGTACACGGCCTCGTCGTCGCCATGACAGGCGTGACAATGGGGTGAGTGATGCGGTCCCAGTTCGCAATACATGCGGATGATAATTCCGTAAAAGCGACTGAGTTCCGGCATGGCTACGTTGACCGAGCTTCAAGGATGGCCCTTCCAACAGCGTCGCTCAATGTCCCGAACGTTGGCAATCACCCCGACCGCGACGAGAGATTCTCCCTTGTCAAAACTCCCGGCTTCGCGGCTCGGGTGCATTGCGTTGCTCGTCGGTATCGCTTTCAGGCTGCGTATTGTGCCGTGTATGGCGATCACACGGCAATGAGCCGATGTTTTTTTGTGATACGCGCCATACGAAGCCGCTGTTCTCTTCGAAGTACCGTAACAGTATGTCATGGACGTGATGAGTGTTTACATCGTTAAGGCGGACCGCACGAATTATTTCATCAGAGTCACCAGCCGACATTCTCGTGCACTCGCCGTTTGTCTCGTAGCAACCGTAGCCGTCAAAGGAAACCCTTCGAAACGCCACCCGATTATCACCATCCGAATCAAAGTCGGCGAAGACCACACCACCACTCTCTGTTGTCAGACATAAGCTAAACCCGCACGGGCGCGTGCTGGTCTTCCATTGGTTAATTGAAATACTAATTGCCATTGATAGTCATCGATCCGATGCAACGTTGAGTGGGCCGGCGAACGCTGGCGATCAGCGGCTCGCGACCAAGGGGCCGCCCATGCCGCAGAGCTTTAACGCGGTTCCGCTGCATCGCGTGGTTCCACGCTCGGCACTTTATCGACCCATCACAAGGTCGATACCGGAAAAGATGCCTTCCATCTGTCGCTTAGGGATTTTGCCGACCCGCTCGGTCAACTGCCGCTTATCGACGGTCACGAGCTGCGAAACATTCGCTATGGAATCACGATCTAATCCAGTGTGCTTCGCACTGAGAAGCACGTTCCCAGGTGCGACAGACCAGCGAAGATTGCTCGTCAGGGCAACGCACACGACCGTCGCAATCTGGCTTTGGTTCAGTGGATCCGACTGCACCACGACCACCGGCCGACGATAACCCGGGGCGGAGCCGATGGGTTCAGCCAGGTCGGCCCACCAAACTTCGCACTGGGCGATTACCATTCGACCCGCTTAAGCGATTGCTGAGCAGCTGTCTGGAGAAAGGCGTCCGACTCACCGCCCGCCTCTCGAACAGCCTGATCCATAAGCGCTGTAACTCGGTCATCATCATGGCGCGCGACGAACTCGGCGAGAGCCCGAGCATAGAGTTGGCTGCGGGAAGTACGGAGCCGCGACGCAAGGCGCTCGGCGTCCTCGAAGACGTCGTCAGGGATCGAAACGGCGGTTTTCATACCGGAAGTATAACCGGCCAGCGGTCGCGCGTCAATGCCCGTGGAACAGGAAAGCTGATCAGCGGCGGACCATCGACTCAGCTTCACAGCTGAATTCTATCCGCTGTCTGATCCAGCGACTGGTTCTGTCCTCTACGCTGTCCGCCGAGCATGGAGCAACTCACCTGCTGCAATTGGGCGGACATCATCCGCGTTCACAGTGAGCAGGGCCACAGTGTGCCCGCTGCCATCCACAAACTCGACCTCGTAGGCCCGGCCGCCTTCGTAGATATGCACGACTGTTCCAACATCGCCACGATTGAGCCTTTCGTGGGCCGGTTCACAATCGAGCACGACGAGAGAATGTTCGGCAATCATGGCTCTTCATCCGGGTACGCGGTTACGAGTCTTGGAGGACGATCGGCCTCGACAATCCACACAGCCAAGACACTTGCAGACCGATGGGATTCACGACCGAGTTGCCCCTTCACGACATATTTTACGCCGAACGGAGTCCGGACGGTAGCGAACTGCTCGCATGTGGCGGCAAGAGCCAAAAGATCGCTTGCCAGTTCATGCCAACGATCGCGGGCGTAGCCGAGCGACCGGAACCATGCCGCCTTGGAGCCGCCGTCCGGATGCTCCGCATTGAGCAAGTAGTCGCGAACCTTTTCGGTTGCGGCGGTCGCCTCGGTTGCATTTGGGATTGGCATCGGGATGGCAAAAGGCCGAACGGTGGCGATCACGCAGTCGCCGCCACAACCCAATGGCTCACACTCGCGGCCGACCGGCGACTTGCGTGTATCGCTTGGTTCGGCAATCGTCGACGCTGGATTCCAAAAAGGCCAATCAGGCAGTCCATGCCGGTGCGACCGGGGCCCGTCAAAGGAAGTCCCGTGTTCGAGTAACAGGACGCGGTGCCGCGCAGTGCACCACCGGATACATTTCCACTGTAGAAGATGAAGAAAGCAACAAAGGCTAAGATTCCATTGAAGAATGCGAACGGGCGAGTAAGCAGACCCAGTGCCATCAGAATACCACCGAAGACTTCCGGGCACGGTACACCATGCAATGAAAATCGGGGGAGGGACACCAATCCTTTCAGCATCAGCGATAAACGAGTCTTGCGGTCACCATCGACTGCCACGCGGCAGACATTTCGTGATAACCGTGCAGAGAAAAATCCCCGTCGCGCCAGCATCCCCCACTCAGTGCCGGTGGTTGCCAGCAGGGCAATGAGGAAAACGAGGACGCTCTCCGGCGGCCGAACGTGGCCTTTGAGGCGCGAGTCTCAACAAGTCGTCTGCGAGGGCTCGTTCCGCGACTCATCCAGTCTGATTGAGCGTTGCACCATGTTGCATACGTGGATGCCAATGGGCAGAAGGATTCCATAGAGCATGATCACGTAAAGAAATAGATAGCCACGAACCGTGAACCGAAGGGCCAGAAAGGCGAGAATCGCCACCCAGAAGACGACGGCCGCTCTCTTCGTGAAAACGCGCTCGCGGGGGCCATACGTGTTCTTGATGCTGACGTACGTTCCCACCATCGCGCATGCAATGCCGCACGATCCCCCAACGATCCCGCCGATCACTCCTCCGTCTCCAGGATTCATTCTTCTCACCTCTCCCCGAACGAACACGTTCAGCAGCCCACAGGGGCATAGACATTCATACCGACTGGACCAGGATTTCCAAGGCAGGCCACGATTTTATCGCGAGTCCGCGGCATCGCTTTGTTCGGCGACTACCCTCTCGCGAGACGAATCTGGTCCACCCAGTCGCGGCGACCTTCGACCACAAAACGCTCGTCACCTTTTTCAGTAACGAGGCGAAGCCCGTTCGGTATAACCCAAGCCGTCGAGCACGCCTGAACGTCCGCCACCTCTGCCAGGGGCATGGAGAGTTCGTGACGCTGGACGTTGAAGCCATGCGACCGGAATAACAGCCGCTTATCGGTCAGATAGAGCCAGCCACCCACGCCCTCCCAGCCGCGAAAGTGGTTTGCCGGTCCCTGCTCACGGATTCGTTCGCCCTCGAGTACGAGGGCCTGGCGACTGAAGCGGGAGCTTTGCCATGCGACAAAGGAAGCCGTGGTCAGTCCGAAGAGGACACCACCCGCCAGGCCGCCGGCGCATCCGAAGGCACTGCCATACCGCAACGCGAAGAACAGCCCCATAAGGAGCCCAAAAGGCACACCGGCAAAGATAGCGATCTTGAAGAATCTAGACATATGCGGGACTCCGCCGAACGATCTCGATCAGCGGATCGCGGCCGCAGGGCAAGCCACTTCAAAGGATTCTATCGCGAGTCCGCTGCATCGGTTGGTTCGGCATCCCGAATTCGCGAGGTGAAGCAGGCCGCAAGTGCCTCAGGGAGTCGCGGATAGGAGAAAGAGAATCTCTCTCGCTCCAGTCGGCTGCTCTTTACGTACCGACCATAGAGAGCGATCTCTGGATCCGTGCGAAGAAGAAGGGGTGCACCGATCCTCACCATCCATGCGAATGCGGGCAGGGCGAGTGGCACCTTCGGCCACGGCACTGCTTGCCGCAAGCTGCGCATGAACTCTGTGTTACTCACCGGATTCGGGCTGCTGGCTACGTAGACGCCGATCATGCTGTCATCGGTAAGGCCGCGCTCAAAGAGCCGATTCATATCCACCTCGTGAATCCAACTCATCCCCTGCTGGCCGCTACCGACCGAACCGCCAAGACCGAACCGTGCCAGTGGCGCGAGTTTCGAAAGCGCACCGCCCCCGGCGCCGCGATTCCGGCCAATGACGAAGCTCGTCCGCAACACAACGCCGCGTTGCTGCGGAAGCAAAGCTTGCGAGAACTCTTTCTCCCACGCGATCCCGACCATTGGCGCCAGCCCATAACCCGTGGGACTGTCTTCGTCGCATAGCACGCTTGGCGGATCGCCGTAAATATGCGCGGTGCTCATCTGCACCCATACGGGAGGCGGCGAAGCTACCGATCGACAAGCGATGCCCAATGCTCGGGTGGCCTCGACCCGTGACCGTAGAATCTCGTCACAATGGTCAGGCGTCTTGACGCAGTCGACGGTGCGACCCACGAGATTGACGAGTCCGGCCGCGCCATCCAGACATTCGGCCCATGTGCCCGCTGATCGAGCCTCCCAGGCCACGTATTGCCACGGCCCCTCCGGACGCGGCCGGTTCCGCGACAAGATACTTACCTGCCAATTAGCGGCGGACAGGTGGAAGGCGAGAGAGACTCCAAGAAAGCCACTACCGCCCGCGATTACCACACGCTTTGACTGCGACGAACTCATGATGAGGGATTCCTAGAGCCCAACGCTAGTTCAACCGCACCGCCGACCGAGTGCTAACCGCTTGGGGGGGTCAAATAGGAACCCCGCTCGGGGCTTGTCCGCTTTGGCGCGGGGCTTCTGTTGCCGAACGAACGATTCACCCGGCGGCGCGGAACGTGTCAATGACTTTGAGACACCTGCGTGACGAAATCAGTGTCGCGTGGGATGTGAATCGCGCGGCGGATAGCCACGTTTTCGGGCGGGTTGATCCAGACCTCGGCTGCGGGCTTTGAGGGCCTCGGGATGCCGCGGACGAATCGTTCCGGGTGCAAGGCGTAGGCTTCCTCGAGGATGACTCGGCGCTGATCGAGGATCCTGGCAGCCGCGCCGGTGTGGACGGCGGCAGGGGTGAGCAGACCCAAGTTCCAGTGGCGGTGGTGGTGGTTGTACCAGTCGATGAGCCGGCGGCTGCAATCGAGGGCGTGGTCGTAGCCCTCGAAGCGATCGGGGAAGTTGGGGTGGCTCTTGATCGTCTTGAATTGGCTCTCGGAGTAGGGGTTGTCGTTGCTCGTGTGCGGTCGGCTATGAGATCGGGAGACTCCGAGTGATGCCATGAGCTGGCTGACAGGGCGGCTCGTCATCGCCGCACCGCGGTCGGCATGGATCGTGAGCTGGTCGGGGCGGATCTGCTCCTTGATCGCCGTCTCGCGAAGGAGCCGCTCGGCGAGGTACTGGCATTCGCGATGGGCAAGCATCCAGCCGACGACATAGCGGCTGTAGATGTCGATGACGACGTAGAGGTGATAGTAGGTCCACTTCTTCGGCCCGAGGAGCTTCGTGATGTCCCACGACCAGACCTGGTTCGGTGCGGTGGCCACGAGCTGCGGCTTGGCGTGTGTCGGATGCCGAAGCTGGTTTCGACGCTCCCGCACCTCCTTGTTGGCGTCGAGGATCCGGTCCATCGTGCGGATCGAGCAGTGGTATTTTCCCTCGTCCAGGAGCGTGGCGTAGGCCTCCGCCGGGGCTTTGTCTGCAAGCGGCATGCTGTGGAGTGCATCAAGGACCGCTTGCCGTTCCTCGGCCTTGAGGGCCCTCGGGCTGACATGGCGAGGGCGGGGTTTCGGCTCCGCCGGCGATCGCTTGCGATAGACCGTTGCCCGCGACACGCCGAGGGCGGCACAGGCTGCCACGGTGCCAACGGAGTCGGCCAGGTCCGCGACCGCGGTCATGGCTCGCTCTCGTAATCGTTTGGTGGTAGCTCGATCCCCAGGATCTCGGAGAGTTTTTTTTGGACGTCGAGAATGACTTCCGTCCGCCGGAGTTTCCGCAGCAGCTTGGCGTTCTCGCGCTGGAGCCGTTTGTTCTCCTCGACCAGCGGCGAGTGCGGGTCGGCCTTCCGGCCGCGACGCTTCGGCGCCAGGGCCGCGAGCGAGGCGGCATCGCGTTGCTTCCGCCATGCCGCAAGATGGGACGAATAGAGCCCTTCGCGGCGAAGGAGCGCGCCAAGCTGGCCCGGCGCAGTCGCTTGATCAGCCTCGCGAAGGATCCGGGCCTTGTACTCGGCACCGAATCGACGCCGAGACGCCTTTTCCGGCACCGCCGGATCGGGCCGACCTGGTGCTCTTTCTCCCGCCGGTTCGGCGGCCGCGGTGGTGGGCGGAACTCCAGTCGGGCCTGGCCCTCCTTCCGTTCCGCCCACCACCGCCTCTGGTAGTCCAATCATCCTCTCTGTCTCCATCTGCCTGCCTCCTGGCCCTCTACTCTAATAGGGACAAGGCAGGTGTCTCACCTATCATTGGCACAGAGGGATATGTGGGTAAGAATGCTGACAGTTCGTCAGCTTCTTCACTGTCCTCAAAGAGGTCGCGGAGGATGAACCCCGACCGTAGCGGGCCGCCAATCAACTTTTCGAGTGAGTGACTGAACATGAATGGTTCGCCATCTGCGCGAAGCTGATTTAATTCTTTTGCATTAAGATGCGTGTCGTCTGCGTAGGGCAGTCTATGTCTAACAGCGAGATTACGAGTTTTGAGCTTGTCTTCGTCAAAAATGAAACGCAATGGATTGACAAAGCCACACATCATTAGCCCGCCAGGACGGAGGACGCGGTACGCCTCGTCAAACATCTTCTGAACCGCTGGAATGAATGATGCGGAGCAAGGGTTGAAAACAAGGTCGAACGATTCCGATTGAAAATCCGACAGATCTCGCATGTCGCCCAACACGGATTCGATTTGCAGCCCGTCTCTTTCGGCAACGATTTGGTCTTGTTTCAGTTGCCGTGCTGAGTTGTCGATCACGGTGACCTTCGCTCCTGCAGCAGCAAAGACCGGGGCTTGTTGACCGCCCGCAGACGCCAAGCCAAGTACGTCAAGACCGGACATTTTTGGAAACCACTCTGTCGGCACTGGCTTTTGTGGTGTCAACACCACACTCCAAAGTCCCAATCTGGCCGACGCAATGATTTCGCTGGTGACAGGAACCGTCCAGCGATTTCCCTTTGCCACTTGAGCGTCCCAAGCTCTGCGATTGTATTCCGCAATGTCCAATATGAGTCCTGAAGAGGTACCGTGCTGCACCTAACGACGACGCTGATCAGCGGCGCACTACGGGCTCAGCCACACCGCTGAATGCCAGCCGCCGTCTGATCCAGCGACTGGTTAGCTGGCCTTGGCCGAAACGCGTGGCGCTGGGGCTCCTCGAAGCAAGCCGTCGACGCTGAGATCCTCGTCGATCTCCGGCCAGTGAATGCCATACCCTCCGCCAGCAATCACGCAACTTGATCGCTGCTGCGGCGTCGCGTGCAGGAGGCGGGGATACCAGGCCAGCGGAGCAGAGAGTGTCCGGCCGTCGGCCAACTCAACGACGACGGAATCCTCGTTGCAACTGGCCCGCATGATTCGCTCACCCGGGTTCGCCATGGACTGCCTCCCACTCCTTCAGCAAATCATCGACGTGATCCTCGATCAGACGCTCGATGTCGCGCAACTCTGGGGCCCGAAATCCAAGATTACTCGACAAACTTACGGGCGACAACCAGAACTTGCACGACGCTTGGTCGCGGTCGATATGGACGTGCGCAGGCTCGTTGGACTCGTGCGAGTAGAAGTAGACGCGGTACGGGCCACTTCGCAGCACTGTGGGCATCGGGCGTCCTTGCGCTGACTACGGGTAGACGATGCGAAGCCAGCTAACGCTGGCGATAACGGAGTGCGAGCGATAGACTCTGCCATCAATTCACGGATTTTCGAGCACTTCCGTTCATCGCTTTGTTCGGCGATCTTGACGGACATTTGCGATCTATGGGCCGAGTGATCGATTTTTTTCACGTTCCCGACTCTGCTCTTCGATGGGAACCTTGCAAGACTTGACCTCGTCTTCGTTTTCGCGAAAGGAACAATTCAAACAGATTGTCAGACTAAGGCTGGCCATCTTCTTGATCGTCTGTAATCCAAGTTCGTAGGCGCATTGGTCGCAATAGATAATCGTGAGCCAATACGTATAATCGGCACTATGGTATTGCGACAAAATCGAGCGATTTGCCTCTAAAAATTGAAGGAATTGGTGAACAGGAGGTTGAGCTAGGCAGTCATCGAAGTTTTCTACGATTCTCCATTGATACGAAATCCGTTCTTGATTTCGAAAGTCACGTTCGAGTGGGGCAAGTCTTTCGAAATCGTCAACCGTCAAGGCCTTGCTGAGCCCCGAAATCTCAAGCTTGTGAACTAAATGGTACATGGAAGTCACAATTCCTTTTTTACGATTATTCGTCTTTGTGAAGACCTTCGTAGTCTTCTGGTTTGAGATCGGTGACAAATTTTTTGCCTTTCTTGTCACCCACTCCGTGTAGTTCTATCACTCCATTGTTGACTTTGACGTCAGGGTTCTTGCCAACCTTGCCGGTTCTTCAGGAATTTTAGTGGGTAACCTCGGGAAACGCGAGTTTCGGTAAGATTGGGTTCATGAATGAACTCAATGCACATTACGGCTTGTTACTTGGGCTGAACGATTCCTGGGAAGTGGTCGAGGTCAACGTCGACACGGAGGGACAGCAGGTCGAAATCCTGCTGAGACACCGGCGAGGCAAGCTGACCTGCCCGGAATGTCAGCAGGCCTGTACTCAGGCCGACTTGGCTACCGAACGCGTCTGGCGGCACTTGGATTTGATGCAGTTTGAAACCCGAATTCGGGCCCGTGTTCCGCGGTGCGATTGCCAGCGGTGCGGTGTAAAAACCACGGCAGTCCCTTGGGCGGAAAAACACTCGCGGTTTACTCTCCTGTTCGAAGCTTTTGCGATCAAGGTGCTCACTGCCTGCAGCTCGGTCAAGCGAGCAGCGGAGCTGCTCAAACTCGACTGGGATACGGTTCATGGCATCATGAGCCGAGCGGTCGAGCGGGGTCTGCAGAAACGGTCGGTGGAAGAAGTCAAGCAAGTTGGAATGGACGAGAAGAGTTTCCTTAGCGGGCATAACTATGTCTCGGTTTTGACTGACTTGGATGAAAGCCGAGTGCTGGAAGTGGTTCCGGGGAGAACCGAGGAAAGTGCCACGGAACTGTGGAAATCACTGCCGTTGTCGCAGCGAAAACAAATCAGTGCGATTGCAATGGACATGTGGCCCGCGTTCATCCAGGCGGCCGAGAAGATGGTCCCCGAGGCGGATATCGTGTTCGACAAATTTCACGTTTCCAAGCACTTAAACGAGGCGGTAGATACTGTCCGCCGACAGGAACAAAAACGGCTCCTCCGAGAGGAGGACGATTCACTCACTGGCACACGCCAACTTTGGCTTTACGCCCCACGCAACTTGAGCGCAGGGCAGCAGGCTCGCTTTGAGAAGGTCAAACAATCTGACTTGAAGACCGCCAAGGCTTGGGCCATCAAGGAAAACTTTCGCGTCTTCTGGACTTACCACAACACCTACGGGGCCAGGCAATTCTTCAAGAAATGGTTCTGCTGGGCAGCTCGCTGCCAACTCGAACCAATCAAAAAGGTAGCCAAGATGATTCACCGTCATTTGGAAAACCTGTTGACCTACTGCCGACACAAAATCACCAATGCCGTCAGCGAAGGTCTTAACAGCAGAGTGCAATCCATTAAATCCGCTGCTCGTGGCTTTCGACAGTTCGCCAACTACCGAACGCGAATCCTGTTCTACTGCGGTAAACTTGACCTGACTCCCCGACTTTTAACCCACGAAGTTTCCTGAAGAACCACCTTGCCTTCGAAATCACCAGCATCAGTCAATATCTCTTTCTTGATCCCATCTTTTCCTTTCGGGCTCCTCGGCGGAATTCGTGGGTGAAGAACAGCCTTTCGGCGAGCGCTGCGTGGTGGTCGAGCGCATGCTGACGGCGCCGGGACTCGTCGTCGCACTGTCCTGATCGATCCGACATCGCGAGTCGCCCCGCGTTTCTCGATCGACGTCTGCCCCTGGGTGCGTCGTGCCGACTCTGGGAGTGGATTTCCAGCAGAGGGCGGCGTCTCGCCGCCCGGATGCACCGCCCTTCGGGCGGGCCATGGAGAGAAAGAGGCATCCTGCGGCGTCGTGCGGTAAAGATGCGGTTGCTTGGACAGCCCCTCTCCCGGAGCCACCGCAGGATGCACCTCAAGAGTATTCTCAACCGCGTCGAGCGGCACAAGTCTTTCGTCTACAAGGACGCGGCGTTCGTCGAGCGTGACGGATCCGATCTCAGCATCGAGGTAC
>SXGQ01565075.1_pt1 | contig 10629 bp, 11 predicted proteins | sample 3178371 | NCBI WGS metagenome assembly SXGQ01 (sample SAMN11356859, study PRJNA531348) | freshwater metagenome | isolation source: freshwater sample F1-20 | place: China: Fuxian Lake, Yuxi | collected 2017-12-25 | reverse complement strand
GACAACCGCACTGTCAAGGTGGACGTGCGCATTGTCGCGGCCACGAATGCGGACCTGCTGAAGATGGTGAAGGACGGCACGTTCCGCGAGGACCTGTACTACCGCCTGAACGTGATCGCCGTGCAGCTGACGCCGCTGCGCGAGCGCCCCGACGACATCCCGCCGCTGGTGCAGAACTTCCTCGAGAAATTCACGCGCCGGCTCCCGACTGCCGACTCCCGACTGCCGACCGTTTCGCAAGAGGCGATGAGGCGGCTCATGGCTCACCCGTGGCCCGGCAACGTTCGTCAGCTGGAAAACGCCATCGAGCGCGCGCTGGCCATGCTGGGCGGCCGCGCGCAGATCGAGGTCGCCGACCTGCCGCCCGATTTGCAGCCGCCCGAGCAGGAGCCCGTGACGCCGTCACTGGACTTGCCGGAGGACGGCGTCGACCTGCCCGCGGTGATCGCGCAGATCGAGAAGGACCTGATCGACCGCGCCCTGGCCCGCACGGCGCAAAACCGCGGCGCCGCCGCCCGCTTGTTGGGATTGAAGCGGACGACGCTGGTCGAGAAACTGAAGCGTATGTAATCGGTGGAGGCAACCCTTCAGGGTTGCCTGATTCGCACACGCAGCGAGGGCGTCGCCGCAAAAAAATTCGCTGAGTAGCGCTCAATAAAACGCACCGTCAGTACTCTTTTTTTGCAGCGACGCCCTCGCTGCGTGATGCTCACTGGCGAGCGTCCGTCGCGCGGCCTGCGTTCAGCTGCGCCGGATGATCTGGTCCGTGAACACCGTCACGTCTTTCGCCTGGTGCAGCAGCAGGTCCAGCGGCGTCGTGCGCTGCGTGCGCGACAGCGCGGCGTGCAGCACGGGCAGCTTGCGCGGCCCGACGGCGATCAGCCAGATCTTCTTCGTGCGCAGCACGAACGGCAGCGTCAGCGTGAGCCGGCGGGGCGGGGGCTTTGGTGCATCTTCGACGGCGACCACGCGCAGGTCGTCGGCCGTCAGCGCGCGGTGGCCGGGGAACAGTGAGCAGAGGTGGCCGTCTTCGCCGACGCCGAGCAGCGCCAGGTCGAGGCCGCCGCTCTTCAGCTCGCGCGCGAGGATGGCGTCGTACTTCATGGCGGCGGTGCCCAGGCTCGACATGCCGGGACGGTCGAGCGACGCGTCAAAAGTCATCCGAAACGCCTTCGGAGCCTTGGCACCGAGCGGGTCCAGCAGCATCCGCTGGGCGACGCCGTAGTTGCTTTCGGGGTTTTCGGGCGGCACGGCGCGCTCGTCCGCCCAGAACAACGAGATGCGCGACCAATCCACGTTGGCGTTTTTCAGGGCGCCCAGGAAGATCAGCGCGGTCGCGCCACCGGATAAAGCGCAGCTAAGTTGTGGTGGAGGCAACCCTTTAGGGTTGCCTGGATCTTCGCCAGCCCAGCGTTCGAACGCCTCGGTCAGCCGCGGGCGCAACTCGTCGATCCGGGCGACCACCAACTCCATTCCACGCTAGGATACTTTGTGCCGCCTAGATACGTGTATTGGACCATCATCGTTGACGGCCAGCCGACCGCTTTCCGGTCCGGTTCCCTCGAAGACATCATGCCGACCTTCAACCGCTTGAAGGAGAAGCAGCCGAACGCCGAGCTCAAGTGGTTCCAGAATGGCCAGCTGTGGCCGTCGCGCCACGACGCGCAGGACTTCATGCGCGCGCGCGGCGAGCGCGGCCGCGCCAAGGATCCGCGCCAGAGCGGCGACCAACCCGACCGCCCCTGGAACGCCAAGCCCGAGTGGAAGACGCGATCGACCTTCTCGAAATCCGACACGCCCCGCGTGAATCGCGCCGCTCCCGCCGGCGAGCGCCCCGCGTGGGTCCCGAAGGGCGAGGGGAAGCCCGCCTTCGCGCCTCGAACGTCGGGCGCTTCAGCGAGGCCGGCCGCCAACAAGAACGACGAGCGGCCGGAATGGAAGCCAAAGGGCGACAGACCCGCCGTCGCCAAGGCTCCGGCGGGGCGAGCCACGAGCTGGGGCGAAGGCGAGGACAGGCCTGCCGGCCAGGCCCGCAGCGACCGCAAGCCCGAATGGAAGCCCAAGGGCACGTTCAAGCCCAAGGAGGCCGGTCACGCCTCCGGCTGGGGAGAAAAACCCGGTTGGAAGGGTAAGGGCGATGCGGACAAGCCGGCCTGGAAGCCCAGAGGCACGTTCAGGCCCGCTGAAGAGGGCCACAGGCCGTCCGCCCGCGACCAGGCGCGCTCGTCGTTCCGTCCCAAGTCGTTCACGCCCAAGGTGGATGACGGCCGCACGCGTGCCTCGCGCGTGCAGAGCCGTAACGACAGGCTCGAATGGCAACCGAAGGGCGCGGCCCCTCGCAGTAATGGTCCAAACTCAGGCTTCGCGAAGAGCGATCCCGATGCGCCGAAACGGAAATGGGTGCCGAAGGCGGACTACAAGAAGTCGCTCGGCATCGAGGTCAAGAAGGACAGCAAATGGCGTCCCGGCGGCGATCACGTGGACCCCAAGCAGAAGTACAAGGACGCGAAGAAAGCCAAGTGGACCAAGTTCAAGGCCAACATCCGCGCCCGCTCGACCAAGCCGCGTAAGCCCAAGGACGAGTAGGTGGTTGCGCACGTCGTCTTGCTGAAGCCGCGCGCCGACTTGAGCGCGGACGATCGCGAAGCGCTGCTCGAATCCATGCGCGTTGCCTTCAGCGGCATCCCCGCGATCAAGCGCGTGCGCATCGGCAGGCGCATCCTGATTGGCCGGGGCTATGAAGCACAAATGGCCGCGCACTTTGAGTACGCGGCCATCATCGAGTTCGATTCCGAGGCGGAGCTACGCGTCTACCTGGACCATCCCCAGCACCAGGAGCTCGGCCGGCGTTTCTTCGAGTCGGCCGACGCCGCCCTCGTCTACGACTACACCCTGGTGGACGCGGAGCACGTCAGGGACCTGCAGTAAAACACAGCTTTACCTCGTATTTATGGCGCTGCAGTCCAGAATTACAAGGTGGTTTGGCGGGGCGCGGTAGGCGGATCAGTGCAGGTAGGTCTTGAGGACGGCCGCGATTCTCTCTGCGGTGTGCCCGTCCCACAGTTCTGGAATCGACGCGTCACTCTTCGGGGCCTCGAGCCTGGCGACGGCCGTGTCCAACAGCTTCTTCGGGTCGCGGCCGATCAGCGTGTTCGAGCCGTGGGTGACCGTGACGGGCCGCTCGGTGTTCTCGCGCACGGTCAGGCACGGAACACCGAGGAACGTGGTTTCTTCCTGCACGCCACCCGAATCGGTGATCACCAGGCGCGCGTCGCGCTCGAGCGCGAGGAACTCGAAATAGCCGGCGGGATTGATCAGGTGGATGCCCGGTAGGGCGCGCGCGCCGATCCGGACCTTCGTGCGGGGATGCACCGGAAACACAATCGGCAATCGCTTCGCCAGACGCGACAGCGTGTCCAGCAGCGCTTCGAGCATGACCGGGTCGTCCACGGAAGATGGCCGATGGAGTGTCACCAGCACGTAGGGGTCGCCGGGCTTCAGGCCCACCCCTGCCAGCACCCCGCCGGCATCGGCCAGGGGCAGGCATCGCACCAGGCTGTCGATCATCACGTTGCCCACCCGGTGAATGGCGTCGGGTGGTGTGCCTTCGCGCAACAGGTTCTCGTCGCCATCGGCCGATGGCGTGAACAGCAGGGTTGCCAGGCGATCGGTCACCATCCGGTTGATCTCTTCCGGCATCGTCCGGTCGAACGAGCGCAAGCCCGCCTCGACGTGGGCAATCGGGATGTGCATCTTGGCCGCCACCAGCGCCGCCGCCACGGTGGAGTTGACGTCGCCGTACACCACCACCAAGGACGGACGGCGATCGAGCAGGTGCGCCTCCATGCCGAGCATGATGGCCGCGGTCTGTTGGGCGTGCGTGCCCGAGCCCACGTTCAGGTTGACGTCGGGCACCGGCAATCCCAGTTGCGTAAACAATCGGCCCGACATGGCCTCGTCGTAGTGTTGGCCGGTGTGGACCAGCACTTGCGCCATCCCGGCGCGGGCCAGTGCCTGGACGACGGGCGCAGCTTTCATGAAGTTGGGTCGGGCGCCGACGACGTGGAGGATGGTCATGGAGAGTCTACGTATTGAACCCGACCTGGTTCGGTGTGGCCTCAGGCATCCGGGTCCTCGCCACCGAACGCGCGCTTGATCGTGCGCAGGATCCCGGGCTTCTTGCGGATGTCGTCCAGCTGCTCGAGCAGCACGAGCGCTTCGGAGATGGTCGACACCGGGCGCACGCCCAGGCGCTTGGCGCCGGGCGGCACGTCTTTGAGGTGGCCGTGCCACACCAGGATCACCTTGGCTTTCGACTCCACCGCGATGTCGAGGCAGTTCTCGGGCCGATCGTCCACGAACGCATCCAGGTGCAGCGCGTCGGCGATCTTGCCGCGCGAGCGTTGCACCACCATCACGCTCGGATAGCGAAAGCCGTGCGCGTCGAGCCAGCGCTGCGACTGCAGCTGGGTGATCTCGCCGGCGGTTGACGGCCGCGTCGTCAGGAAGATGATCTCCCACTGGCGTTCGCTCGCCAGCTTGGCGATGCGGGCGATGATGCCGGGTTCGAGCTCGGGGAGGCGGGTCCAGAAATTCTCGATCTTCTTGACGTGATCCCACAGTTTCATCTGCTGGCGACCGGTGAGGTGCAGTTCCTCCATGGCTGGGGCGCTGGTTTCGTCGTCCGGGGCCGGCGGCGTGTCTTCCGCGGGGTCGGGACTGGGTGGCGCTTTCTTGTACGCCGACTGCGCCAACACCTCCTCGCCGAACAGTTTCAGGGCTTCTTCGTGCAGGGCCGAGTACATGTCGGCGACGGTGCCGTCGAGGTCGAATCCAATACGCAACGGCATTATGAAACCGTGACTCCTCTTGCCTCTGCGTGGTTTTGAAGGAACCAGTCGTAGGTGCCTTCAATCCCTTCGCCAAGGGACATGCGATGGCGCCATCCCAGGTTGTGCAGCCGCGTGACGTCCAGAAGCTTCCGCGGGGTCCCGTCAGGCTTGGTCTTGTCGTAGACGATGGTGGCGGTGGGGTGGACGATGCGGCGGACCAGGCCGGCGAGGGCGGCGATGGAAATTTCCTCGCCGGTGCCGACGTTCAGGTGCATGGCGTCGCTGTAGCGCTGCATCAGGAACACGCACGCGTCGGCCAGGTCGTCCACGTGCAGGAACTCGCGGAACGCGGTACCGGTGCCCCAAATCGTGACCTCTTTCCGGCCTTCGACCTTCGCGTCGTGGAACTTGCGGATCATCGCCGGCAGCACGTGCGAGCTGGTCAGGTCGAAGTTGTCTTTGGGGCCGTACAGGTTCGTCGGCATGGCCGAGATGAAGTCGCTGCCGTACTGCGTGCGATACGCCTGGCACAGCTTGATGCCGGCGATCTTCGCGGTCGCGTACGACTCGTTGGTGGGCTCGAGCGTCCCCGTCAGCAGCGCTTCTTCGGGCATGGGCTGCGGGCAGTTGCGCGGGTAGATGCACGAGCTGCCGAGATACAGCAGTTTCGTCGCGCCGAACAGGTATGCCGAGTGCACCACCGTGGCGTGGATCATCATGTTGTCGTAGATGAACTCCGCGGGCCGCGTCGAGTTGGCCATGATGCCGCCCACCGTGCCGGCGACCAGGTAGACGAACTCGGGGCGGTTGGCGCGGAACCAATAGTTCACCGCCGCTTGATCGCGAAGGTCGAGTTGGTCGCGCGTCGCGGTCAGGATGTTGGTGTAGCCCAGGTGCTCCAGGCGCCGGACGACGGCGGATCCCACCAGGCCGCGGTGGCCTGCCACGAATATTCGCGAGCTGGGGGTCATCTCCGCCATGAAGGGGATCTTACTAGCAACCTCCACCTCCCAGCCTGGCACAAACCGCCGAGCCGCCCAAGGGGGACGTCTCGGCCATGACCGGTCTCTTGTCGGGGCATGAGCGGCACGCTGATGCGCATGGGCGACGAGGCGGTTTTGGTGAAGAAGAACACGCGCCGGTCCGACCCGGCCGTGAGCGTGCCGTTCGCCGACATCGCCAGGCTCAAGCGCGATCACGGCAGGAACTGCAACTGCGGCAAGGCCATCGCGGTGGGACTCGCGGCCGGCGCCGGATTCGTTCTGGCGATGTTCGCGACGGCGGTGCAGATGGACTAGTAGTCGCTCTCCGAAAGATGCGTGTCGATGGGGATGTCGCGCCGGGCCGTTCTGCCCAGCACCTCTTCGTACCGCTCGGCCGGAATGGCGCCCGTGCCCGGACGCTTCACCCACAGGTTCTGCTTCGTGAACACCTCGCCGGCCTTGATCGGCTGGATGGTGACCACCGTCGCGAACGCGAAGTCCATGGTCACCTGCTCTTCCTTTACCGGCCCCTTCGTTCCCCCAAGCTCGGCGTGCAGCGTGTGCGCGGCGGCGATCAACTCGCGGCAGCGCACCTCGTCCATCGAGCACACGATGTCGGGCCCGACGCGGTACATGTGGTCGGTGAAGTGGCGCTCCACGATCGACGCGCCGAGCGCCATGGCGCCGATGCAGGCAATGTTGTCGGTGGTGTGATCCGACAGGCCGATTACCGCCCGCGGGAAGGCCTTGCCGAGTTCGACCATCGCGCCCAGCCGCACCAGGTGCGGCGGCGTCGGATAGAGATTCGTGGTGTGCAACAGGGCGCACGGCGTGCCCGCCTGCTCGAAGATGGCCACCGCCTTGGCCACGCTTTCGATCGTGTTCATGCCCGTGCTGAGGATGGTGGGCTTGCCGAACGCGGCAATGTGCTTCAGCAGCGGGTAGTTGTTGCACTCGCCCGAGCCGATCTTGTACGCGGCCACGTTCATGCGCTCGAGCCGGTCCGCCGCCGCGCGCGAGAAGGGCGTGCTCATGAAGACCATGCCCTTCGACTCGACATATTCCTTCAGCGCCCGCTCATCGTCTTCTGACAGCGCGCACCGCCGCATGATCTCGTAGATCGAGACGGTGGCGTTGCCCGGCACCACCTTCTTGGCAGCCCCACTCATCTCGTCTTCGACGACGTGGGTCTGGTGCTTGACGACTTCGACGCCGGCTCGGGCAGCGGCGTCCACCATTTTGCGGGCCACCTCGAGGCTGCCCTCGTGGTTGATGCCGATCTCGGCCACGACCAACGGCACGTGTGCGGGCCCGGCCTTGCGGCCGCTGATAGTGATTTCGGGAGTCACGGTAGGCAATTCTATCGCCGAGAGGCGCCGCGAGGTCAGCGCGCGCGGACAAACCTAAAGGTTTGTCCCCACAGATCGGAAGAAGAAGTCGGCGACCAGTTGCTCGACTTCGGCGATCGACTTCGCGGAGTTGATGCCAATGCGGAACTGCGCGCCGCCCTCGAAGCCCTTGGTGTACCACGCGCACAGCGCTCGCAGTTTGTTGATCACCCAGCGCTCTTTCGATTCCGGTGCGCGAGGTGGAGTTGACTGCACCACCAGGTGGCGGAACCCGTCCTGCTCGCCCTTCTCGTCGGCCAGCAGCAACTGCATGTAGTCGAGCAGGAACTGGCCGCGCTCTTCGTCGGTGATCTGCCGGGCCGGGCGGCCGGCCATGAGATCCCGCGCCTGGGCAAGAATCCACGGGTTGCGCAGCACGCCGCGGCCCACGAACACCCCGCTGACGCCCGAGCGCATGCGGGTCACGATGTCTTCAGGCTCGACGCAGTCGCCCGAGCCGAACACCGGGATGCTCACCGAACGGGCAATGCCGGCGACCACATCCCAATCCGCGGACCCGCTATAGCTTTGCTTCGCCGTGCGGCCGTGCACGGTAATGGCCGACGCCCCCGCCGCCTCCACGCGCTTCGCCAACTCCGGCGCATTCACCTCCCCATCGTCCCACCCCTTGCGCATCTTGACGGTGACGGGGATCTTCACGGCGCGCGTCATGGCGGCAATGATCTCGGCCGCGTGCTGCGGCTCGCGCATCAGGCTGCAGCCGGCGTTGTGCTTGGCGATCTTGGGCACGGGACAGCCCATGTTCACGTCCACGATGTTCGCGCCCATGGCTTCGACCACGCGCGCGGCCTCGGCCATCTTGGCGGGTTCGCCCCCAAAGATCTGGATCGAGACGGGGCGCTCTTCTTCGGTGTACTCCGCGTACTCGAGCGTGCGATCGATGCCGCGGACCAGGCCCTCGCTGCTGACCATTTCCGACACCACGAGCCCGCAGCCGCCCTGGCGCTTGACCAGGCGGCGAAACGCCGTGTCGGTCATGCCCGCCATGGGCGAGACCACGAAGGGCGAGTCGAGTTCGATGTTGCCAATCTTCATGTCAGTACGGTTTGACGTCGGACGCGTCTACTTCGACGGCGACAGCCTGACCGATCAAGTCCACGGAGAGAACCAGGCGCGCGTGGGCGCCCTTGCGGACCAGGCGGCCGACCACGCCGCGCAGCGGGCCGTGCGTCACCTTCACCATCTCGCCCTCCTTGATCAGCGGAACCGGATCGTAGGCCAGCTCGCTCTCGACCAGCGTCCGGATGCTTTCGATTTCCTCATCCGGAATCGACGAAAGCACGCCGTTGTTGCTGATGATCTGGACGACGCCGTCGACCTTGAGCACGCCGATGCGCTCGTCGGGCACGAAGCGCGCGAAGACGTATCCGGGGAACAGCGGCCAGTCGATCTTCTTCTTGCGATCTTTCCAGTGGCTCCACTTGCCGATGGTCGGCAGGAAGACCTCGACGGATTTCTTGAGGAGCTGGTCGCGGACCTGTTTCTCGTGCCGCGACCGCGTCCACAGCGCGAACCAACTGGGATCCACGTTATTGCGTAACGGTGCCGCGGGCGGTCTTGATGCCGATGTCGTAGGCCTTCTTCAGGTCGTCGTTCTTCCAGTCGATGATGGCCTCGCCGCGCAGCCGGTCGAGGAACTTGTCGAACTCGACCTTGCGCTTCTCGTTCGCGATCTTGTCGGCAATCTCGTTCTTGGCGTCTTCGAACGGCTTGGTGGTGGAATCCTGCAGCTTCTCGACCCGCACCACCTGGTAGCCGCGCGCGGTGCGCAGCGCGGGCGTCACGCCGCCGTCCTTGAGGCCGGCAATGGCCTTCTGCAGGTCTTCGGACAGGTCGGTCTTACTGATGGGGCCGACCAGGCCGCCGTTGGCCTTCGATCCCGAATCGGAGTACTCGGCGGCCAGCCGCGCGAACGGCTCGCCGGCAATGATCTTCGCGCGCACCTCTTCGGCTTTCGCCTTCGCGTCGTCATCCTTGCCGACGTTGATGCCCTGCGGATCGACGGGCACCGCCACGGTGATTTCGCGCAGCGTCACCTGCGGCACGGTGCCGAACTCGTTCGGGTGCGCGTCGTAATAGGCCTTGAGCTCGGTGTCGGTGACCTGCAGCTTCGACATCACTTCCTGCTGCTGCACGCGCTGCACGAGCGAGGTGCGTTCGAGCTGCCGGCGCAGGTCGGCCATGGTCATGCCTTCCTGCTTGAGCGCCGCGGCCAGGGCCTCGTCGCTCTCGATCTTGTTCTCTTTCTTGATGTTCTCGAGAATGCTGTTGAACTGCTCGGTGGACATCGCGAAGCCGAGTTCCTTGCCGCGCTGTACGACCAGCAGCTCGTCAATCGCATCCACAATCACCTGCGGCGTCACTTCGGTCAGCGCCTTCTGCAGGGCCTCGTCGCTGTCGGGACGCAGGTTCGGATTGAGCTGCCGCAGCGCGGCAATCTGCCGCTGCTCGAGCTCGGTCTTGGTGACGATTTCGCCGTTCACCTTGACGAGCACCTGCTCGAGAATGGTCCCGGTCTGGGCCTGCGCCACGGCCGCGACCCACACGAGCACGGCGGCCACGGTTGCTGTTTTCTTCATATGGCTAAACACCAATTCTAGCGTGGAAAGGGGAGGTGCTCCCCTTCTACGGTTCGCGTAAGTCTTCCAGAAACTCGGTCACCTTAGCTAAGACTCCGTCCGGCGCCCGAGGGTCGTCAGGGGCCGCTTTCAGGATTTCGGCCTTGGTAAAGCCGGGGGTTACCTCCCCGGCAGTAGCTCTGGCAGTCCACCAAGCCGGGGCTCGCTTGGGCTTGGCGGCCGGCCTCGCCGGCACCCCATAAAGGGGTGCCCTACCAAGCGCCGGTTGAGGTGCCCTACCCGGGTCCTGTCCGTAGGGCACCCCTTTAGGGGGTGCCGTTGGGTCCGCCCGCAGATTCAGCTTCACCGTGCTGGGCGGCAGCAGCGTCAAATCTGCACGGTCTTGCACCAGCCCAATGAGCCGCATCGGATCCACCTTGGCCTTGTCGCGGAACTTGAACACCACGAGCGGTCCGTCGCGGTCCACGGTCTCAATGCCGAGGTGGTCGGCCAGCACCCGGATGCGCGCGAAGTCGGCGAGGTTCAGCACGGCCGTCGGCGGCGGACCGTAACGGTCGCGCACCTCGTCCACGTTCTTCGCAATCTCTTCCTCGGATCGCGCGCCGGCCATGCGCCGGTAGATCATCAGGCGCTGGTTCATGTCGGGCACGTACTGGTCGTCGAGGCGGAAATCCACCTTCAAGTTCACCGTCGCCCTCACATCGTCCTCGAGATCCTCGCCCTTCAGCTCGCGGATGGTCTCTTCGAGCAGCTTCATGTACATCTCGAAGCCGACCGCGTCGATGGTGCCGCTCTGCTCGCCGCCCAGCAGGTTGCCGGCGCCGCG
>SXGQ01622835.1_pt1 | contig 10630 bp, 10 predicted proteins | sample 3178371 | NCBI WGS metagenome assembly SXGQ01 (sample SAMN11356859, study PRJNA531348) | freshwater metagenome | isolation source: freshwater sample F1-20 | place: China: Fuxian Lake, Yuxi | collected 2017-12-25 | reverse complement strand
GCCGCCGCCCGCGCCGCCACGAGCACGACGGCGTCCGGCGCCTCCGCAGGCTGGTCCACGAAGCCGCGCAGCTCCTTCCACGCGGCCCAGGGGCGGCCCGCGGCCAGGTGCCCTTCGGCCTCGCGGACGGCAAGCGCCATGGCGGCGTGCGTCAGCGGGGGCAGGGGCTCGTCGGGCAGGCGCGGCGTGAGCTCCTTCACCGTGGGGATGACGGACAGCACGGCGCGCTCGCCGCTGGCCGTGCCGAAGGCCAGGCCCGTTGCAAGGCCCACGAGGGCCGCGTACAGGGGTGCGGAGGGGTGTCGGATCATGCGGTACTGCCGTTGTGCGTGCGCGGACGCGGCCTTTTGCCCCGCGGGGCGCAAGGCGGCGCGGTCCCGGGCCTCGTGCGGACGGTCGTGCGGGGCACGATCCGTTCCCCCAAACCCAACAGGGCCAGCGGGTTACACGATGGACGGGTTGTGCGGGCGTGAGTATGGCATACCCCCGACCGCCGGCGCGGGGTTCCGCCGGAAGGCGACGGAGCGCGGATTTCAGTCCAGCACGAGGTGGGGCCGCTGCGCGCGCAGCCACCAGCGGCCATGGTCGAAGAGCCGAGCCACGGCGGATCGCAGGTCGGTCACGTCCTGGTCGCGGGTGGTTGACTGCCAGTCGTAGATGGCGCCGTGTCGCTGCTGGCGGATGACGTTGAGCTCGCGCGCGGCTTCGGTGAGATCACCCAGTCCCAGCGCGGCGACCGCGGCGAACGTGTGGTGATGGTGGCCTTCGCCGCGGACTCGATATCCTGCGGCTCGAACGATCGCGGTTGCCCCCTGCAACGCGGCCTGGTACGCCAGGGTGAAGGCCGAGTCCGCATCCAGTCCGGCGGCACCGGAGCTGTGCAGGCTGCGGATCGCCTTGGCCCACATCCCCCCGACTTCCTCGTCCCCGGCCAGCATCGGTTCCAACTGCCCGCTGTCGAGCATCACCTGGAGGCGCGGATTCATGGGGCCGCCTCCAGCACGCCGGGATCGCCCTTCAACCACTCCTTGGGTTCACGGACCACGCGCTGGACGAACGCGTTGCCGGATCGCAACCGCATCCACAGTTCATCGCGGTCGTACGAGGTCACGTCGAGGGTGGGGGCGATCAGATACGACGCCTCCGCGAGCAGGCGATTGGCGTGACTGCGGGCAGCCTGGTCACCCACGAGAAAGACGTCGAGGTCACTGCCCGGGCGGGCGTCTCCCCGGGCCGCCGATCCAAAGACGAAGGCGCCGTCGATTCCCCCGGCACCCACCAGCGCCTCCCGAAGCACGTCCGCGGGGTGCGCGCAGGCGCGCAGAAGGAGCATCCACGCACGCCACGCGGGATGGGTTTCGTCCGCCCCGTAGATGGCCCTTCCACGATCGTCCTCCCGCCTCAGCACACCCATCCCCACCAGGCGCCTCACTTCCGCTTGCAGGGACGCGCTCGACAGGTTCGTGAGGCGCATCAGTTCGCGCAGGTGAAACCGCTGACCCGGATGCACGACGAAGAACACCGCCAGCCGCGCCATGGCTGGCGATGGAAAGATCGAGGTGAGGGTGGATCGCCGCTTCGTCGTCATGTGTGCTAAATAATAGCACACCTGCGCCCGACGCAAAAGCCGGCCACAGCCTGGCGGCCGGACGCTGCGTGTAACGGCACGCGCGTTGCCCCGCCCTATCCGTGATCCGCATCCGTCACGCATGCAGCCGAGCACACGTGTCCGCCACGAGCCATCCGCATCGTCCGCACGTTTCCCGGCGCCCGCCGCGGCGCCGCTGGGGGGCGCTTCAGCTCTCGTTTTTTTGCGAGCTGGGGGGGCGCGAGCTGGCGCGGCTGTTCGCGGACGAGTCGCTCATCCACCTGCTGCGCCGCCTGCGCGCCACCGTCACGCTGGGGCTGGTGGACCTGGGCCGCGAGCGGGCGCAAGTGGTGCGGCGGCTGAACGAAGCGGGCGTGCCCGTGGCCGCATGGCTGCTGCTGCCGGAAGAGGGCGGCTACTGGTGCAACGCCCACAACGCGGACGAGGCGTGGGAGCGCTACGGCGACTTCACGGCGTGGACCCGCGCGCACGGACTGCGCTGGGAGCGCGTGGGCATCGACATCGAGCCCAACATCGACGAGGTGCGGGCCGTCCGCAAAAGCCCCCTGGCCCTGGTGCGCGCCCTGCCGCGCATCTTTCGCTGCGTGGCGCAGAACCGGGAGATGTACCAGGGCTTCGTACGGCGCATCCACGCGGACGGGTATCCCGTGGACGCGTACGTGTTTCCGTTCATCCACACGGAGCGCGAGGCGGGCACGGAGGTGCTGCAGCGCGTCACGGGGATGATCGACCTGGCGGTGGACCGCGAGATCGTGATGCTGTACACGAGCTTTGCGCGGCCGTACGGGCACGGGTTCCTGGACTTTTACGCGCGGCACTTTCCCGCCGTGGCCGTGGGCGTCACCGGCGGGGGCGTGGAGGAGGGGCTGGACCCGCCGCCGCCCCTGTCGTGGGACGAGCTCGCCCGCGACCTGCGCCTGGCGCGCCGCCACACGGACGACATCCACGTCTTCAGCCTGGAAGGCTGCGTGGAGCAGGGGTTCCTGGAGCGGCTGGTGGATTTTGACTGGGGCGTGCCCGTGGAAACGGAGGGCGCCACGGAGCGGGCCGCCGTCCTCACGCGGCGCATGCGCATTGCCCTGCGCGCCCTGGACCGGCCGCACGTCACCTCGCTGGCGGCCCTGGCGGCCGTGGCCGTGCCCCTGGGCCTGCTGGCGCTCGCCGGCCGCACGGCCCGCCCTGCACCGCCGGAAGACGGATGGACGGACGTGCGGCCGGGGACCGGGCCGGATCCGCGGGCGTCCACACCGGGATAGAAACGGATGATTCTCACGCAGCCAACGAACAGACTCCGCACGGTGCGTGATCACGGACGAGCGTACCCCGCGTACGAAGAGCACAGTCGTCCGCACTTTCTTCACCTTGACCCACAGGTTCAGGCAGTCGCCGGCGCCGCGTACGCGCATCGCCGAGTACCCATTCCCGCACGAACCGGGGTACTCTGCTGCGTCTGATCCCTCTGCGTGAGAACAAATCTGTTGGTTTTTCCAGCAGCTCGCTCGCCATCCGCCCGTCGCGCGTTACATTGGCGGCAGGACCATCAACCCCAGGAGGCGTCGCGTGTCGGAAGAGCGGATCGAGGCGTTGCGAAAGATGGCAGAAGCGCGGCCGGACGACCCCCGTCCGCGGTTCGGGCTGGCGCTGGAGTACGAAAAGGCGGGCCGCTGGGACGACGTCGTGCACACCCTGCGCGACTATCTGCACCGCGCCGACGACGAAGGCAACGCGTGGGGCCGCCTGGGCGCCGCCCTGCGCCACCTGGGCCGCGACGACGAGGCACAGGACGCGTATCGGCAGGGCATCGAGGCCGCCACGCGCCACGGCCATCCCACCATGGCCGGCGAGTTCGAGGACGTGCTGGACGGCTGGTAAGTCGGAACCCGCGCCGGCGGCCGATTCCCGTTTTCCCGCCACCGCCGCGGATAGGCGCCGTCGCGCGCGGACCCGCGACGGCGGCCCAAACAATACGGCCCGCGAACCGAAGAGCCGGCCCCTTTCCAGAGAGGCCGGCTCTTCGCGCGTAGTGACTTCGCACGTTCGCACTGCCGTTACGGATGCTCCGCCGGCGGGGGATTCCGCCGCCACTCGGGGGCCACGTCCGACGGCAGGTACGGCACGGGGTCGTGCTCCGGCACCCGGTACTGGTCGCGCAGCTCCGCCAGGCGGCGCAGCAGGTCCGCCGTCACCTGTGCGTACGCGGGGTCGCCGTACACGCTGCGCAGTTCCTCGGGGTCGCGCGCCAGGTCGAACAGCTCCCACTCGTCCACCTCGTAGTAGTGGATGAGCTTGTAGCGCGAGGTACGCACCCCGTACTGGCGCCGCACGCTGTGCCAGCCGGGATACTCGAAGTACTGGTAGTAGATGGCGTCGCGCCACCCGGCCGGCGTCTGCCCGCGCAGCAGGGGGGCCAGGCTGGCGCCCTGCATCTGCGCCGGGATGGGCGCGCCGGCCACGTCCAGGAAGGTTTCCGCCAGGTCCAGGTTCATCACCAGGTCCCGGTTCACGGAGCCCGGCGCCACCGTCCCCGGCCAGCGGACGAGGAGCGGCATGCGCAGCGACTCCTCGTACATCCACCGCTTGTCGAACCACCCGTGGTCGCCCAGGAAGAACCCCTGGTCCGACGCGTAGATGACGATGGTGTTCTCCGCCAGCCCACGCTCGTCCAGAAAGTCCAGCACCCGCCCCACGTTGTCGTCCAGCGCAGAGACGACCCGCGCGTAGTCGGCCATGTAGCGCTGGTACCGCCAGCGGGTGAGTGCGTCGCCCACCGGCGCGGCCGCGCGAAAGGCCTCGTTCTCCTCGTCGTAGGCCGCGTTCCAGGCCGCCAACTGCGACAGCGTGAGGTTGTTGGGCGTTTCCAGCTTGAGGTCGCGGTCAAACAGGTCCAACCCCACCTTCATCTCCGGGTTGCGCGCGGGCGAGGCGCGGCCGGACGCGTCGTCCCAGAAGGTGGGCGGCTCGGCGAAGACGGTGTCGCGGGACATCCCCAGCTGCTCCGGCCCGGGATCCCAGAACCGATGCGGGGCGTTGAAGTGCAGCATCAGCAGGAACGGACGGTCATCGTCCCGCTGCTCCGTCACCCAGCCCAGGGCGCGGTCGGTCACCACGTCCAGCGTGTATCCCTCGTACGCGGTGGTGTCCGTGCCCGTGATGAGGCGCGGGTTGTAGTACGGCCCCTGCCCGGCAAGGATTTCGTGGTGGTCAAAGCCCTGTGGCTGCGCCTTGAGGTGCCACTTGCCAAAGAGCGCCGTCCGATAGCCGGCGGCCTGCACCAGGCCGGGAAAGGTGACGTGCGTGGGATGCAGTTCCTCGCGGTTGGTCATCACCCCGTTCAGGTGGCCGTACTGGCCCGTGAGCAGGGTGGCGCGGCTGGGCCCGCAGATGGAGTTGGTGACGAACGCGTTCTGGAACAGCATTCCCGCCGCCGCCAGCCGGTCCATGTTCGGCGTGCGGGGAAACTGCCCGCCGTACGCCAGGTGCGGCCGGTACGCGGAGATGGCGTGCGCCGCGTGGTCGTCGGAGAACAGGAAGACGATGTTGGGCCGCCGCGGCTGCGCGTCCGCCTGCGTCGCGAAGCCGGCCGCGAAGAAAGCCAGCGCCGCGCGGACAATGCGCGTGTGCCGCGGCAGGAACGAAAGGGGGTGCATGGGATGCGGGTCCGTCCGGGGTGCGTCGATGTCGCGTGCGCAGACACAGTACGCGTACGCCGCGGGAGAAGCGAACGGCGGATGGGCGGGAAGGGAGGCTTTCAGGCGGTGCGGGGATGCGATCGAAACGATGGAAGGAGGCTACGAGGCGTGCGGGGAGGGTGGGGCAGCCTGCTGGAGGAGGAGCGGAGCCCGGGGCCGCACGGGCTCGCACGGGCGAATCAATTCGCGGCAACAACGACACGGAGTCCGCCTGCGCGGACTGTCCGTCGCAGGCGGGTGCCGCGCGGTACGCGGGCCGCGGGCAATGCAGGCGGCCGGGATCGAGCCGTTGAAGCCCCGTTCGCAGAGCGCGTCGGCGCGAGACGGGGCTTGCCGCGGTCCCAGCGGCAGGTTTACCCGCTCACGCCCGGCGCCCATGCCGGCGTCCCGGCACGTCACTTCCGCTGGACTGCGCCCGTACTCTGGCCCCCTCCCGTTGCACCTCCGCCCCCTGCGCTCCGCGCGTCCGGCCCACACTCACGCACTCACGCACGTTTCAGTGGCACGTCCCCCGCCCGGAATCCGTGAACCGCCGTCCCGGGATGGCCACGAACTCCCACTCGTAGCGGTCGGGGTGAAAGACGAAGCGCAGCACCCCGCGCACGTCCTGGCCAATGATCTCGCTGTTGGGCGCCGGCTCATGGCGCATCTCGTACGACGGGGCGCCGCCCGTGCCCACCACCCAGCTGCGGATGCCGCGCTCGTTGTCCACCCGGCCCACGGGGTCCATGGGCGCGAACCGCTCGTAGTGGTGGTCGTGCCCCGTGAGCACCACGTCCGCGCCGCCGTCGTACAGGGCGCGGTAGGCGTCCAGCACCCGCTCCTTGCCCCCGTGCTTGCCGCTGCTCCACCGCGGGTGGTGAAAGTACGCCAGGGTGCAGCGCGTGTCGCGGCTGCGGCGCAGGTCCTCTTCCAGCCAGCGGAACTGCTCCGTGCCACGCTCCAGGGGCTCGTCGCTGTTGAGCACGATCAGGTGCCAGCCCTCGTGGTCGTAGCTGTACCACCCCTTGCCCCGCGGCCCCGCCCGCTCGCCGAAGTAGTTGAAGTATCCGGCCGCGTCCTTGGTGCGGTACTCGTGGTTGCCCACGGCCGGCCGCGTGCGGTCCAGGTGCCGGCCCCACGAGCGGTGGTAGCACTGACGGAACTCGCGGTCCGTGCCCGACGGGTACACGTTGTCGCCCAGGGTGGCCACCACGCCGGGAATGCGGTCCAGCAGCCGCGCCGTGGCCTCGTCGCCGCGCCAAAAGCAGCTGGCGATGTCGCCCGCGGCCACCAGCGACGTCCCGGCGTAGTCGCCGCCGCCCCCGCAGGCGGCCAGCGCGGCCAGGGAAAGCGCCGCCAGGGCGCGCGTCACGCCGCCGCGGCGCGGATGAAGTCCATGGACACGGAGTTGAAGTGCTCCGGCCGGTCTACGTTCACCACGTGTCCGCATGCGGGAATCACTTCCAGGCGGCTGAAGGCCGTGTGCCGCTCCACCATGCGGCTCACGGGGGGCAGGAACATGTAGTCCTCGTCCCCCATCACGTACAGGGTGGGGATGGGCAGCTCGCGCTGCTCGAACAGCTTTACCAGCAGCGGGTTCACCTCGTACGTAAGGCGAAACCAGCGGATGAACTCCTTCTGGCACAGCCGCCGGGCCTGCGTCACGAACAGCATGCGCGACTCGCGGTGCCGGCTGCGGGGCATGATGATCCACGCGAACAGCCGGTACAGCCACATGTACGGCATCACCCGCTTGAAGGCGTTGCCCAGGGCCACCAGCACCCGCGAGCGCAGGTTCAGGCGGATGATGGCCCCGCCCATCACCATGCTGCGCACCCGCTCGGGCGCCATCTCACCGATGGCCCGGATGAGGATGCAGCCCAGCGAGATGCCCACGAAGTGCGCCGACGGGATCTCCTCGTGGTCCAGCACGTCCAGGATCTCGCGCGACAGCGCGTCGAAGGTGTAGCGGTCGCCTTCGTAGGGCAGCAGCACGGCCGGCTGCGAGTCGCCATGGCCGCGCAGGTCCACCAGCAGCACGTTGAAGTTCTTGCGGAACTCCTTGACCTGCCGGAACCAGATGGACGAGCTGCCCCCCGCCCCGTGCACGAAGACCACCCACTCGTGGTCGGGCGAAAGGAAGTGGCGTCGATAGGCCAGCATGCGTCGGGATCGGGTGTTCGGGGTACAAAAAGCCTCCGGGGGGCGGAGGCGTCCTTTGATACTCCGCTGCCCGTTACGCGTTCGGATCCGTACAAGGTTTCAAGGACCGCATCCCATGTGCCTGATCACCGTCGGCTGGAACGCGCATCCCGCGCTGGGCCTGGCCGTGGCCGCCAACCGCGACGAGTTCCATGCCCGCCCCACCGTGCCCGCCGGCTGGTGGCCCGACGCGCCCGACGTCCTGGCCGGCCGCGACCTGCGCGAAGGCGGCACCTGGATGGGCGTCACGCGGGGCGGGCGGTTCGCCGCCGTCACCAACTACCGAGACCCGGGCCTGGCGCAGCGGCCGGACGCCCCCTCGCGCGGCGCCCTGGTCGCCGACTTCCTGCAGGGACCGGCAGACGCGGAGGCGTACGCGCACGACCTGGCGTCCCGCGCGGACGCGTACAACGGCTTCAACCTGCTGGTGGCGGATGGGGACGGGCTCTTCTACCTCTCCAACCGCGCGCCGGGGGTGCGGCGGCTGGCGCCGGGGGTCTACGGGCTCAGCAACCACCTGCTGGACACGCCCTGGCCCAAGGTCGTCCGCGCCAAGGCGGCCATGGCCCAGGCGCTGTCCCGCGCGGACGGCGCGGCGGACGGATGGGAGTCGGGACTGTGGGAGATGCTGGCGGACCGCGTGGCCGCCGCGGACGACGACCTGCCCGACACGGGGGTGGGCGCCGAGCGCGAACGCCTGCTGTCGCCGCCCTTCATCCACGGCGACGTCTACGGCACCCGCGCCTCGACCGTGCTCACCCTGGCGCGCGACGGCGGGGTGCGGTTCGTGGAGCGCTCCGTGCGGCCGGGCCAGGCGGGATGGACGGAGTCGCGCCACGCGTTCCGGATCGAGCCCGCGCGGCGCGAAGCCGCGGACTGACGGGCCTCGCCCCCCTCCGTGCGGGGGGCTATCCCTGCAGCTGCTTGACGAGCAGGTCGTAGCTGGCGCGCTGGTGGGGCGACAGCTTGGGAGGCAGGCCCAGCACCAGCGCGGGGCGCGCGGCGTGGTCGGGCAGGTGCAGCACCAGGGCGTCCAACGGCACCGGACGGGCGTAGTCGCGGGCGTGGCCCGTGGCGTCCACCTGCACCGTGCGGCCGCGCACGGTCAGCGACGCCAGCACGCGGCCGTACTCCAGCCACTCCGCCACCGGGTCCGACGCCTCGCCGGCCACGATGGGAATCAGCGTCTCCTCGAAGTAGCGCAGCGCGCGGCGAAACCCCTCCGCGTCCGCGGCCTTGAGGTCGCGCAGCATGTCGCGGAAGAAGTTGCGCGGGTCGCGGGCGCCCGTCTGCTGCAGGGCGCGCTCGAATTGTTCGTCGGCGCGTGCGCGAAGGTCGTCGGCCATGGCGGTCATTCTATCGCCCGCCCGCCGCCGCCCGCCACCGCCCCGGCGCGCGCGAAATGTTTGCTAGGCGGATCGGAACGGATCTTGTAACGTGCACGTCCCCTTTCGCGAACCCGACGTCCGCCGCCGCTTTCGGAGAATCGCCATGGCCGTGCTCGCCCCGTTTCACCCGTCGCCCGCCGTGAGCGGCGTGGGCACGTTCGCGCTGTCGTGGGAGCTGTTCGGCGAGCTGTGCCGGGCCCTGGCGGTGCGCGTGTCGCAGGAGTATCGGCCGGACCTGGTGATTGGTCTGGCGACCGCGGGGGTGATGCCGGCGGCCACCGTGGCCACCATGCTGCAGACGGACTTCGAGGCCATGAAGGTGACGCGCCGCGAGCGCGGCCAGGTGGTGCGCACGCGCCCGGCGGTGCTGTCGCCCACGCCCGTGAGCGCGCGGGGGCGCCGCGTGCTCATCGTAGACGAGATCACCACCAGCGGCGACACGCTGCGGCTGGCCCTGGCCGCCGTGCGCGAGGTGGGTCCCGCGGCGGTGCGCACGGCCACCAGCTTCGTGCGTCCCGGCGGCTACCGGCCGGACTACCACGCGCTGGAAACGGACGCGCTCATCGTCTTTCCCTGGGACCGCCAGGTCATCGAGGGCGACGCGCTCGTGACCCCGCCGCTCTACGCGTAGCCGCCACCCCCCGCCCATCGATCGCGGGCGGCAGACGTGGGACAGTGGACAAGCCCCGCCGGACGATGCGCTCGCGTCGTCCGGCGGGGCTTTCGATCTCGTCCGTCCGCCGCGATCTCCCACGGCGGCCTTCGTCGATCCGCGTGGCGCGCGGCGATGCCGCGGCGCGCGCTACGGCTGCACCACCAGCGCCGTCACCATGCCGAACATGCCGCTGGGCGCCTCGGCGTGGGGCAGGATGTGGCAGTGAAAGGCCCAGGTGCCGGGATTGTTGCAATCGACGATGACGTCCCAGCGCTCGCCCGGGGCCACGTTGATCGTGTCGCACTTCCAGGGCTGGGGCTGCGGCCAGCCGTCCTTGTCGATCACCGTCATGTGCATGCCGTGCAGGTGCATGGGGTGAATCATCATCCCCTCGTTCATGAACCGCACGCGCAGCTTCTGCCCCAGCCTGGCCACGATGGGCTCCGTGGCGGGAAAGCCCTTGCCGTTGATGGTGTAGCCGTGGCTGCCGTCGTTGATGATCATGACGTAGTCCACGTCCACGGCCTCGATGGCGCGCTTTTGCCGCGGCTCGATGATGAAGGCGCCCAGCAGCCCTTTGCCCACCTGCTCGGCCGCGTTGTGGTGCGAGTGGTACATGTGCGAGCCGGGGTTGGGCGCCGTGAACTCGTAGGTGTACGTCTCGCCCGGCTTGATGGGCGGCTGCGTGATGAACGGCACGCCGTCCTGGTCGTTGGGGATCTCCAGGCCGTGGAAGTGGACGGCCGTGCTCTGCTCCAGGTCGTTGCGGACGACGATGCGCACCCGGTCGCCCTCGCGCACCCGGATCTGCGGGCCGGGCACCTGGCCGTTGTACGCGAACGCCTCCACGCGCTTGCCCGGCTCCGTTTCCCACAGGGTGCGCGCGGCCGTGAGCTCAAAGACCTTCACGCCGTCCACCATGCGCGGCTGCATGGGCTGGTTGCCCTTGCCCTCGGTCTTTGCGGGGAACGACTTGATGCCCGCCTCGTGGTGGGCGTCCATGGCGTCGGCCGCGGCGCGCACCTGCTCGGGCGTCCGGGGATGCGCGGCCGTGGTGCCGCCGCTGTGGTCGCTGTCCGCGTGGGGCTGCGCGGTGCCGCCGGCT
>SXGQ01367139.1_pt1 | contig 10630 bp, 9 predicted proteins | sample 3178371 | NCBI WGS metagenome assembly SXGQ01 (sample SAMN11356859, study PRJNA531348) | freshwater metagenome | isolation source: freshwater sample F1-20 | place: China: Fuxian Lake, Yuxi | collected 2017-12-25 | reverse complement strand
TGCATACAAGGTCACGATAGCGCGCACCATTGTTGGTACCTTTGCAATGTTGTCCGTCACCGCGATGGTTGCATATGGTTTGTCCGAGCCAGGGCTACCGTTCAAGAAGCCCATTATGCTCTACATTCTTATCACGATGCTGTTCAGTGGTGGATTAATTCCTCTATATCTCGTGCTGCGTGGCCTTAAGCTTACCAATACATTTTCGGTATTTATTGTGCCGGGCATGTTCTCGGCCTGGACATGCATGGTCATGAAGTCATCATTCCAGCAAATTCCCATAAGCCTTAAGGAAGCAATGCGCATGGACGGAGGCACTGAGTTCGATATTTTACGGCATATTGTAATTCCTGTGTCTATGCCCATGTTCGCGGCCCTAGGATTATTTTCTGCTGTCGGACATTGGAATGACTGGTTTTCTGGCGCGTACTTTGTGCGTAGCAATAACCTGATGCCTGTGCAGACATACCTTATGCATATCATGTCTACTGACGTTTCTAGCTTAGCCGAAAAGATATCGCTGGGAACCGTCAATACAGCCAATGTGTCTGCCGATGCGCTGTCTAGCGGAGGTATAAGTAAAGTTACTTCTATGTCCCTCAAAATGGCCATCGTGGTGATAGGTACTGCTCCGATACTGTTGGTGTATCCGTTTGTGCAGCGGTTTTTTGTAAAGGGTGTGCTGGTTGGTTCTATCAAGGAGTAGAAGTGTCTGACTTCGCTGCAGTTGTCTAGATATGTGTCGCCACCGCTCAACCTGAGAAAATTCGGAGCAAATTAATGAGATCAATCAAAGGGCTGACTGGTTATGTCGGTGACGTATCCGATCTACCTATGCCGGATTGTGCCCCGGCTACGGGAGACGTAAGCATAAAACAAATGGCCGAACGGGCATTTAATTACCTGACCCGTTCACCGAAGCCGGAGTATAACTATCAGCCTGTATTTCAGGTATTTCCTCTCCGATTTCCGTCGGTACGTGAAGGGGACGACCCTGTCGTAAACTGCGACACCGATGCACGTATGGATTGGGAGTGGTACTACATGCGCGATATTGTGGGAGATGGTCGCGGAGCGGAAATTGAAGAAAAGTTCCACGCTCGTATGCGGGCGTATATTAATTCGGACGGCTTGGCGATAGCGCACGGGGGTTGTTATCGGGAGGATTTGGAGAACGCAGTTTATACAGAGGACGACGACATTATTCACGTATGGGGTACGACAAAAATTCTTTATTCTCTGGCGGAGGATTATTTACGCACACAAAATCTTGAAAGGCTTGAGCTTGCCACGAGAATATTTAATGGTTTGAGAAAGCTGTATATTTGGGGCGATGATCAGGTTGGGCCTTGGTGCTATGCGCCTAATGGAATGGGGCCTGTTGATCGGGGCGATAAGCCAAACTCAAAATCTTGGGGTACACAGCCCAATCCTATCGTAGGTCCGCTAGTACGTTACTGGCAGGCGAGCGGTGATCCGGCCGCGCTTGCTTTCGCGAAGGCAGCTGCTAATGGCATCATGTGGGGCAAACTACCTGGCGGTATAAAATTTTTCCCTGACGGCTCATTCCTGCTTGGTGATACGCACCATGATGGGCACGCCACACTTGGCACTGCAGGCAGGGTTGGGCATTCGCATGCTTCTCTGCATGCTGTATGGGGGATATGTGAGCTTGGATTGGTGGTAAGCGACCCAAGCTACATCGATTTCGCCAAGCGCAGCTTTGACTGGATGTTGTCACGCGGGACAGGTACTGGCTGGTTTCCAGCCATGCCAGATAACTGCAATGAGACCTGTACCGTCTCTGACATGATATCCATCGCCACATTAATCGGACGCTCAGGATATTCAGAGTATTTCGATTACGCTGAACGTTATTTCCGTAACTATATCGTCAACCTGCAATTTATACTTACCGATGAAATACGCGAGTATTACCGCCGCGCTCACGCAGACCGTACGCCCGATGAGATCGAGCACCAACTCAGATTGTTGGAACGCATACAGGGTGCAATTATCGGGGGCAGTGGCATAAACGATTACGAGAATAACCTGCTCGGCCGGGTATCAGGCTTCTGCATATTTGGGTGCTGCGCTCCGGAAGGCATGCGTGCAATATACACGATATGGCTTAATTCAGCGGTCAAAGAGCGAGATGGGATGCATGTGAATATGGCGTTCAACGTGGATAACGCCGTTGCGACGGTGACATCACTGTTGCCTAAGTGCGGGGGTATGAAAGTTGTTCCCAAACAGACAGGAACATTGCACTTGCGTGTACCCCACTGGGCAAACAAAGCCGATGTCAAAGTAATGCGCATCGGAGACGCCGTTTCGCTGCGGTGGGAAGGAGATTTTGCCGTAATTGACGCGAGCGCTGGCGATGAGATTACTGCAATGTGGCCACTGATCACTTTCACACACTTGGCGCAGGTCTGGAATGTGTCCGCACCCGACTTGGCAGTCACATTTGAATGGCACGGAAACCGTGCGGTGTCGGTCACTCCGGCCCCCCAGAGCGGTGCTATCCCCCTACTGACACGTGATATTAGGCGGGATCTGGTACCGTTAGGCTCCCAGTAGATACTCAGATGGAATTTTCTGGGGCATCCTTAAAGTGTTTCATGAGACGGATTTAGTGGTGATGCTGATTTGAAGGCAAATTCTTTGGTTTTTTCATGCCAACATGGGGTTCTAGCGCAAACTGTCGTTGCGCGTCTGCCATGCAAGTATCGGTTCACATTTACTTTGCCTGACGCGTGCGGGCAAGATTTCATGGTGTGTCCCGTATTTTCCCAATACTAGTGGGGGCGCAAGCGACAATGAACAACTTCGTGGTCGATATTAGGGAGCTCTCAGTCTGTTGTTGTGGAAAAGCCACTCGCGTCTACACAATTCAGCTGCACTCTACTAATGTCATTAACTCAGGCAAAAATATCCTGGAATTCGATCAACTTTATCAAATGCGTTAGAAGGAAATATTGAAGCATGCTTGGGATATATACAAATGAGGCAATGTGGGGCGGGGTTTATCGCAAAGTGTTACTCGGTAAATAATATTACTGTATTGTTGTGAGGGTCGAATAGTCATGAACTTTCCTGTAATTTCCTGCGTCGTAGGTCGCCTAACCCAGTCTGGGTGATCTCTATATTGATTATGAAACTTTCCAAATGCATTGCGCTCATTGTTGGCGGCGGTAGCGGACTTGGCCGCGCTGCTGCGGTCGCCTGTGCCAAACAAGGCGCTTCAGTAGTCGTTGCCGACCTCAATCTGCTGGCCGCTCGCGAGACCCTCGGCCTTGTCGCACCGAGCAGTGGCTTAGCCCTCGCCCTCGACATTGCCGACTCTGGTGCGATTTCCGCTACCGTGGCTCGGGTCGTGGAGGAGTTTGGCCGGCTTGATATTTTGGTCAATTGTGCTGCCATCTGTCTCGTGGACCCGCTGCTTGAGCTTACCCCCGAGCGCTTTGACCAAGTCTTCGCCATAAACACCCGCGGCGCTTTTCTGGTTATGCAGGCTGCCGCCCGCGTTATGATTCCGAATAAACACGGGCGCATCATCACTATTTCCACCCCGGCTTCAAAGCTGAGCGTGCCGTTGTTTGCTTCCTACGGAGCTAGCAAGGCTGCCGTCGACAGCCTGACCAAGTCCGCGGCCATCGCTTGGGCGCCGTTTGGGATTACGGTCAACACTATTGCCCCGGGGCGTATGACCGGTGGAATGGTGGACGCACTTGACCGGGACCTCGCGCGTGTGACTGGCCAAAAACTCGACGAGCTTATTGCCTCGCGAACCAAGTTGTTGCCCATGGGTCGGCGCGTTGACCCCGCCGAGGTTGCGCAGGCCGTGGTGTGGCTGGCCAGCGACGACGCCTCTTACGTGACGGGCGAGCGGTTTAATTTTACCGGGGGACAGGAACTTCAATGAAAGTTGCTACCAACGAGGAAGTACTTGCAATTCGCCGCCGCGCCCATATGCTACGACACCATGTGCTCCACATGGCGGAAATCGTCGGCCAAGGCTATGTCGGCCAGGGACTGGGCATAGCCGACCTGCTGGCGACACTCTATTTTGGCGAGCTACGCTTTGATCCAAAAAATCCTCAATGGCCCGAACGGGACCGGTTCTTGCTCTCGATTGGCCACTATGCGATCGGCCTTTATGCAGCTCTGGCCGAGGCCGATGTGATTTCGCTTGGCGAGCTGGATACCTACGGTGCCGACGGCTCGCGCCTAGAGATGTCCGCACCTGAGACTACGCCGGGGGTCGAACTAACCGGCGGTTCGCTCGGGCATGGGCTCACCCAGGCCGTAGGCATGGCGCTTGGTCTGCGCCTCGATGGCAAGGCCGCACGCGTGTACAACCTGCTATCCGATGGCGAGTGCCAAGAGGGCTCAACGTGGGAGGCCGCCATGGCCGGGGCCCACCAGAGGCTGGACAACCTCTACGCTTTCATCGACTGCAACAACCAGCAGGCTGACGGTCCACCGTCGAAGGTGATGGGTCTTGAGCCGCTGCATGCGAAGTGGGCGGCATTCGGCTGGCACACGCAACGCGTCGACGGCAACGATCCAGCGGCCATTATTAACGCGCTCGCTGCCACGCACGCGACGCTTGGCCGGCCGCACGCCATCATCCTCGACACGCTGATGGGGCGTGGTGTGCCGTTGTTCGAGCAAAGGGAGAAGAATCACTTTATTCACGTGGCGCCAGAGGAGTGGGCCGTGGCGCGGCAGCAACTGGATGCCGTCGCGCCATGAGCACGCCTCGTGGAGTAACTGGCAGCATTCTCACCTCGGCCACAGATGGCGCCGTGCAGACCGCCTCGGCCCCATTTGGCCACGCCCTGGTGCGCGCCGCCGAGGCTAACCCGCGCATCGTCGGTCTCACCGCTGACCTGGGGAAGTACACTGACATTCATGTCTTCGCCGAGAGATTTCCCACGCGCTTCTTTCAAATGGGAATGGCCGAGCAGAGCTTGGTGGGCTGTGCCTGTGGGCTTGCGCGGGCTGGCTTCGTGCCGTTTGCGACGACTTACGCTGTGTTTGCGACGCGGCGAGCCTACGACTTCATCGCCATCGGCGCCGCCCTCGGCCGGGCCAACGTGAAGATCATCGCAGGCCTGCCCGGACTGACGACCGGATATGGCGGCACGCACCAAGGTATCGAGGACCTTGCACTGATGCGGTCTATTCCGAACCTCACCGTGATCGATCCCTGCGACGCCACCGAGGTCGCGCAGGCCACGCAAGTCATTGCGGATTATGACGGCCCGGTTTACATGCGCCTGCTGCGCGGTGTGGTGCCAGTCGTGCTCGACGAAAAAACGCATCAGTTTGAAATTGGCCGCGCCAAGCTGCTCCGCGATGGCGCGGACGTCGCAATTATCAGTACGGGCCTCATGACCGGCCGCGCGCTCGAGGCGGCGACTGAGTTGGCTGCCACTGGCGTAGAAGCAGCCGTGCTCCACGTGGCGACGATCAAGCCCTTCGACCGTGATAGGGTGTTAGCACTGCTATCGCGGGTGTCCCGGGTTGTGACTGCCGAAAATCATGTCGTGACTGGAGGCCTAGGCAGCGCTGTGGCGGACCTCGTGGTCGAGGCGGGAATTGCCGTGAAGCTCCGCAAGGTCGGCATACCGGATTGCTTCTGCGAGAGCGGATCAATTCCCTATCTCGTAAAGCAATACCGGATGGGCGCTTTGGATATTGCAGCGGCGGCGCACGAGGTTCTTCGCTAATTTCCCTATGCGCATCACCCAAATCGAGACTTTCACCGTTGGCGCTGGCTGGAAAAACTGGCTCTTCGTGCGGGTGCACACCGACACGGACCTTTACGGAATCGGAGAGGGTACGCTGAACGGCTTCATTAAGACTACCGAGACGGCAGTCCATGAGCTCGCCCATCTAGCTATTGGGCAGGATCCGGTGAATATCACGCGGCTGGCAAAGCGCTTGCTTGACAGTGTGTCGTTAGATGGCGGTCACATTCACCGCATGGCAATCGCCGCAATCGAGGTCGCGTGCTGGGACATTCTCGGTAAGTCCCTCAACGTGCCCATTTGGCAGCTCTTAGGCGGACGGGTGCGCGACACGATTCTAGGCTATGCCAATGGCTGGTATCGGACGGAACGTACGCCGGAGCATTTTGTACGTGCCGCCGAGGCAGTCGTGAAAAAGGGATTTCACGCGCTCAAGGTTGACCCGTTCGGAATTGCGCAAGGCGTCATCGAAGAGAAGGAACTCCAGCTGGCCTACGATATCGTTGCGGCGGTGAGAAAAAAATTTCCGGTGATGCGGATCCTGATCGATGTCCATGCGCGGTTCACGGAGGCAGATGCCCTGCGCGCTGCGCACAAGCTTGCGCCGCTTGACCTCTACTGGTGGGAGGAGCCAACTACGCGCGAGCGAGAGCAGCCGGCAAATGCGGTGGCGCTGCGGTGCCCGATCCGAGTCGCAACGGGCGAAATGTATGACACCATCGGGCAGTTCTACACACTAGCGGCGGGTGGAGGTGTGAGTATTTTTCAGCCGGAACCAATGTCGCTCGGCGGCTTTGGACCGACGCTGGCAGTGGCCGGGCTCGCTCAAGCGCATGGGAGCTACATCGCACCGCACCAAAGCGGTGGGCCGGTCGCGACGGCGGTTTGCCTACAGCTGGCGGCATGCGTACCGAATTTCCTTATCCAGGAGCATTTCGATCCATTTAATGAGCCGTGGGCGCAAGACCTGGTGACGTGGGCGCCGACGCTCGATCCGCACAACGGCCACCTGTCTCTCCCGACCGCGCCCGGGCTTGGGCTTGACCTAAATTTAGACGTGGCTTGCGCGCATCCCTACGATCCGAAGGCTTACTTGAATGTGTTTGAGGAGGGATGGGAGAGGCGACTGGGCCAGGATGGGTATATAGCCGTCAAACGGAAAGTAGCTGCCAAAGCCAAGTCATGAAAATCATAAGGCTCGAAACCATTCGCTCGGCGGAGCATCCGAATCTGCTCTGGCTGCAGGTGCACACGGACGATGGGCTCGTGGGGCTTGGCGAAACTTTCTACATCCCTACAGCGGTAGAGGCGGTGATTCACGACTTTGCGGCGCCGCTGCTACTGGGCCAATCGGCGTTTGACCGTGAGCGTCACTGGCAGGCGCTGTTTTCGTATGCGAATTTCTTCGGCTACGCCGGTGCGGAGATGCGCGCGGTGTCGGCGGTTGATATCGCATTGTGGGATTTGCTAGGCAAGCACACTGGCCAGCCCGTACTCCGGTTGCTTGGCGGCCAGACGCGCGAGACGATTCGCGTCTACAACACCTGCGTGAACACGCCGCGGTACGCGGATCAGGACGGGTTTCTCAAAACCCCCGGCGAGCTTGCGCAGTCATTGTTGGCGCAGGGCATCACGGCTATGAAGGTGTGGCCGTGGGACCAGTTTGCCCCGCAGCTCAGTGTCCGCGCAATCACGGGTCCGGCGGGCTGGTCGGCAGTCGGCCCGGTGGGGCACGACCTATTGCCTGCGGAACTTGCGGCCGGCCTGTGGACGATTCAGGAGATTCGCAAAGCTGTGGGCGACCAGATGCAGATTGCTGTCGAGGGCCACTCGCGCTGGGACATCAACTGCGCACTCCGGATAGGGCGGGCGCTTGAGCCTTACGATGTGATGTGGATGGAAGATATCATCCAACCTGAGAGCGCGGCCGATCTGGCGCGGCTCGTGCGGGAAACGCGCGTGCCGCAATGCGTCAGCGAGCGGCTGTTTACGCGTCATGCCTTCCGCCGTATCCTTGATGCGAACGCTGTGCACGTGGTGATGCCCGACGTGATCTGGACTGGCGGCCTGAGCGAGGCGTTGAAAATCGCGACGCTAGCTGACACGCATCATCTGCCGATCGCCCCGCACGACTGCACGGGACCGGTGAATCTTTTTGCCTGCCTGCACCTGTGCGCGGCTGTGCCAAACGCGATGATCATGGAGATCGTGCGCGGCTTCTGCGAAGGCTACTACCGCGATGTCGTGGCCGAGCCCGTTCCGTTGCGTGCAGGACAAGTAATGCTGACCGAGTTTGGCGCAGGCCTTGGCGTGTCCCTGCGGCCAGAGTTTCTGACACGTCCCGGTATCTACCTGCGGGTGTCGGAGGCAAGATGACCGTGGGCTTGCAACCGGCTTCGCTAGCCCAGCGAATCGCAGCGCGGACTATCGCTGCGGGCTCGCTTGGGGTTTGGTGGCTTGGTGGTTCGGGATTTGTCTTCAAGACTGCAGCAGGCACGCAGATCTGGATCGATCCCTACATCTCGGATTTTGCACGTGAGGTGTTTGGCATTGGCCGAGCGTTTCCGCCGCCACTGGAGGCTGACGAGGCGGCGCCGGACGTCGTGATCAGTACGCACTGGCACGAGGACCACCTTGACCCGGGGTTCATACCTGCGCTCGCCCGCCGTCAGCCCGCTGTCAACTTCATCATGTCGCGAAGCGCGATGGCGCGGGCAGTAACGTGGGGCTTAACCACGCGGCAAATCTCAACGCTGGCACCGGGTGAGACCCTAGAAATTCTTGGTGGCACCGTGACTGGCGTTGTGGCCCGCCATGAGGCCGGCGTACCCGGCTGGGAGGTGCCTGATGCGTTTGGGGTGAGCCTAAAGCTGGACGGCATGTGCATTTACCATTCGGGTGACACTGATTACGATCCGCGTATCCACCGAGCGTTGGTGGGGACGAAGTTCGCCCTAGCGACGCTCTGCGTAAACGGCTCCGTAGGGAATATGAACGCCCATGAGGCGGCTCTGCTGGCGTGGCATCTCACGGCCGATGCAATCGTGCCGCATCACCACTTGATATGGGACCGACCCAAGGAGAAGGTTGCCGCATTCGAGACGCTGGACCCAAGTCATTTCGCTGCCACGTACCGAAAGCTTGGGGGCCAAGCTGCCGTGTTCCTTCCCGAGGTTGGTCGCGACATGGCGCTTACGACGGGTGGGATGTGTGTGCTATGAGTCAAAGAAGAAGATGTTATTCGGCTCGACGGAGGCAAGCGAGGCTTGGGGTCTGGCTACCCACTTCAGTTTTCTCTTCGCCCTTTTTCGTCAGCAAGAGTGGACTTTTCTAAATTCCAAGCCTTTGCAAATTTACATGAAAGGCATCGCTGGCAAAGGCGTGTTCATCTCTGGCGGTTGCGGCGACATCGGTCGCGCGGTCGCCACACGGTTTATCGAGGCGGGGGCGCGGGTTGTGCTTGGAGATCTTCTTCCGCAGCGGGCTGGCCGCGTGGTGGCGAAGCTGCTAGGCGCGACTGCGGCAAACTATGTGCGCTGTGACGTGACATCCGCCGCGTCCGTCACCCGGGCGCTCCAGCAGGCGGTGGAGTTTCTTGACCAGATTGACGTCGCAATCTCGAATGCTGGCACCGTGACTAACGAACCATTCCTAAATGTCTCGGCGCGCGGATGGCATCGGACGCTCGATGTGAACCTCACGGGCAGCTTTCTCGTCGCTCAAGCCGCGGCCAGACTCATGATCAAGAATCCCCGCCGAGGTCGGGCGCGTCGCGGGGTGATCCTGTTTACGGGTAGCTGGGTGCAGGAAATGCCCTGGCCGCACGGTGCGAGCTACTGCGCGAGCAAGGGTGGGCAGCTCATGCTAATGAAGATCATCGCTCAGGAACTTGCGCCGCACGGTATCACGGCGAATATAGTCGCGCCCGGCATGGTCTATGGCGGCCTGACGAAGGTGATCTACGACCGCGATGGTCGGTTAGCCAAGCTGGTGGATAAGACGGTGCCGCTTCTGCGCATGTGCAGTCCGGAAGAGGTGGCGGGAAGTTTTCTTTACTTGGCGAGCGACGATGCTGCCTACATTACTGGCACTAGCGTGGTCATTGATGGTGGGGCGACGCTGGTGCGCAGGGAATAACGTCCAAGTGCAAATTAATTGTTTTGGGGCCAACTTCTCCGCAATCGGTCGGCCCAAGCCAAGTGTTTAGATACATGGCAAAATCTGAGCATTGGGATGTAGCGGTGCGTCATTGATCTTTGCATTTGTTTCAGCGCTAGGCGAGTAATTACTGTTTCGTGTGACTTACTCGTGAGGAATCCGGTTGGCGTAAGTTAGTTCCAAGTAGCCAGAAGGCTGGTGATTTCAGTTGCGGGTAGGCTGGTTGCAGGTGCAAATTGGGTGGTAGACCCGGTACCAAGATACGTGGAGCGCGACCTGCGCAAGTTTTGAGAGTGCGGCGTTCTGGCGCTCGGCTTTGCGCGAGCGCGGTGTAAGAAGTGCGGCGAGGACTTTTTGGTAGCGTATTCGTGCAAGGGGCGGGGGTCCTTGCGCTCAAGTGCAGTGGGCGAGTGCGCCTGATTGGCTTTATCACAGAGTCGGCGACGGTGCGACAGATACTGGCGCATGTCGGCGAGCCAACAACTGCACCGGCCATCGCATCCGCGCGCTCACCACCGGTGGAGGCGAATGCACAGCAGCTGCCTGCTCCAGAAGCAGTAGAGGGAATCCCCGAACTGGAGTTTGACCAGATGGCAAACCTGACAGCGGAAGCCGGACATGATAGGTTGGTGGCAGATGCGGGTGCGGATGCGGATGCAGAGCCGGTCCCGGAGCTGGAGTTTGATCAGACGTTGGGATGGTAATCCTGC
>SXGQ01058025.1_pt1 | contig 10630 bp, 10 predicted proteins | sample 3178371 | NCBI WGS metagenome assembly SXGQ01 (sample SAMN11356859, study PRJNA531348) | freshwater metagenome | isolation source: freshwater sample F1-20 | place: China: Fuxian Lake, Yuxi | collected 2017-12-25 | reverse complement strand
TCGGCCGCTGAGCGTGATGGTTGCGTTGTCGGCACCGAAGAAGCGGCCGTAAGCAAATCGCAGATCGGCGAAGTCGATCTTCTCGATGGTTGCCGGCGTTCCATTCGCGGGCCGTCCGTAGGGAAACGTCCCGAGCAGATGCGACGCGGCGGCTATATCGGCTGCGTATGCGGGCTGCTTCTCAAGTTCCGCGGCACGCTTTACGGCCTCGGCCTTTATCGCGGAGGTAACGTCCTTATCAAGCGTTGGTGTCGAAACGGCAGCGGCGAGCGTTTCGAGCATGGTCAGGAAGCCTTCCTGGTTTGATGACGCAGCGATCTCGATAAAATCGTAGTTGCAGGTGACCTCGAGCCCTCCGCCAAGGTCAGTGAAGAAGTCGCGCGATGCCTGATTGGGAAAGATGGCATCCGAAAGCAGGCACATCAGGCCTTCCTTGCCCTGCGGGTCGAAGGCCGCACCGGAGTGCACGCGGAGCCGCACTTTTATCTGTTCGGCGGGGTCGCTGAACATCAGCACACGCATGCCGTTGAGCAACTTTTCCTGCCGCGGAGTGCCGGCCGAGGAACGCTGTGCGGCCATCGAGCCGGCCAAAATGGCGATCAAAGTAAGAGCGACTAAGGATCTGGTAAAAAGGGCGTCAATGAACATTTTTTCTCGCTGAGCAAAAGTAAAATGGTAACCTTTTTAGTTGCGAAATTCCATCGGAGTGTTGTAACCGCCTTTTCGTCTTTTTTGCATCGGCCCAAACTTAAAGAAAAAAATTAACTATAGGCATCGTCACCACGCGGGAAAGCATCTAGAAACTTTGGAAGGACGCCCGGCGTTTTAAGCTTTGTTTGGCACGTGAATACTTAACATTGCAGCAAAACGCGTTATAATATTTAGTTAGATGGTTTTACCTGCTTTCACCCACGGAACGCAGAGGAGAAGCGGAAAATGGCAAAGATCGTAAAGTATTGCGGTAAATGCGAAGAGGGTTTTGCAGAACGGTTTACTTTCTGTCCCGATTGCGGTAGCGAGCTGCAAGCTTATGAAATGAACCCGATCGGGCAAGAGGCCGCACCACCTTCGCCTGTCTTTCTTGAGGAGACGGCTCTGGAGCCGATCGTCGAGCCTCGGGTAGAGGCAGTGGCGGTCGAAGAGGACATACTCGAACTCGGCAACGCCGATCAGCCGGCGGAAGAAGTTTTCGAGACCTTGCCGGCAGCCGAGGTTGAAGAATTTGGATCATATCAGGAAGAGGTTCAGGAGATCGAAGTAGAGGAACCGCAGCCGGAAAGGCTTCCGACCTCGGCCGCGGCATTCTTTGAACCGAAGGCCTACACGGCAGCTCATAGCTCAAACGCATCCTATGACCACGACGATGACGGCTATTACATCACCGTTATTCAGGAGAGCCCGGGCAAGCAGCGGAATGCACTTCTTCTCGGGGCAACGTTTCTGGTCCTGACCGTTGCAATCAGTTCGTGGGGCTATTCGCTGTTCAATAAAGATCTTGGGATCGGATCGATTGGTGATACGCAGTCACTCGCATATCTGATCGATTCTGTTCCGATGCCGGTAGATGAGATCGAAGAGCAGAAGAAAAACGACGAGAAAGGCGGCGGTGGCGGCGGTGGCGGCCGCGAGGAGCAGGAGCCGGTGAGTAAAGGTGATCTTGCCGATCAATCTCGAACGCCGACGCGTCCGCCTGATGCAAGAGTTTACCGCAGCGATAACTTTGAACTGAAGATGCCTCCTCCGCAAACGGAAGGCACTCGAACTTTTCCGAAAGAGAATGACCGCTGGGGCGACCCGAATTCCAAATACGCCGGGCTTTCTAACGGTCCGGGAACTGGCGGGGGCCAAGGTGCCGGAGTTGGAACCGGACAGGGCACCGGCCGTGGAACAGGAGCGGGAAGCGGAACCGGATCGGGCAGCGGCGGTGGAGTTGGCAACGGTGACGGCGATGGACGAGGCACGGGCGGCCCGGGTGGTCCGCCTCCGCCTGCGGCACCGGTCGGGCCGACGACAGCTTTGAAGATCGTAGCAAAACCGCGTCCGGGTTATACCGAAGATGCGCGAAAGAACGGAACGCAGGGAACGGTTGTTCTAAGAGTGACCTTTTTGGCCAACGGTCAGATCGGCCCGATCTCAACGGTCCGCGGCCTTCCCAATGGGTTGACCGAACAGGCGATCGCGGCCGCACGGCGGATCTCATTCGAACCGCCGAAGCGAAACGGAATACCGAGCGCGATAACGCGAACGATCGAGTATTCGTTCACGATGTATTAAAGTGAAGTTAGTAGAATGAAAAAGCCGGGTTCAACGCCCGGCTTTTTTCATTACATTTTGAACGCGGATATTGCAGATAGGGCGGATCGGACGGAACGAACGGTTCGGCTGAGTATAAGACGTAGCGACAATCGCTTAAACACTTTGATTGTTTCAATCCGTTGTATTCGAATAATCCGCCTCATCCGCTGAATCCGTGTTCAAATAAGGAAGCACTTTTCAGCATTCGGGTTATTGCTCGAACTGTGCCTTTAGGCTTTCCGTGTACGGAGCCCGGGCGACGCCTTTTTCGGTGATTATCGCTGTGACGAGGTCGTTTGGTGTGACGTCAAAAGCATAGTTCGAAATGCCGATGCCCTCAGGGGCAAGCTGGATTTCCTTTACGTGCGTTATCTCCCGGCGGTCGCGTTCCTCGATCGGGATCTCATCGCCCGACGGGCAATTGAGATCGACGGTCGAGAGCGGTGCAGCGACGTAGAAGGGAATCCCGTGGCGGCGGGCAAGCACGGCGACCATGTAGGTGCCGATCTTGTTTGCAACGTCGCCATTTGCCGCGATTCGGTCGCTGCCGACGACGACCGCCTGCACCTCGCCGCGTTTCATCATATGGCCGCTCATGTTGTCGGTTATGAGCGTAACGGGGATGTCATCCTGCAGCAGTTCCCAGGCCGTCAGGCGGGCACCCTGCAGATATGGCCGCGTTTCATCGGCGATGACCGAGACCTTTTTTCCCTGATCGACCGCACCGCGGATGACGCCGAGCGCCGTTCCCCAAACGCCGCCGGTCGCGAGGGCTCCGGCGTTGCAGTGCGTCAGTACCGTAGCGTTGTCCTCGATCAACTCGCCGCCGAACTTGGCGATAAGCCGCTGCGATTCGATGTCCTCGTCGTGAATGGCCTTGGCGTCCGCGATCATTATCTGCTTGACCTCAGAGACGGTTCGGCCCTCGGCCTTGGCTTTGGCGAATGTTCGCTTCATCCGGTCGGTCGCCCAGAAAAGATTGACGGCGGTCGGGCGCGTCCGGCCGATCACATCTGAAATGTAGTCGAGCTCTTCCTCGAGGTCAGCGATGTCGGTCCCGACGAATTGATTCAGCCCTAGGGCGATCCCATAGGCGGCCGAGACGCCGATTGCGGGTGCGCCGCGGACGACCATGTCCTTGATGCCCGCAGCAACTTCGTCATACGTCCGGAGCGTCAGCCATTTTTCCTCGGTCGGGAGCAGCCGCTGATCGAGCATCATGACGCCTTCGTCCGACCATTTAACGGGAATGATGTTGAGATTCATAAGTTCGTTGTGCGGGCCCGCGAGGGCGGACCGAAACCCAATGTGCCAAAACTTGAACTCTAAACGAAAATGCGGCGAGCCTCAAGATTCCTGAAACCTTTTGCCCGCCCGGCGACGTTATACATGCCGGGAAAGGCATAGCTATGGGCATTGAACAGATACTCGACGGCATTCACGGTTCGGTCATCAAGCGGCGCTGGGCGCAGATTTATACAGCATTTGTCCGGGTGCTTCTCGGGCTTGCATTTATTCCGCCGAGCATTCCGAAGATAATGAACCAACCCTTCTCGGTGCTCCCGGATTCGAACCCCGTCGGTGCTTATTTCAACGCTCTCTATAACACGGGCTTTTACTACAACTTTCTAGGATGGTCGCAGCTCATTGCGGCGATACTTTTGCTGATCCCGCGGACCTCGCACCTCGGCGCCCTGATGTTCTTTCCGATCATCGTGAACATCGCGATCCTGACAAGCTCGGTCGGGTTCGTAGGAACGTGGCTGATCACGTTGTTAATGGCATTGGCCGGGCTTTATCTGGTCGGCTGGGAGTATGACCGATGGAAAGGCATCATCTTCCGCGACCGCGAATGGCGGACGAAGGCGAGCTGGAAGGGAATGGCCGGCATTGCCGCATTTTTTGCCGCCGGCGGCATTCCGATGGGCATTTTGTGGTACTGGATCGGCCTTGGTAACTTCACGAACTATTTGCGCGTTACCGGCATTCTCGTCGGCATCGGGTTGGTTTTCGGCATTCTCGTAGCGGTTCACTATCGCCTTATGCCGGTCGGCAGGCTCGCGGAAACCGACCTCAGATAGCCTATCCTGAAAATGCATTTCTTTGCACCGGGGATTCTTTCGTTGAAACTCTCTGCCGGTTGCTTTATAGTTCTGCTTTAAATTACTCTCGAACCTCATCCTCATCTTTGTAATTAATGCAGGCAGCAACCGAACGAATGGATCTTACGTTTCGCTCATTCCGCCCGTATGGCGTAGAGCTTCCAAAGCCGATCGAGGCACTTGACCGGATAGCACGCAACTTTTATTGGTCGTGGCATCCGGAGGGCGTCGAGCTTTTTCGCGATATCGCCCCGACCATCTGGGATAAGTACGAACAGCATCCGCTGAAGGTGCTTGAGGAGGTCGGCGAGTTTCGGCTCTGGCAAAAGGCGGCCGACGACGAATACGTCTCGAAGCTGAACGACTTTGCCGCAAGGTTCGATGCATACATGGCCGAGCCCGCGCGTTCGTTTGACAACGGCCCGACGCCCGAGCATCCGGCTGCGTATTTCTGCGCGGAGTATGGCGTACACAATTCGCTGCCGAATTATTCGGGCGGGCTCGGCATTCTTGCCGGGGATCATCTGAAGTCGGCGAGCGATATGAACGTGCCGCTGGTCGCGGTCGGGCTGCTTTATCGTTACGGATATTTTAGGCAGGACATCGGACACGACGGCTGGCAGGAAGAGCACTACTCGAACATCTTCGATTACGGACTCGCGATCTCACCCGTGATCGCTCCGACCGGCGAGCGAGTGCGGGTAATGGTCCGCATCCGCGGCCGCGAGGTCTTCGCGCAAGCGTGGCTCGCGAAGGTCGGTCGTGTGTCGCTTTACCTGCTCGATACCAACGTTGACGAGAATAGCGAGATAGACCGCATGATCACCGGCCATCTTTACGGCGGCGACTCGGAAACGCGCATCGTGCAGGAAAAGGTGCTGGGCATCGGCGGTGTGCGGCTGCTCCGCAAGCTCGGAGTTTCGCCCAGCGTGTTTCACCTCAATGAAGGGCATGCGGCCTTCTCCACGCTCGAGCTTGTCCACGAATATCTGGCGAAGAACCCGGAAAAGACATTTGCCGAGGCTCAAGAGTTTGTGAAAGAGCAATGTGTTTTTACCACGCACACGCCGGTCGCGGCGGGCAACGATGTCTTCTTGCCAGAGCAGCTTCGCGGATGTTTCAGCCCCGAGTATATTGCGTCGTTAAAGCTTGAAGAAGACGAGTTCTTCGCTCTCGGCCGGATCGACCCCGCCGATAAGACCGAAGCCTTTGGGATGACGCCGTTCGCTATCCGTATGACGCGGTCGGCAAATGGCGTTGCCGAAAAACATGGCGAGGTTTCGCGTGGGCTTTGGAAGGAGATGTTCCCGCCGGGGACGGCCATACCGATCTCGCATGTGACGAACGGTGTTCATCCGCCGACGTGGATCGCTCCGGCTTTCCAGCGGCTTTACGAAACGGAGATCGGGCAGGATTGGCCGCATCTGACGCACGATCCGCAGGCATGGGCCGCTGCTGTCGCGAAAATCGACGACGCCAAGATCTGGCAAAGGCACGTAATACTCAAGAATCTTCTGATCGCATTCATTCGGCGCCGAAGTCTTAAGAAGGAGATCGGTGGACAGGATACGATCAACGAACGGACAAATACCGCCGGGCTGTTCGACCCGAACGCTCTGACGATCGGCTTTGCCCGCCGTGTAGCGCAATACAAACGCTGGAACCTTATCCTTTCGGACCTCGACCGTCTGTTGCGATTGGTGGATCACGAAGACCGGCCCGTGCAGTTCGTCTTTGCTGGAAAGGCGCACCCGCAGGACCGGACGGCCAAGGCGATCCTGCAGGAGTTGATGAGCATTAACCACGAGTCGCAGTGGCAATCGCGGGCGGTATTCATCGAGGATTATGACCAGGAAGTCGCGCGGTATCTTGTGCAGGGCGTGGATGTTTGGCTCAACGTTCCTCGGCGGCCGATGGAGGCGAGCGGTACGAGCGGAATGAAGGCCGCAATGAACGGCGTCCTGAATTTCTCGATCCTTGACGGTTGGTGGATCGAGGGCTACAACGGCCGGAATGGCTTTGCGATCGGCGACCTGAGCGACTTCGATAGCGATGCGGAGATCGACGCCAGCGAAGCGGAATCGCTCTATTCGACGCTCGAGAACGAGGTCGTGCCCACGTTTTATCAACGCGACAGCAACGGTCTCCCAACCGAATGGATCGCCCGGATGAAGGATTCGATCGCGACGCTGACGCCGCAGTTCTCAAGCGACCGGATGGTCAGCGACTATATCGAAAAGATCTACAAGCATTGATCGAGGCAAATGTTCGAACCACAGCAGGAATTTACCGTCGGCAAGGTCAAGGCCATGGAGTGCTTCCGTGAGGCTTGGGAAATGATCCGCGGGCAGTATTTGATGGTCTTGGTCGTCGTGATCGTTGGAATGTTGATCGGAAGTTTGGTTCCGCTCATTATCCTCGGGCCGATGGTCTGCGGACTCTATCTTTGCCTGTTCGAGATGATGGACGGCAAGCCGATCAGCATCGATAAGCTCTTCAAGGGCTTCGACTTTTTCTTACCAAGCTTTTTGCTGACATTGGTCATCATGATACCCATCGTCGTGATGGTCATCGTGATGTATATCCCGCTGATCGGCATCGCAATGGCCGGCCCGCAGATGTCGCAGGAGGAACTTATCTCGTTCCTTATCGGGATACTTGCGGTCGAGTTCGTCTTTGCTGTGATAATGACCGTCATCCACACGCTCGTGATCTTTTCTTTTCCGTTGATCGTGGACAGGAAAGCCGGAGCATGGGACGCGATCAAACTTAGTGCCCGGGCCGTTTGGGCAAACAAGGGCGGGGTCGGAGCTCTTTTCGGTGTCGGCTTCCTCTTGGCGATCGCCGGGTACCTGCTCTTTTGCGTTGGGATCTACCTCGTGATACCGATCATCATCACCGCCACGGCCGTTGCATACCGGAAGGTGTTTCCCCCGCTTGCGGAGCGGTTCGCCTCGCCCCCGCCGCCGGACCTCTATAACAATATTGCCTAAGAATATGCCCGCGGAATTCAAGTACATGGATACAATTGAGGATTTTGAAGAGCTGCTCGAAGTTTCAGATGAGCGGCCGGTAACGGTCTATAAGCACAGCTCAACGTGCGGCATCAGCGCCCATTTGATGGAAGAGATGATGGCCGTCGATGGTAAGGTGAATGTGGTCGTCGTTCAGCGGTCGCGGGAGCTTTCGGACCACATTGCCCGGCGTTCGGGCATCCGGCATCAATCGCCTCAGGCATTCGTTTTCAGCGGGCGAAAGGTCCGCTATCAGGCGTCTCACTATGCGATCGACCCATCGGAGATCAATAAGAACTTAAAGAAATGATAGAACCTCTGGAGATCGTAGAAGAAGGCGAAAGGGAACTGAGCATCGGCTGGTCGGACGGTACCGAGACGAGCTACACGGCCGCCGAGCTCCGGCGAGCCTGCCCCTGTGCCGGGTGCATTGATGAATGGACAGGCAAAAAGATCCTTGACGAAGGTAAGGTGCCGGATGATCTCTCGATAAAACACACCTCGATAGTTGGCCGCTACGCGCTTAACTTTCACTTTTCGGACGGGCATGACACAGGCATCTTTAGCTTTAATTTTCTCCGCGAACTGAAATGACGCAAGCATCGTTCGGCCTCGATAGGTTAGAATAGAGAGGATGAATGAACGCGATATCTTCGACGAGCGTCAAGAGGTAAAAACCTCCTCATTTGCTTGCACACATTGCCGCGAACGCAACGACTACGAGGTCCGCTGGATGAAGCGGACGAAGAAAAGGAACCTTCCGAGGGCGATGAACGAACGCGACCGTGCCCAGCTAGAAAAATCCCGCGATTATATGGTCCGAATCGACGACATGCTGATGTGCAAAAATCTCCGCTGCCGTAAACGGTTCGAGATACCAACGATGCAGTCGATCGTTTTTTTGTAGTAAGGGCTTCGGAGTCGTGGTATCATTTCATTAGTCAATCCAGTTTAGGCAGGTAATGGCTATGGTCAACGACCCGTTGGCGCGAACGCCAAAGATAGATCCTCCGGACGAAGAGATGTCAAAGTTCATCGAACATGAGATCTCTCATGCTCCACAAGCTCCACGCGAACTCGCAGTACGCCTGCACGAACATCACTCTTCATCGCCCGCCGATTCGGGCGGCGATATCGACGCGAGTTGGGAAGAGGTCAATACAACGGGTTCAGAGTCGGTATTCGGTCACAACCCGACGCCGGATCAATCCGACGTAGAGGAAAATGCCCACGCGATGGGCATCGACTTTGAGGACAACGAGCCGCTCGATTTCGTCCGCAAGATGGAACGACGCGACCGCAATCGCTTTGAGCTCAGCCCGCTTTCCAAGTCGGAAGGCGATTCCATCTAACCGCCTTACTTGATACCCGGACCGCTGAACACTGCCAACGGGATCTTTGATGCCGGGTCGAACGTTACCTCGTTGATCGGCTTTTCTGCTTTCAATGTTACCGTCTTGGCCCGGGCCGCGATGTCCACCTTTTCGATCTTGGATGTCCCATCGGCGAATTTCAATTCAACCTCGATCGGGAGCTTGTAGGCTGCTGTCGTTAGGGGCGAAACTCGCTGAGTTTGTGTGAAAGTCAGGGTGACGGCCTTTTTGTTTGCTTCAAAACGGTTCGTCACGCGGACCCTCGGGTGGCCGGACTTGAAGACCCATTGATCAAAGAACCATTTGAGTTCCTGTCCGGAAACTTCTTCCATTACCTTTTGCAGATCGGCAGTTTCAACCGAACTGAACCGGTGCCTTTCGAGAAAGAGCTTTACTCCACGCCAGAAATTGTCCTCACCGACCTGTTCGCGAAGCTGATGAACGACGGCTCCGCCTTTGTTATAAGTAACTGCCGGCCAGCGGAAGAGAACGGAGGTATCGCCGGCACGGCGGTTATAGAGAGCGTGCGAAACCCGGGTCGCTGCACGGTGATTCACATAGCTTTCTACGTCAACGCCGACCTTTCGGAGATATTCCTCGCGGCCATAGAATTTCTCGCGGATGGCCGCTTCAAAGAAGGTCGCAAAGCCTTCATTGATCCAAAGGTCAGCCCAGGTCTTGCACGTGACGTTGTTGCCGATCCACGAGTGGGCGATCTCGTGGGCAACGAGGTCCTCGACGTTGCCACGCATGAACTCTGCGGCGGCGAAAAAGATCTGGTCATCAGCCATCGTCGTCGCCGTAATATTCTCCATTCCGCCGAACTCGAAGTTGGCGACAATGGTCTGATCGTATTTATTGAAGGGATAGGGGGTTCCGGTCAATTCCTCCATCGCCTCGAGCATACGAATCGTTTTGCCGTAAGCGAGCGGGACGATGTTCTCGCGGCCTGCATAGACGTAATAGCCGAGCGGAATGTCGCGAAAACTCTCGGTGATCTTTACATATTCACCAACGACGAATGAGATCAAATACGTCGGGTGGGGGATGTCCATTCGGAAATGATGCGTCGTAGTGCCGTCGGAGTTCTCTTTCACAGCTACGGTCTCGCCATTGCCAACGACCGTCTGGCCCTTCGGCACGGTGATGAATTTCTCGGTAGTGGCTTTGTCGCTTGGGAAATCGAATGAAGGAAGCCAATGGCGAGCCTCGTCGGGCTGGCCCTGGGTCCAGATTTGTGCAGGATGGACAAGCCGATCGCCGGCTTTGCGTTCCTCAACGAAATAAATTCCTTTCTTCGGCCGAGCGGTGTATTCGAAGCGGATCTCATAGTCGCGCTCGGTGTCGGATGGAGCAGGCAGATCGACCAACACTTTATCTTTGACCGTCCGGAACGTAAGGTCGCGGCCATCGTGCGAGACACGCGAAAAGCTGAACGCCACGGCATCGAATTCGAGCGTTTTAAGCCCGGCCTTGAGCGGCCGCAGCCGAACGGACGTGTCGCCGCGGACCAGCTTCTGCTTCGGTTCGAAGGAGAGCTTTATCGTGTAGTGCTCGACGTCGTATTGTCGCGCCCGGTCGAGCCGCGGGTCAGGCTGAGCGTTTACTGCGAACGCGGAAATAACTAAAAGGAACAGGGCTGCGAGGGTCGAACGGGTAAACATCATTTTCATCTGGTCACTTAGATGCAGGGTTTCCTGAGTCTGTAGCAATAAGAAATTCGGTTTAGGATATCGCTAAACAATGATAACCATCACACGAAACCTTCTCAAATTCTTCGTTGCGAAGATCGCGGTTGCGGCGGGAGGACTTGCAAATGCGGAAGTGCCTTTGCCAAGATAGGGAT
>SXGQ01754316.1_pt1 | contig 10631 bp, 9 predicted proteins | sample 3178371 | NCBI WGS metagenome assembly SXGQ01 (sample SAMN11356859, study PRJNA531348) | freshwater metagenome | isolation source: freshwater sample F1-20 | place: China: Fuxian Lake, Yuxi | collected 2017-12-25 | reverse complement strand
AGTCGGTGCAGGCCTCGACGTGCCCGCCCATGACGGCGGTCCGGCAGGTTTCTATCGCCGACATGACCTTGAGCTGGTCGAGGCTCAGGTGACCCGTGCGAGTGGCCCGGTACGCAGGACCGGCAGCGCGGAAGATGTCGGCAACCTCGATCGAGGTGCGCAACACCCGCTCAGCCCTTGGGTGCACCCCTTTCCGCCGCGGTCGTCGCCAGCCGGTCGAACGGGCTGGTCACGTTGCGCAGCACCCGCGTGGCGACCTGGGTGTAATAAGCGGTGGTTTCCAGCTTGGCGTGCCCCAGCAGCGTCTGGATGATGCGGACGTCGATCCCGTCCTCGAGGAGGTGGGTCGCGAAACAGTGCCGCAACGTGTGCGGCCCGACGCGCTTGCCGATACCCGCCGCCACACTTGCCTCCACGACGATGCGGTGCAGCTGCCGGGTGCTGAGCGGCTTGAGATAGTGCTGGCCGGGGAAAAGCCAGCCGTCGACGTGCAACACGCGCTCCCGCCGGCCGACCCGCCACCACTCCCGCAGCAACGCCAGCAATCCGGTCGGTAGCATGGCGTTGCGATACCGCCCGCCCTTGCCGCGCTCGATCCGGAGCAGCATGCGCTCGCTGTCGATGTCACGGACCTTGAGGGCGGCGACCTCGGCCGCGCGCAGCCCCGCACCATAGGCGACCGACAGCGCCGCCTGATGCTTGAGGCACGTGGTCGCGTCGAGCAGCCGCGCCACCTCGTCCCGGCTCAGCACCACCGGCAGCTTGCGCTCATGCCGCATCCGGACCAGCTTGCGCGCTAGGTCAGGCCGGTCGAGCGTCTGCGTGAAGAAGAACCGCAACGCCGACACGATGGCGTTCATGGTCGGCACCGGGACATCCAGCTCGCCTTGCTCGATCTGGAAGCGCCGCACGTCCTCCGCCGTTGCGGTGTCCGGCGAGCGCCCCAGGAACGTCGCGAACCGACCGACATCGCGGATGTAGTTGCGCTGCGTCTCGCGGCCGAAGCGCCGTATCTCCATCTCGTCGATGAGACGCTGGCGTAGCGGGCTGACGGCAACGGGAACAAGGGTCGTCATGACAGGGCTCCTTCTGGTGGAACCCCCGATGCTCTGCCTGCCGCCCGCCGGGCTCAATCCAAGCGCAACGTCCGCCGTCTCACCTCAAACGTGCCGCGCCCCCCTCCCGCGCAGCGGGTTCGTGCTTCCACCACTTTGCTGACAGGTTGCGTCGAGCGCTCGTTTCGAGATCGTACGCCTTACGCTCCCGGGCACTTGCTTGTAGCACACGACTGTAGCACACCGGCTTCCGGACGATCAAAGAACCGCGGTTGTCTGCGGGTTTCAGCGCGGCCTAAATGTGGAGCAGATTCCCTTCACCCGCTCCAGACTCGCCTCGAAACCGCTATTTCGACATCGGCTGCTCGTCCGGAGCCTAAATGGTCATCCTGTGACCGCTGCCTTGGGGCGTCCGATGCCGCCGGGCGTGCCGCCTCGTCGCTCGTTCGACCACGAACCCGGCCTTAGACGGCGGAGACGAAGTCCGCGCCGGCACCGTAGAAGCGTACCGTTCCGCCGGTATCGCCCGATCGTACGCCGACCGACAGTTGCAGCCCGAAACGAAGCGCCAGGGGCTGGGGCAGGGGAAATGTGGTCAGCCGTCGCGCGCTGGCGGGGTAGTATTCGCGCCACTGCTCCGGCGGGTCGAACGGGACGGCGACCGAGGGCGGCTCGGTGGCCGGCGGGGTCAGCGGCATTCGCTCCATCCCGCCATGCTGTAGCACCGACCAGTGAATCGCGGCGCCATCCAGCACCTCCCACAGGAACGACACGCTCGAACAGGCCAGCGGTTCGCCATTGTGGTGAACCGAGGTCGGGATCGGAAAGTGAAACCACGCATCGCGTCCAGGCCGGATCCGGAACGCCGAAAAGAAGCCGCGATTGTAGCCCGCCTGATCGGACCAGTCCGCGCCGTCCACGGGCAGCAGGACGTCAGGGCCGCGTTCCTGCGGCACGACGGCGGCGCCGGGGAGCCAGACGCTTTCGACGACCTTCACGCCCATGACGGGTTCCTGCCTTCCTTCCACTTGATCGAGCAGCCGGCGCTCGGCCGCTGCGGTTCGGGCACGGCGCGGCCGGCGAGCACCGCATCAACGGCGGCGCGCATGTCCTCGCCCGTCACGGGCAGGTCGGTGCGCAGCGGTGCCAGTCCGGGTACGGGCGGGCGGTTGATCTTGGGCCGGCTCGCGTCGAACTGCCCGGCATAGGCCAGCGTCCGGTCGGGGCCGTAGAGAAAGAAATCGGGCGTGCAGATCGCGTTATACGCGAGCGCGACCTGCTGATCGCCGTCGTACAGATAGGGAAAGGTGAAGTCGTGGGCCGACGCGAACGGGCCCATATGCTCGAAGCCGTCCTCGGGGAACTCCTCGGTGTCGTTCGAGCTGATCGCGACGACCTGAAGCCCCTTCGGCGCATAGTCGCGTGCGAACGCCGCAAATTCGTCGATGATGTGCAGCACGAACGGACAATGATTGCAGATGAATGCGACGAGGAGAGCGGGGGCGTCATCGAACTCCGACAGGGTGCGAACGCGCCCCTTGGTATCCGGTAGCGAAAAAGCCGGCGCGCGCTTGCCACCGTCGACCTGCCGAGATTCCCGCAGCATCACCCTCTCCAAAATAGAATTGACGTTCTGATATCTGCGGCGGGGTGTCGTGACAAGCGTCAAACCGGCGGGATCGGCCTGACCGCTGCCCGGCCCTCGCCGCCTAGGATTGCAAGCGTCGCATCAACGGCTTGACCCGCCCCACAATTTATAGAACACCAATTCCAATTAAAGACGTGGAGGGGATCGGCGGTGCGCAAGTCGCGCTGACAATCGCCAGTTCCTCGCGCGGAAATGGCCATGCGGTTCACCCGCAACACGGCGAGGATGAGCGATGGCTGAAAGCAGACTGGAAGCGGCCGCTGTTTCGACGGCGCACGGATTTTGCCGGCGGGCGTTCGGATCGAGCCGCGACGCCACGATCATCCTCGTTGTCGGTCGGATCGGCGCGGCCTCGTGAGTGCGGACGGTCGCCTCGGGTGGGGAACGCGCATCGGCTTCATGGCGTGCGCGATGCCCGAACTCATCAAGAGCTTCGCCTGGGATGCGTTCGTCCTGTTCTTTTACTCGCAGGTGGTCGGTCTCGACGGGTTCCGCATCGGCTTTGCGCTGGCGATCATCCTGGTCTTCGACGCGATCGCCGACCCTTATATCGGGGCGCTTTCGGATCGGATGGATCGCGCGCCGCTCGGCCGGCGGCACACGCTGATGGCGGCGGCGGTGCTGCCGTTCGCGGTCGGCATCGCGCTCGTTTTCGCCCCGCCGGCGGGCATGGGCCAGTGGCAGATCTTCGCCTGGCTTCTGGGGTTCGGCCTGCTTGCGCGGGTCGGCATCTCGTTCTGGACGGTGCCCGCCTATGCCATGGGCGGCGAGCTGACCCGCGACGCGGGCGAGCGGAACATCGTGGCGGTCATGCGCAACCTCGGCAATCAGGTCGCCATCCTGACGGTCCCCTGGGTCGCGTTCTCGGTCTTCTTCGTCGAGGCGCCCGGCTTCGCCAAACCGCAGCTCAATCCGGCGCCCTATCCCGGCTTCGGCCTGTTCGTCTCGCTGCTCGGCGCCGCCCTGATGATCGTCGGCCTGATCGGCACGCGGCCACGGATGCGCGCGATCGAGGCGGCGGACCGGGAGGTGACGAAGCACAGCGCGATCGAAACGCTCCCGGATCTGCTCCGACGGCTGATCGGCGCGATCCGCCGGACGCCGAATATCGGCCGGCTGCTGGCGGTGGCGCTGCTCGTCCTGTTTACCAATTCGGTGGTGAACCAGCTCTCGCTGCACCTTGCGACCTATTTCTGGCAGCTCGACGGGCGGTGGACGCAGCGGCTGCTGCTGGCGGGCACGTTCGGCTCGATCGCGGCGATGTTCATCGCGCCGCCGTGGATGAAGCGCGTCGGCACCCGCTTCGCGATGGTGAGCGGCCTCGTCTTCTTCTTCGTGGTGCAGGCAGCGGCGGTCCTGCTGCCGCTTCTCGGCCTCGCGCCCGTAGCGGGCAGCTTCGCGATCGGCGTCTTCGTCTGTGCGGCGCGCGTTCTGGGCGGCATCGCCTATGGCCTCTACGTCGTGCCGTTCAACACCGTCACCTATGACATCGGCGACGAGCATGAGGCGAACACCGGCGTGCCGCAACAGGGCCTCGTGGCCAGCTTCATGTTCATGGGGCTTCAGATCGGCAGCGGCCTCGTCGCGCTTCTGGCGGGATCGTTCCTCGGGATCATCGACTTTCCCGCGGGCCTGCCCGTCGATCAGGTGCCGACAGGCAAGGTGGCCGCGCTCGCCTGGTTCGTCACCGGCCTGATCGTCGTGGCGGGCGGGGCGATGGCCTGGCTGGTCGGCCGCTTCGACGTGTCGGCCGCGAAGCAGGCGGAGATCAGACGCGTGCTGGCCGAGCGGCGGGCAGCCGCATCCACACGATAGCGGTCCGCCCGCCAACCGATCCCTTTCGACCATCAGGACAGAGGCAGAGATGATTTCCAAGATCAAGCGAGGCGTCAGCCTTTACAGTTTCCAGGAGGAGATGTTCCTCGGCCAGATGAGCGTCGAGGATTGCGTCGCCTTCGCCGCCTCGATCGGTGCGCGGGGGATCGAGATCCTGCCCGAGCAGAACATGCCAAACTTTCCCGACATCGACGATCGCGAAGTCGGCTGGTGGCTGGAACTGATGGCGAAGCACGGCACCGAGCTGACCTGCTACGACATGTTCCTCGATACCAAGCGGCGCAAGGATCGGCTGATGACCGACGAGGAGCAGGTGGAATCGATCCGCCGCGACCTCGTGCTGTGCAACCGGCTGGGCATCCGCAACATGCGCGTCCTGGTGTTCGTGCGCCCGGATATCCTCGAACGCTGCGTCCCCTATGCCGAGGATCTGGACGTCCATATGGGCGTGGAGGTGCACGCGCCATGGCACATGGAACATGCCTGGATCCTGCGCACGGTCGAAGTGGCCGACCGGCTCGGCACCCGGCACCTCGGGTTGCTGCCGGACATGGGCATCTTCATGAAGCACTTCCCGCCGGTCTATCGCGATCGCTTCATCCGGCAGGGTGCTCGGCCGGAAGTGGCCCAGTTCATCATCGACCAGCACGAACAGAAGATCATGGCCGAGTACACGATCTACGAAGTGGCGGTGAACATGAGGGGGAACCCGGCCGAGGTGCGGATGGCCGAGCTCCTGCGCCACCAGCCCTATGCCAACCCGAAGCGGATTCGCGACTACATCCCGTATTTCCGGCACATCCAGGCCAAATTCTATGAAATGACGGAGGATTTCCGCGACCCCAGCCATGCCTATGACGAGGTGATCCGCGAACTCGTGGCGGGCGGCTGGGACGGGTATCTGTCCAGCGAGTACGAGGGCAATCGCTGGATTCAGGACGTCCAGCCCGTCGACAGCCGCGAGCAGGTGCGGCGCCAGCATGTGATGTTCGAGCGCCTGATCGCGCAAGCCGAAGGAGCCCGTTGATGTTCGACAAGTATCTGATCGTGGACGACAGCCTGCGCAACATCGGCCCGGCCGAGGCGCCCACCGGCTTCGCGTTCGACGCCAAGCTCGGCTATTATCGCGGCCTTGGCCTGTCGATGATCGAAGCGCTGGACATCAAGGTCGATGGCGAGCCCGTCGATCGTAGCGCGGTCCGCTTCGACGAGGGCAAGGGGCCGCTGACGCTCGACGAGATGGAAACCGCCTATGACCGGCGATGGCCGTTCGGCGCGGCCGCGACGATCACCGTCGAGCGGCCCGGTGGGCTTGCGCCGGGCGAGCACCACCTGGCGTTCACCGAACGGCTTCGTGTGTCCTACATGCCGTTCCCGTCGATGAACTCGGACGAGAAGACGCTTTCGATCTGATTGCGCCCGAGCAGAAGTTATTGCCGGGAGTGAGCTCTGCCCTGCTTCCCACGATGCTGTAGCGTGCGGGAAGCGGGGCTGGGCCTTATCAGGTCGCGGCGACGACCGCGCCGCTTGCGCTCTCGCGTCGAACCAGTACCGCGGCCGCGATCAGCATCCCCGCGAAGGCGGCGATGCCGGCGGCGGCGAACGTACCCTGCATACTGCCGGTCGCGGATTGCATGAGCGCGACGATCGGCGGGCTCAGGAACTGGCCGAGGAAGAAACAGCCCGTCCAGACGCCCATGCCGCCCCCGCGATGGGCGGCCGGAAGGTCGCGCTGCGCCCAGGTGATGAGCGTCGGGATCATCATCCCCACCCCGGTCTGCTGAAGCACGGCGCCCGCCGCCATCCATCGCCAGTCGGGCGCCGCACCGATCAGGCACAGGCCCGCGCCCACCAGCGCCAGCATCAGGATGAACGCGACCTCCGAACGGCGTTTGCCGACCAGCCAGAAGATTCCGGCCCCCACCGAAACGCCGAGGCTGGGCAGGAACGTGATGCGGCCCAGTTCGTCGGAGGATCGTATGCCGACTTCGCGAAAGGCGAGGCCGCCGTTGACCGCATAGACATAATAGATGATCGAGCAGAGCAGCGTTACGGCGCCGATCAGCGCGATCTTCTTCACGGGAAAGGCGGGCTTGGCCCGTTGTATATCCCCCACCGCGTCATCCGGGCTGCCGACAGCCGGCTCGAACACGAAGGCGAGCATCGCGAGGAAGATCGGAAACGCGGCCAGGTAGATCAGGAACACGCCGTTCCATCGCATCGCCGTCAGATAGCCGGCCCCGAGGATGAGCGCGCTGCCGACGAACGGACCGACCATGCCCTGGATACTCAACCAGCGCCGGCGTCCCCCTTCGTCCCAATAGTCGGCGATCAGCGTGTTGACCGTCGTCACGATGGCCGCCTCCGCGATCCCGAGCGCGAGGCGCGACATGAACATCGCATCCAGATCGGCGAGAAAGAAGGGCGCCGTCCCCGCGATCGCGTAGAGCAGGGTGGACCACACCACCAAGGCGCGGCGACCGAACCGGTCGATCAGCGCGCCTGCGAACGGGGCGATCACCGCGATCGCCAGGCCCGGCGCGGTGACCATCCACGGCACTTTCCAGCCGGCCGTCGGATCGCCCTGGAAATGGTCGATGATCGACGGGACCGCGGGAAACATCGACACCACGGCGATCATCGGCAGGAAGCCGGCGATCGTGACGGTAAGGCCCTGCGACGCGCCGGCCCTGCGGTCACCTACGTCCTGCATACCCCGCATCAAGCCTCTCCTGACCCCGCGGCCCGCCTCAGGCATCGCTTGATGGTAATATATCACGGCTGCGGTGGGTCGCAAGCGTGCGGTCGGGGCGCGGCGGCCCTCAGTTGCCGTGAGGGTAGTCGAATCCCTTCTCGACGATCACCTCCGAGATCTTCCGGCGACTGATTTCGATGAACGCGCGCGCGTCGTCGGCGGACGGGATCGCCCCGTCGAACCGGGTCGTCAGTGCGAAGATCGCGCGGACATCCTCGCCGTGATGGCTGATCGAGTGGAAGATGCGATCGAGTTCGGCCGACAGCTTGCGATAGATGGCCTGAAGCTGAGCGTTGCGCGTCGCCTCCACCAGCAGGTCGAAGCGTTGCCGCGAAAGCTCGATCCACTTTTCGGTGTCCAGCTTCGGCCTCTTGATCGCGCGCGCATGTTCCTGCCGAAGCATGTCGAGGCGTGCGGCCTGTTCCGGCGCTAGCCGTTCGGCGGAAAGCTGAAAGATGAGTGGTGAGATGACCGCCCAGACGGCAAAGAAATCGTCGACGGATTTCAGCGTGAGCCCCGAGACGCGGTAACCGCGGCGAGGGATCGTCTCGACCAGTCCGTCATGGTTGAGGCGGTCCAGCGCCTCCCGCACGGGCATCGCGCCGAAGCCGATTTCGTTCGAAATCTCCCGTTCGGTGAAGCGCATGCGTGGGGGCATCTTCAGCGACACGATCCGCTGCCGCAACAGCGCATAGGCCTGGTCGGCGAGCGTCTGTTTGCGCCCTTCGCCCTGCGTCATCGGTCACCTCCTGCTCGGCGTCGTTCGGCTGCGGGGTGTGGCTTTCCCGGGACGCGTTGGCAAGCTTGCGGACCGCTCACGAATTGACGAACCATCAGCCGTGATATATCACGTGCGGTGTTGCGGGGTGTCATTCGCAACTATCCGAAGGGGTCGAAATGCCGGAGTGCCAGAAGGTCCTGATCGTCGGCGCGGGGATCGGGGGGCTTTGCACGGCGATCGCGCTCGCCCGGATCGGCGTCGAGGTCGAGGTCATCGATATCAAGCCGGACAACGCGGTGGCCGGCGTCGGATGGGGACTGCGGACCAACGGACTGCGCGCCCTGCGCGAGATCGGCCTGCTCGAGGACACGCTCGCCATCGGGTTTCCGACGCCGCCGCTTGCCTATCACGACCGGCAGGGTCGCCACGTCGTCGACATCCCCTATGGACGGCAGTTCGACGGCATGCCCAACAACGTGCAGCTGCCGCGCACCGGCTTCCTCGAAATGGCCAGCGCCCGCGCCCGCGAGCATGGCTGTGCGATCCGGATGGCGACGACGGCGGTCGATATCGAGCAGGACGACGCCGGCGTAAGCGTCGAGTTCAGCGACGGATCGGCGGGTCGCTACGATCTCGTCATCGGCTTCGACGGGATCAATTCGAGTATCCGGGGCTATCTGTTCGGCGACAGATACACGCCGGTGCGCAGTGGCGGCGTCGCGTGGCGCGCGCCGGTGCCGGCCCCGGCGACGCTGAAGGGCGCGCTGTTCTGCCACGGGTTCGGCGGGAAGGTGGGCTTCGTCCCGCTGGCCGGCGGCATGATGTACGTGATCGTCACCCATTTCGAGGCCGGCCGCCCCCGTCACAACCGCGCGGCGTTCCCCCAGATCATGCACCGGGTCGCGCGCGAGATGATGGGCGATTCCCCGTTCATGGCGGAAGCGATCGACTCGCTGCTTGACGCCACAAACGTCGCCTACACGCCGCTGGATACGGTGATGGTCCGTTATCCCTGGCATCGCGGCCGGGTGATGATCATGGGCGATGCCGCGCACGCCATGACGCCCTATCTTGGCTCGGGCGCGGCGATGGCGATCGAGGACGGCGTCGTCTTTGCCGAGCTGCTGCAAAGCGGCGACGCGCTCTACGACGTGCAGACCCGGTTCATGGCCCGGCGGTACCCGCGGGTGAAGACCATCTGGGATACCTCGCTCCAGATGATGCACGAGGAGTTCGATTCGGCGACGCCCGAGGCGCTCGACCGGCGCCTCGCCCATCTGGTGAACGAGGAGCCGGCCGCGCTCGACTACGTCCACCGCATCCTGGAAAGCCCCTATTGATGACCGACCAGCATATCGCGAAGCTGTCCGTCGACGCAGCCGTTTCGACCGGCCCCATGCGGCGGCTTCAGGGAACGACGGGCATTCCGGTGCCCGCAGCGGGCGCGGAAAGCGTCCCCGACATTTCGGGCGTGTGGAAGGCGTCGGCGCTGTCGCTGGTGCGCAGTTACGACTGGGTGTCGCGGCTTGATACCGTCGACAATCCGGCCAGCCTGTTTCCCGACTGGTCGGCCGATCCCCATGATCCGGCGAGCTACAATTTCGAGGGCACCGACGCCTGGGTGCGAGAGACGCGCGCGCTCGGCGCGGAGATCCTCTTCACGATCGCCAGCGAGATTCCGTCGAACAAGCAGCCCGCCCGCGACCTGGCGAAATACGAGCAGGTCGTCGAGCATATCGTCCGCCATTATGTCTGCGGATGGGGCGGCGGGTTCGACCGGGCCGTCAGCCATTGGGAATTCGGCGACCAGCCCGACTTCGGCGCGCTGCACTTCGCCGGCACCCCGGCGCAGTTCTACGAGATGTACGCCGCCGCCGCACGCGCGGTGAAGCGCGTCGATGCCGATCTGCGCTTCGGCGGCCCGTGCATCGCGTTTCCCCTGAACGAGGGGCCGTATCGCGAAGGGTTGCTGGCGTTCATCAGGGACAGGTCGCTGCCTTTGGATTTCCTGTCCTGGATGTGGTACGGAGACAATTCGCGCGACCCGATGGATTTTCGCCGAATTGCGGCGGACGTTCGCGCGCTTCTCGACAGTCATGGCTTCAGCGATACCGAGCTCGTGCTTTCATACTGGAGCATGACCGGCATTCCGACTGCCAAGTTCACTGATCCCGACAATGCCGCCTTCATTGCGGCGGCGGCGATCTACATGCAGGATTCGGCGGTCGACAAGGCGATCTTCTTTCGTGCCGATACGGGCGCCGACTTTCACTATAATTTCAGGGATCCGGCCGGGATCTTCGAGGCCGACGGCGGCGAGAACGCCAGAACCGGCGCCTTTCGCCTCGTCGGTCAGACGCTGGCCGCGACCGAGCGGCTGGCGGTTTCGGGCGGCGATGAGAAGGGGTTCGCGGTGCTCGCGGGCTGCACCGCCGATCGCGATGTCGTTCGCGTCCTGATCGCCAATTATGCGATCCCCGACCCCTACCTGATCGCCCGGGATCGCGACGTGTTCGAGTTTCAGGTGCCGATCGGTTCGGTCAGGACGGACATGTCCCTCAACGTCCCGCCGCGACGCGTGGACGCGGCGAGCGCGGGCCATAGCGGCTACGTGCT
>SXGQ01449916.1_pt1 | contig 10631 bp, 12 predicted proteins | sample 3178371 | NCBI WGS metagenome assembly SXGQ01 (sample SAMN11356859, study PRJNA531348) | freshwater metagenome | isolation source: freshwater sample F1-20 | place: China: Fuxian Lake, Yuxi | collected 2017-12-25 | reverse complement strand
CAGTGGGGCGATTCCCGAAACTAGCCATGTTGCCTCCACCGCTCACGCGGTAATGTTGAAAACGTCGGTCCAGCCGACCCGATGAACCTAACGAATGTTTGTAGCTTGGGCAAGAAGATTCGGCCCGAGCCCGAGCCACTCAAATGGTTTTTTCGCCGACGCGATGACCTTGGATACGGTGTTCGCAGACAGCCCTGCCGTGCCCGCGTCCTTGACGCCGCCGAACCACGACACGATGGCCACGCCCGATGCGAAAAGCAACGCCTTGGCGTCGTCGATCATACCGTCGATTCCAGGTCTGTCGCAGTCCGGCCAGAGGATCTTTGGGCCTGGGGCTGAGAGCAGCAGGTCCACTTGGGCCTTCGTCATCTTGCGGCCCGACTTGGCGACAGCAACGTACCCCATGCCGGCCAGCTGAACGGCGTCCAAGTACCCTTCAACCACGATGATCGGGGATCCCGCATCAATCCGTGTCTTGAAGTCGTACCAGCCCCAGAACGTGTCGCCGCGCTCGACCCTGATGTAGTTGTACCCAACCTCGGTCGGCATCCAGACGCAGCCGGAGATGATGTAGTCTTTCTTGTCTTGGCACTCTCGCCGCGCCACGCCCCGGAGTTCACCCTTCGGACCTCGAATGGGGAACGTCAGCAGCCCGTGGTCACGGTCAAACCCCACGTCAAGCAGGTCGAGGCCAACGGCCGGCATCCCGCGCTTCAGTACCGCGTACTGCAGCCACTCCCAGCAGTCGTGCTCTACGTCGCCGCGCTCCACTGGGACGTCCGGTATCCAGTCGAGCAGCGGCTGACCTTGTACATAGCCGACGCCGCCCGTCTTGAGAGCTCGGGCACAGACGTCGCTGACCGTGTGCCAGTCGACGCGCCAGAACTGCAGATGACCCTCGCTGACCACGCCTAGACGGTCGAGGTCTGCTTGGTTGACCGGGCCCTCTGGAGCAACGTACTTCTTGAGGTCCATGTTGCGGACGACGGTCTGCGCCGCCTCACGCGGCATGCCACGCAGCATGAGCAACGTGGCCAAGTCGCCGCCGCTGCGCTTCGCGCAGCGCATCGAGAAGCAGCCCCATCGGCCGGTGTCGTGCGAGATCCACAGCGTCTTGCCGTTGGGATTCGGATGGAACGGGCAGTAGCACCGCATGAACTCTGCAGTACGGGATGGCCGTAGTCGAACCGACTCAAGTGCCTCAACCAACGTCACAGCAGACCTCCCGACATGCCGTTCGACTCGTCGAGCTCACTCTTGGCGGACAGCTGCGAGATGATGCCGTCCTCGAGATTCACCGAGATCTCAAGCTCCACGGACGGACCTTCACGAACAGCGGTCGTCTGGAGCATCACCAGCCCCATCGCCAGCTTCGAGATGTAGGCCATCAACGACGCCTCTTGCGAGTACGCTTTCCGACTGGCTTGGCCCTTCTGCGAGCCCTCCTGAGTCGTCAGGATGATGGGCGGCTGATTGATCTCCTTCTCCAACGCTAGGGCACGCGTCATACGAACGAGTCGGTAGACGCACTCCCAGTCCTCAGAGGACGCGCTTCGGTAGTGGCCGTCCCACAGGATGAGGTCCACGCCGCCCATCGTGTTCAGCCGCTGAACCTCGGCCCGAATCTCGCCGATGGCCTGCTCGTCGAAGCCCGACGGCTGGTAGAAGTGGATGCGGTTCTGCTTGTCCGTCTCGAGCATCTCCTGAACGACGGGCAGCGGCAGCTTTCGGTCACGGTACTTGCCGAAGGACCAGTTGTTCATGAGGCAGAGCATGCGGACAGCGCATTGCTCTGAGGGCATCTCGGACGTGATGATCAGGATGTTGCCCGTGCCGCGCTTGTAGGCTTCGACCGCGCAGGCGAACAAGATCCACGACTTGTACGACTTCACGGGAGCGTACAGGCAGTACATCTCGCCGCGCTGCCAGCCCTTGATGCACTCCGTGAGCGCGGGGAACGGCGTGTGGATGCCCGTGACACCTGACGTGTTCAGCGAGCTTGAGTACCAGTCGTACAGGGTCGGTGTGAGGCTCTGGAGCGAGTTCTTCCGGCCGTGCGTCGTTAGGGCCTGAATCTCCTTCGAGTTCAGCGACTTCAGCAGGGTCTGCAGCGAAGCCTCGGGGTCGCTGAAGATGGTCCCCGTAATGTCGCCTGTGGCCGACATGATGAGCTTACGGAGCCGGTCGAGACGCTTCGCCTCGACAAGCTGCATGAGGGTCTCGCTGCCGTCATGCTGGCCGAAGGGGATGAGCCCCAACTGCTCGAGGTAGCTCCGGCCTGGGACCTGGCCCGACGCGTCGATCATCTTCGAGTAGTCGATGATCTTGGCGTATGCCGCCGAACTGATCGGGTCCTCGAACCACTCCGTCGTGATGCCTGCACTGAGGACTGCGCCGAGGTCTTTCTCGGCGAGGATTGCGTGGATGAGCTTGGCGTCGAGACTCACGTTTCACTCTCCACTGGCGTCCCGAAAACCAAGCCACGCTCGCCGAGGTGCCTGATCAGCGCCTTGCAGACGCTTACCGAGGGTTGGGTGCCCGAAGGGGCAAGCTGCCACATCGTGAGGCCGCCCGACCGCGCCCTTGCCGCCGCCATGGCCAACAGCGTGTCGACTGACCTATCCCTCGAGTACTCGATGTCGCCCACGCCGCCAACCACCAACGTGCCCGCGTCGCGGGCGATGGCGAACTCCTTGGCGTTGTTCAACTGCCGAGCCTCGATGTACTGCACAGGATGAAGCACGACGCCACGACCAAGCGGCATGTGCCTCCACACCCAGATTCGTTTGGCCATCAGGGTCAGGGTCAGCGCGGATTCGTTGGAGCCTGGGCTCTCCCAAGCCACGAGGTCATGCGGCCGCTTGAGGTACTGGTCGAGCTTCTCCCACCACTCCTTCTCGACCTGCGCCAAGATTGCTGAACGCCAGATGTCCGGCTTCGTGACGCTGCTGAGCATCCGCGGGAACCCCGCGTCGAGCATCTCAGCGTTCGTCGGGCCGACGTCTGGACGGTACTCGCGCCAGTTCATTCGCTCACCGTCCAGTGCAGGACGGTCTTGGGGTGGTCGAGCTTGTCGTAGGAGTGCTTGCGCGGGTCAGGCCCCAACTTCCGCGTGAAGATGTAGTCAAACCAGATCTGGGAGACGCCGGGGGCCGTGAAGATCTCTCGTGCATGCTCTGAATACGGCTTGAGCTTGCCCGAGTACCCCCTGTTCCAGAGACGCTCGTCGAGGTCGAAGACCTCGTGCATCAGGTCCTCGATCTGCTGCTCCATCTCTCGACCAAGCGCCGGCTTGAGCTTCTTGAGCTCGGACTCCGTGTTGGCCTCCGTGATGGTGATCATGTCCGCGTACTTCTTGGCGACGTTGTCCACGCCGCCAAAAATCTCGTCGCGGCGCTCAAGGTCGTCCGCAATCTCGGCTGCGAGCCGGACGGGGTCGAGAACCTCGGGCGTCTTGGCGATGGGCACATCGTCGAGGTCGGAATCGACCATGACGACGAATGGCTCTGGCGGCGTCATGAAGGGCTCGCGCTTCGGCGGGCGCGGGTACGACGTGGGATCGGCGTTGCAAAGCCGCTGGTAAGCCTGCCAGACCTGCTCAAGGGTCGAAACTTCGGGGAATGTCTCGTCGAGCTTCCACGGGCGCTTGCCCTCGAGGACCTCCATCAGTGCGCGAACGGCGACTTGGTCGAACTTGCCGCCAGTGCCCGGGTCGAAGATTGCCGGGAAGCGGGACGGACGCCACGAGCAGTTTCGCGTGAACATGGCGAAGATGCAGTCGAGCAGCAACTGGCCCGGGCTGACCGCGGACCATTCGAGCAGGACGTTGCGCTGGGACGCGTAGGGCCCGACCTTCTGGCCGTCACGCAGCACCGTCGTGAGCCACTCGTAACAGGCGCGGACGGCCATCCGGTCGCCCTCTGCGAGGACGACGAAGTTCTTGGCGAGGACGGAGTTCAGGCTCATGTAGGCGCCGACGCAGATGTCGACGACGTAGTCGGGGTCCTCGTCGGCGAAGATGAACTGGCCGGACTGGACGTGCTCCCAGAACTTGTCGATGTAGAGGCTGCGGGGCTGCGGCTTGAACTGGCGCGGCTTGGACTGACGGATGGCTTCGAGGAGCTTCTTGTTCACGCGGACTGGCCTCTGACGCTTGAGTTCGGGGTTGACGGGCTTCAGCTCTCCATCGACGCGGTGCTTGAGGTAGTCGGGAATCTTCCGCCGCGCCTTTCGCCACCAGCCCTTGAGCTCGCCGCGTGGCTCCGCCACGACAATGTCGTGGGGCTGGGCCATGGTCTCGCGGAAAGCCCGTGAATCATGGGCGGCGGGGCGAATCTGGTGGAGGACGAAGTTCGCGTACTCGTCCGTGCTCAGGTCGAAGTCCGGCAGGAGGACCGAGTAGGTCTTGCACGCGATGTAGCGGACCTGGGGCACCGTCTCGCCGCGAGGCTTCTGGTACTGCACGACGGCGTTACGCTTCAGGCAGCGCCTGAAGACCTCGACCGCGTCATCGCCCCAAACGTGAAGATCGGCCTCGAAGTCCGTCTCGTTCGCCGTGTCGGTCAGGTTCGGCATCACGCGCAGAAGCGTGGCGAACTCCTCGGTGCCAATCGCCTTAGCCTGGAGGGCGTAGACGAGGAACCGGCTGATGTTTGCGAGTTTCAAGCGCGGCTTCGCCGCGAGTAGATAGTTCACGTTGTTGTCCTAGAGAAGAGTTTTGACCGCCCCGGGTTGGAACTCTTCCCCCTCCGCGCTTTCGCGCGGAGGGGCACCCGTAGGACGTTCCGGTTTTGGGCCGGAATGGTTCGATTCAAGCAGACCTGTGACCGGAGTGCAAGTACCCGATTACCCTTTCGAGTCGATTCTGCACCCCCCTGCTGCTCTGCTGCTCTCTGCTGTTCAACCCGGGCTCCGCCCGGTGCCCCACGCACGAACCCCCCAAGGGGGGTAGGGGGGAGTTTGTTTGTTCTTCGTTTTCTATATATCTCTCTTAGTACCTTATAGGGGGGTGTGGGGGGGGAAGTTGTGAAGAGAGCAATGTTAGGATCTGTAAGTGCTTGAAATCATTGGCTTTTCAAAACCTCACTACAAGAGACCGGCGTACAGCAAAAATAAATTTGGCAGTCGACGGCTGAAAAGCTCATAGATTCCAACGAGTTACAAATTTGGCAGTCAAGGAAACTGCCCGATTTTGACCCCTGTTTCTGCCGAATTTAGGGCAAAAAAAAGGCCCCCCACCATGACGGCAGGAGGCCCCTTTTTCTCGACCTGAACTAGGTTCAGGGGACGAGGTAGAACAGCTTCACCTCGGCCTCGACGGTGCCGTAGACAGCGCCCGCGTTGACCGTCACGAGGAGGTTCTTGCCGCCAATCACCTTGGCGCCGAAGTAGGCGCTGGTCGCAACGTCGCCCGTCGCATCCAGGTTGACGTTGTCACCAAGGGTGTTCGTCGCGCCCGTGAAGCCCACGTCAATCGTGAAGTTGTCGTTCGCCGCAACGAGGCGGTGAACAACGCAGCCGAGGAAGAGCGCGCCCGCCGGGATGGTCTCGGCGCTCGTGATCAAGCTGCCGCTCTGCTCGGGGTTATCAGCCGAGAACGGGAGGACGCGAACGCTGGCGCAACCAATCTGGCCGTGGTCCGTCGCATCCGCAATGCGGGTGTACGAGACGCGGCCCGAGGCAACCTCGGAGTCGAGGATGGCGTGCGGGCTGAAACCAAACTCACCGACCTCGTCCTCACCGGAGTACGAGAAGTACTGCGCGGCAGCGCGGGGCGCGATGGTGCCAATGCCGGGGACAACAATCTCAACAAGGGGAGAGGTCAGGTTGTAGACCTTGAGCTGCATGATAGGGCCTCCGTGGGGGGTGCGGGGACCAGTTTCATGAGCCGTTTCAGCTACTTCAAGGGTAAGTGTCAGGTCTCCGAAATGACCATCTTGACAGCACCCTCTTTCGTCGTCGGGACCTGCACGATGATCGCCTTGATGGTCTCCGGCAGGCGCCCCGCGTCGATGTACGCCTCGAGGTTCTTCATGTCGATGCTGCGCTCAACCTTCACGAGCTCCGGGCAGGACTGCTCCCAGTTCGGGATCGCCTGCACAAAGTCGTCGAAGTTGATCTTCTTCGACATCGGGTTGCTGAACGTCACGTCGACGCCCAGGCCGGGGAAGCTGAGCGTCTTCTTGCCGGCCCGAGCTTGGCGGTCGAGCTCTTCCTTGCACCGCTCAATCTCGTCGACGCACTGGTCAATCTGCTCAAGCGCCTGATTGAGGTCCGGGTAGGCCATACGAAGCTGCTTCATGTAGTGGCCGACAGCCTGCTCGGCGTACTTCTTCTGGTCGATGGCGCGGCGCAGCTTCTGGGCGAGGATCTCGGGGGAATCTTTCATCGAATCACCTTCAGCAGTTCGGTCAGGAGGGTGTAGGTCGCTTGGGCATCGCCCAACGCCGTGTGACGACCGCTCACTTCGATCCCGAAGTAAGCGAATGCAGCATCAGCCGATTTCAGGCCTTCAGGGAGCAGCCCCTTGGTGCGCAGGGCCCACATGAGGGTCGATGTGTCCACGGCCTTGTAGGGGCGGAAGATACGCGGCAATGGGGCCTGCGCGATGCGGTAGAGTCGCGCCATGAACGCCAAGTCGAAGCCCACGTTGTGGCCCGCAATCGTCCAGTCCTTGAGGTCCTCCGCCGCGAAGAGGTCCAACCACGCATGGATGCGCTTCACCGCGATGCCCGGGGACAACGCGTTCTCGTTGTGCGCGGCGACGGAGATCTTGTTGACTTGCAGGGCCTCAACATCCGCTACCCCACCCAGGTCGCGAATCTTCAACTCGATGGACGACCGTTGAGTGACCAGCGCGACCGAGAAGATCGCGTTCACGTCCGGTTCTAGCCCCCCGGTTTCCGTGTCGATGACGATGACGTTATTCATTTCACCTCTTGATGGGCTCGTGGAACGAGACGTGGCTGCCAAGGCGGGTCAAGGCCCTGGCCATGTTGGTGGCGACTGAGTTTCCGTTTGGCGTGTTGGGGACCATCACGACAATCAGTGGCTGCTGCTTGCCCGGATGGGGGCGGTCCCAACGGCCCTTAAGCTGCGTGATGAGGTCGATGTTCGGGGTGGGCAGGAACATCAGCCCGCCGTCCAAGTCGGGCACATCCATGCCGGTCCCCGCCGGCTGGGTCTTGGTCAGGCCAGTCCCGAGAATCGGGTTCATCACAGCCTTGACCTTCTCTTGGTAGATGGCGACGCGCTGCTTCCAGTTCTTCGCCTCGATGCTGCTGATGTAAGCGTTCAGGGCAGGGTGTTGCTCCATGACCATCTTCAGGCTCGGCTCGCCAATGATGAAGCCGCCCGAGTTGACGTGGCCATAGATGTGCGACAGCGGCTCAATCGTGTTGGAGAGCACCAACGTCCGCCGCCCCATGTTCATCAGCTTCTCGGTGATGTCCGAAGCCTGCGAGACGTAGAACTGGTCCTTGGCGACCAAGAACTTCTGCCGGTCCCAGTCGGCCTCCCAAGAGCTTCCTTGCCCCGCCGGCTTGAAGATCTTCCAGCCCACGGCGACAGGCACGATGTCGAACTGGCAGACCTTCCGCTCAACCTCGGGGGAGAGCCAGTTGTTGCCGCAGTGGCTCTCGATGATTCGCCGCCGAAGTCCAGAGCCTGGGGTCGCGGTCAGCGCGACTCGAGTGCCGCCCACCTTGCCGAGGGCGCGGGACAAGACACGACTCGTGACCAAGTGGGCCTCGTCGATGAGCACCGTGCTGAAGCCGCGCTCGAACGCCTCGGGGAACTTCTGGATGGCCAACGTCTTGAGCATGGCCACGACGACAGGCTTGTCCTCCCAGATGCGCTTGTCCGCCTGAACGTGCCCGATCATCTCGGGCGGCAGGCCAAGGATCTTCTGCGCCTCGCGCTTCCACTCGTTGAGTTTATTCGTGTTCGGCACGCAGATGAGGATGCGGCCCTTGAACTTGGCGGCATAGTAGAGCGCCAAGAAGGTCTTGCCGAATCCGCACGGCGCCATGATGCCGACGTCCTCGTCCATGTCGTCGAGGTCGTTGGTAATCTGGCGCTGCTCGTCCTTCGGGACGTACACGCACTTGTGGACGAACTCGCCGCAATTGCCCGCCGCCCCCACTTTGACAACCGTCGTCTCGGGGCTCTTGAAGTGGCGCGGCACGAGCAGGTCGCCGTTCTCGGCGCGGTCCCAGAGGAACACGTATCGAGGGTCGTTCGGCACGCCGCCCGTATCCACAGGCTCGTCCTCCAGCGTCCCGTCGAAGTCCGGGTTCTGGAAGGTCAGCGCGTCCTTGACCCGCGCTTCGGAAGCGTGGTCAAGGCCTGATAGTCGTATCATGTTCGACGGGTAGTGCTTAGGGCTTGACGGGAAAAGCGTGAAGTTCATACGAGTCGTTTAACGTAATCCTTGACGCGTTGGCAACTACAAACTATTGTAGCCGCAGGAGTGAACATGAGCAAAATCGAAGCAATCCCAACTGAGAGTTTTGACGTCAACAAGAAGCCTGGCGGCCGAGTCAACTACGGGCTTGAGCTTGAGCCCTCGGCGGCCCACTACGCGGCTGGCCTGCGGGTCCGCATCAAGATGGAGCGCAGCGTCGAGGACAACCCGAAGGCGCGGGCCGAGGCTTTGGACTCGATGCTCGTCGAGGCTCGGGACTTTCTGGAGCGAAACGAAGGTGGCCTCCGCGAGATGTGCCGTGCTTCGCTGTCTTACGCTGGTGACGGCTCAACTTGGTCCCCCTCGGGTCGAAACATTCAAGAGCTCCCCTCGATGGCGATCCCCGAGGTCGGTAGCTTCCCCGCGCCGCCCCAGTTCGGAGAGCTCCCCGTGGCGACGCCCATCAAGCTCGAGCCGTTCAACCCTGCTCCGGCAGAGGACGACGACCTCCCCCCGCCCATCAGCTTCTGAGGTCGCATGGAAGAGTTTGAGCGCAGAGCCCTGCGTGCCCGGGTCCAGCTCCAAAGCCTTGAGCAGACCATCGGGAACTGCAAGCGGTGCCCGTTGCACAAGTCGCGGGAGAACCTCGTGTTCGGCGGCGGCAATCCAGACGCCCCCATCATGGTGATCTCCAGTACGGTGGTCTGGTCGGAAGACCGGAGCGGCAAGGTCTTGGACGGCGACCACGGCAACCTCGTCGCTCGGGCAATGTCCGAAGTCGGGCTAGACCCGCGACAGGACATCTACGCCTGCACCGCAATCAAGTGTCAGCGGCCGCACGAGATCAAGGATGGCGAACGTCGCCGCGCCGACCCTCCACAGTCGGCCATCGACACCTGCATCCCGTTCCTGCGCTGGCAGATCGACATCGTCAACCCCGCCATCGTCATCGTCCAGGGCAAGCTCGCCGGGGTCCAAGTGCTTGGCGAGACGAGGCCCTTCGTGATGTTCGCGGGAAGCTGGCGCAGCTTCGGGAAGAACCGAGTCGCGTTCGCGACGCACAATCCGGCGGGCATCTTCGGCGAGCGAATCGGGCTCCAGTCCGAATACCTGCAGCATTGGCATCAGGTCGCGCAGCGGTTAGACTGCTTAGGCCGGATGTGGAAACCAGATGCCGCCTGCTTTCGTCGCGGGTGGTCCTACCAAGGAGTAGCAGATGCTTGATCTTCAGAAGGCCCTCAACAAGCCGACCAACCCCAACAGCCGCCCGAATCGTCAGGTCATCAACGTCAAGGAGCACCTGACCGCCATCGCGTCGATCATCCCGACGAAGCCTGACGTGGCCGTCACGCTGCTCGATGACGTCATCGGTTCGCTCATCGAGATCCGCCGCACGATGCGCTCCTACGTCCCGGGCGAGACGCTCGTGCTGCCCGAGGCGCCCGCGCCGAAGGCCCCTGAGCCCGTCCGTGAGGAGGTTGAGATCAAGCCGAAGGCGGAGAAGACGAAGGCGGAGAAGGTCAAGAAGACGGTTGAGCCCGTTGTCGAGCCTACCCCCGTCGCCGAGCCGGTGGTCGAGGCTGCGCCCGAGCCCGCGTTGCCCCCCGCGCTTGACCTGAGCGCCGAGGAAAAGTGACCCCAGTCATCTTCGCGATTGACCCTGGCCTCGCCTATATGGGCTTGGCCATCGTAGACGCCAGCACTCGGCGGCTAGTGGATGCCGACATCTTCATGTCGAAGAAGGCCGACAGTAGCCGCCAAGTGTTCGCCTCAAGCGACACGATGCACCGTGGCGCGAGCGCCTACAAGTTCCTGAAGGCGCACCTCAAGGCGTCTCAAGAGCGCGGCGAGCGCATCGTCATGGTGGCCCACGAGTCGATGTCCTTGCCGCGGAACGCGAGCTCCTCGAGCAAGATCGGCGTCTCCTTCGGCGTCGTGACGGCGTTCTCCGCGGAGCTTGACGTGTCCTTGTTCGAGGTCTCCCCCTCGAGCCTCAAGAAGGGCTTCGCCTACCTCGGGGGGACGTCGAAGGATGATGTCTGCGCCAGCGTCATGCGCTCAGAAGGCTTCGAGAACCTCGCTGAAGTCTTCGAGCGGCGCGGGATTGCCAAGACCTACCAGAACCACGTCTCAGACGCCGCCGCCGTCGGCATCGCGGCCTGTGAAACACCTGTCGCTAGAATGTTGAGGGCGATGAAATGATCTACGCGTTCCGCTGTGAAGCCTG
>SXGQ01415846.1_pt1 | contig 10632 bp, 21 predicted proteins | sample 3178371 | NCBI WGS metagenome assembly SXGQ01 (sample SAMN11356859, study PRJNA531348) | freshwater metagenome | isolation source: freshwater sample F1-20 | place: China: Fuxian Lake, Yuxi | collected 2017-12-25 | reverse complement strand
GGTCAAGGATCCTTCTCTGATGCGATGCCTCTGGGTATCTCTGGTACATTTAACTATATGTTTGTGTTCCAGGCAGAGCACAACATCCTGATGCACCCCTTCCACATGCTTGGAGTTGCTGGTGTCTTCGGTGGTTCTCTGTTCAGTGCCATGCACGGTTCTCTGGTTACTTCGTCACTGGTTCGTGAAACCACTGAGAACGAGTCACAGAACTATGGATACAAGTTCGGTCAAGAAGAAGAGACCTATAACATCGTTGCTGCTCATGGTTATTTCGGACGCCTTATTTTCCAATATGCTTCCTTCAATAACTCACGTTCACTGCACTTCTTCCTTGCTGCTTGGCCTGTCATTGGTATTTGGTTTGCTGCTCTTGGTGTTAGTACCATGGCATTCAACCTGAATGGTTTTAACTTCAACCAGTCACTGATTGATAGCCAGAACCGTGTCATTCCTACTTGGGCAGACATCCTCAACCGTGCTGGACTTGGGATGGAAGTGATGCATGAACGTAATGCTCACAATTTCCCTCTGGATCTTGCTTCTGCTGATGTGACTCCTGTTGCTTTGACTGCTCCAACCATCGGTTGATGCAAAACTAAAAAATAAATAAAGGAGTTCCACAAGAACTCCTTTTTTATGATTTTCATTCTTACACTTTTCATATTCTTTAGTGTCTTCATGTTTATAATGTCCATCACTCAAGATCTATGATATCCTCTACAACTCCATATAAACTTGCAGAAATTATTCGTGATACTTGGCCTCAATTATACTCACTAAATAAAATTCAAAATTCAGGAAAAAATATGAACTTCATAGTTTATTCAAAAGATGGTTGTCCATATTGCACAAAAGTTCAGCAACTGCTACAATTAGCAGAACTACAACATGTGGTTTATAAATTGAATACAGATTTTACTCGTGAAGAATTCTATGCAGAATTTGGAGAAGGTTCTACTTTCCCCCAGGTAATTGTCGATGAAAAACATATTGGTGGATGCACCGATACTGTTCAATACTTAAAGGAGCAAAATCTAGTTTAATGGAAAGCACTTTTCACGAAGTTTATGGTGATGTGGAGAAAGCAATTGATTTTGCTTTTGAAGGAAAGTTTGTTTTGAAGTTCTATGATTATCTAAAAATTCGTGGAACAAAAAAACATCAAGTTGAAGAGTTTATTGAAAGTAAAACTGCAAATGAAATCAGCAATCTTGTAATGGATCTTGATGAATATTTGGAAGGTGGACCCGACGAAATTCATAAACAACTTCGTGAGGGTTATGGTCATATTCCAAAACCTCAAGCACGAAAAATAAGAAACTACCTTTATAGTATTTTAGAAGATGCCTGGAAATATAGTTATGACCGAAGACCAGGAAGAAAAAAGAAAACTAAATAATAATGAACTCCAAATTAATCGGGGTGTTGAGTTATTACTGCGTAATAGGAGGAAGAAATCTGAAAAGCCAAAAACATTTCAAATGAAATTTGGTAAAATGATTTCTCTCTTTCACCGAGAGATACATTTTCAATTTGAACTTTATTTAGATATTAAGAAAAAGTAACTCCAAGGAGAAGAAAGATGTTAGCAGTAACTCTCACCTTAGGGACATTAATTTCAATTATGTTCTTTGTTCTTGGTGGTGTGGTAGGATGGATTTTAAAACAGTATGTTGTTGAAAAAAATTATCTTTCTTCATTACAAATACACCCAGAAATGTTTGATGAAAATGGGAATATAATTCCTGACGAAATTTTAGCTGTACGATTTGAAAATGACAATGACGACTACGACGAAGAAGACAACGACGACTAGAAGAAAATCAACAGTACAAAAATCTGAAGAAAGAACTAAACTTCCTCCAAATCCTTTTGTAAATGAAATTCTTGATCTAGTTGGTCAACAAAATACTAAAGAAGAAAAAATTTCAGTTTTGCGAGAGTATGGAAATGATGCTCTTAAAACTATTTTAATTTGGAACTTTGATTCCAGTGTAATTTCTGTTCTTCCTTCAGGTGATGTTCCTTATCGACCTAATGAAAATCCATTAGGAACAGATCATTCTTCTCTTCGAAGAGAACATAAAAATCTTTATCATTTTGTAAAAGGTGGTAATGATAGTCTTTCTACCATTCGTAGAGAAACTATTTTTATTCAAATTTTGGAAAGTCTTCATCCAAATGAAGCAGAAATTTTGGTGTTAGTTAAAGATAAAAATTTACAATCAAAATATAAAATTGATATTGATCTGGTAAAAGAAGCATATCCAGATATTCTATGGGGTAATCGTTCGTGAGCTCTGCAACACAAGTGGATAAAGATATGGCAGAAGAAAAAAGCAGTACACAAAACAATTTTCTGCCACAACAATATGGTTGTGAAATATTGATTGAAAATGCAACTATAGAGCAAGCCGAAGATAACTCACTGCCCACAGATGCATATTTAATTTGGTATAAGATTGATAATAAATTATTAATGGATGTAACACGTTGCAGAAAACGTTCTGAACTATTTGATTTTTATTATGATAAATATGGAGCAGGATCAGTTCAAAAAATTGACTTTGGGTACGGTAGAGTAAATCCAAAATTGTGGGGATACAAAGCACCAGAAAAAAAGAAAAGAAGATGACAGAAGGATTTAGTAAGGAAAAAATTGATGTTACTATCAATAAAGATGAAGTGAAAAATCTTTTGAAAAAATATAAAAAAATCAAAAAGTATCAAAGGTCTCCTATTTTTGAAGTTAAGACTATGGATGGCACCGAAAAATTAATCAGTGGTTTATTAAAAGAATTCGAAGATGGGCAAGCATTATCTACTTAATCTATACGGGTGTTCATTTGTTCTTTTGAATGATGAACGATGTCTTATAGACTTGTTAGAAAATGCAGCAGTTGCAAGTGGTGCTACTGTGGTCAAAACAATTTGGAAAAAGTTTGAACCACAAGGAGTTACTGTAATGTGTTTACTCGCAGAAAGTCATATTAGTATTCACACTTGGCCTGAAGAAGGCAAAGCGGCAGTAGATGTTTATACTTGCGGTGATTGTAATCCAAAGATTGGATGTGATATTATTATTCAGCAACTTTATGCAACCAATCACACATTAAGTTATATTGAACGGTAACAAAAGTTACAAAAGTTCTTGCATAAATTTTAGGTAGGTGATATAATACATCTATCGTTCATCCCTATGGGACGGAAGTAAGCCGACTCGGAACGGATCGTTCATTCTCTATTCGCAAATAGAGAACGCAAAAGCCGACTGAAGGAACGCTCTTTAACTTAAACAACTAAGGAGAACCCTAATGTCACAAGTCGTATACCGTGGTGTCGCATATGACACTGAAGTTCGTCGCCAACAACAGGCACAACAACAGCCTCAAGCATACAACGAAACCTATCGTGGTGTTAAGTTTGTAAAGGAGGGGCAAAAATGAACACTTATTTCGTTCGTTATCTTAAACTCAAAGCAAAAAAAGAAAAGTTTCTTAAAATTGCACAATTGAATATGGCAAAGCAACCACAAGTTGCATAATTTGAAGAGGGTTGACACCCTCTCTTTTTTTATGTATAATTACCTTTGTTGAGGTTGATAAAGATGGATAAAGAAAAGCTTAAGCTTATTGTCAGAAATCTTGAGTCTTTAGTTGATTGTCTTAAGACAGAGATTTACTCTGATACGTCTTCATACAAATATGAAGAAATTGCTCCACATATAAATGATTACGACGAAGTTTTTTATGAAGATGACGATGGATACGCAGATTGATGAATTTGAGTTTATGAAACCAGAAGTTAAACTCATTAGTGTCACTCCAGATGCAGAAAAGCATATGGCTTATTGTGCAAGGGTGAGTAATCCAGACAATCAACAGAATGAAAAGTTTTCTGGATTGCTTAAGTATTGCATTCAGCATCAACACTGGAGCATTTTTGAACAGGCTTCAATGACTGTTGAGATTAATACTACAAGAGGCATTGCAGCACAAATTTTGAGGCATCGTAGTTTTACTTTTCAGGAATTTTCACAAAGATATGCTGATACTGGACTTTTAAGTAAATCCATTCCTCTCCCCGAACTTCGTAGGCAAGATACTAAAAATCGTCAAAACAGTATTGATGATATTCCTGATTATTTGAAGTTGGTTTTACTTGAAGATATTCGTGTGCTTTTTGAACACTCTCAGATCATCTACAATCGTCTTTTAGATAAGGGTGTGGCAAAAGAGTGTGCAAGGTTCGTGCTGCCCATAGCAACCCCCACACGACTCTATATGACTGGTTCTGTGCGTTCCTGGATTCATTATATTGATCTTCGTGAAAAAAATGGAACTCAAAAAGAGCATATGGAGATTGCAGAACTGATTCGTTGCATCTTTACTTGTCAGTTTCCTGCAGTGTCTGAAGCACTTGGTTGGACTCGTGAAGGGTGTCCCGAATGTGTAGATGCTCCTTCTATCACTCTTGAATAAATATTTTTGTAAATTATTAAATAAAATGCCAACTTATAGATTTGAAAACATAGAAACTGGGGAAATATTTGAGAAATGGATGTATATGGCGGAGAAAGATCCATACTTAAAACATAATCCTCATCTTAAACCACTTATTCCAACTCAAATGAATGTGGGTGAAGTTGGAGACTGGGCAAATAAACTCATACAAAAACATCCTGGTTGGAATGATGTTTTAAACAGAGCATCCAAAATGCCTGGTGCAAAAGTAAAACCTATTAAGTAACTTATGGCAAGAAAAAAAGTAACAAATCCTGTGCCCTTTGGAACCAGCAATAGGCAGATGAAACGTAAAAAACCAATCAATTTAGATTATATTAAAGAAATAGAACCTTTGACAGACAATCAAGAGGAACTTTTCAGATCATATAGACTCGATCAAAATATTGTTGCATATGGCGCTGCTGGCACAGGAAAAACTTTTATCACTCTTTATAATGCCCTAAAAAATGTTCTTGATGAAAAGTCCCCATATGAAAAAATTTATATTGTCAGATCTCTTGTAGCAACAAGAGAAATTGGTTTTCTTCCTGGAGATCACGAAGACAAATCTTCACTTTATCAAATTCCCTATAAGAATATGGTAAAGTATATGTTTGAAATGCCAGATGATTCTGCATTTGAAATGCTTTATGGTAATCTAAAAACTCAAGGAACAATTAGTTTTTGGAGCACATCCTTTATTCGTGGAACCACTCTGGATAATTCAATTATCATTGTAGATGAATTTCAAAATCTTAACTTTCACGAATTAGATTCAATCATCACTCGCGTCGGTGAAAATTCTAAAATTATGTTCTGTGGTGATGCTACACAATCAGACTTGGTAAAAACAAATGAGAAAAATGGTATTATTGATTTTATGAGAATTTTGAGAGTAATGCCTTCTTTTGATATTATTGAGTTTGGTCCAGAAGATATCGTTCGTTCTGGTCTTTGTAAAGAATACATTATAGCTAAAATGGAACTTGGTTTATGAATTTTATTCATCATAATTACTTAGGTGAACTGGAATTAGAAAAGAAAGAACAAAATGGCATCCGTCTGTATCATCTTCCTGATGGTCAGTGGGTGCCTTCTATCACTTCTGTAACGTCTTTTTATAATCGACAGATCTTTGTGAAGTGGAGAGAACGTGTTGGTCTTGAAGAAGCAAATCGTATTACTAAAAAAGCAACTGCAAGAGGAACAGATTTTCACCAAGTCTGTCAGGATTATCTTGAAAACAAAGAACTGAACTGGGATGATTATCAACCCCTGACAAAGTTTATGTTTCATCACGCAAAGCCATATCTTGACAAAATAAATAACATACACGCAATTGAAAGAACTTTATATTCAGAATACCTTGGACTTGCAGGACGAGTTGACTGTATTGCTGAATATGAAGGAGAACTTGCGGTCATTGACTTTAAAACCTCAGACAAAATCAAACCAGAAGAGTGGATTGAAAATTATTTCGTTCAAGAAACATTTTATGCGGCAGCATATTATGAATTGACAAAAATTCCTCCTATCAAACTCATTACGTTAATGGTCACTCCAGCAGGAGAAGTTAAAGTATTTGACAAAAGAAACAAAGGGGATTATATTAAATTATTAGTTCGTTATATCAAAGAATTTGTACATCACAATACTAGGTCAGATGGAAAATGAATTAGAAAAAGCATTAGAAAGTAAATTCTTTTGTCCATCAAAGTTTGCTCAAGAAATTGAAAATCTTGTACACGCAAATGAAGATATGAATTATATTGATGCGATTGTTTATTTTTGTGAACAAAATGGTATTGATGTTGAGTCCGTTCCCAAGTTAATATCAAAACCATTAAAAGAAAAAATAAAGTACGAAGCGATGGAATTAAATTTTCTTAAGAAGACTTCCAGAGCAAAATTGGTTTTTTAATTCATTTTACTGTCGAAAAAATTCCCGGCAAAAAATCCTTATATTACTTTTTTAATGATGCCCTTCGATGCCTATAAAATGTATCTTGCGTTGAAAAATCATTTCACGAAAGATAGTTATGATTACTATAAGTATTGCAAAAAAACGAGAGCAAACCTTCAGTCTTTTTATAAACGTAAGGACAGATTTTGGTTTGAAAAAGTAACAAGACAAAAAACAGAACAAGAAGTGGAAGATTTTTTTGTAGCAAATTTTATTTCTTGCACAGATCCAAGTAAATTATGGATCGGTGAAATGATTCGAGAAGGTGAGAAGAGATACGAAGATTGGAAGAAAAAAAATCAATCACTTTCTTATATTTTTAAACAAGAAACTGAAAGTTTATTTGAAGGTAAAGAGGTTGACGAAGTTTTTAATTGCTCCAAAGGTCATCCTCCAGTTCTCAAGAATTTCCTGAACGGGAATATTAGTCTTGAAACCTTAGTCATCTATGATAGAATATTCCTGTTCGGGAAAAACTTTGATAAAAAACTGAATGATCCTGTGTGGGAATCTGTGAGTATGAAAATGAAAAAATATTCTCCCTTCCTACATATAGATGTGCAACGTTATAAAAACATTCTAAGAGAAACAGTTATTGGAGGAAAATGAGTTTTTTTGATTCGGAAGTCGTCCGTGCTGAAATGGTTGAAATTTCTGAACTTCAGGAAGAAGTTTATCATAACGTATTTGAGTTTCCTCGTATGACTCGTGAGGATAAAATCAAACATGTAGATCTTCTTCAAAGACTTTTAGAAAGACAAAAAGTTTTATACACAAGATTGAGTTTGTCTGACGACGAAGAAGCAAAAAGAATGAAAGAAAAAATTTCGGAATCTTCACGTTTAATGGGACTTCCTCCAAATGTTGATATGAATATTATTTTTAATAATATGACAAAACTTCTTGAAGTAATGCGTGAACAGATTGACAAAACTGGTTCTGATCTGTAGAATAACAAAGCACACAAAGGCCAAATCTAACTAATACGAGGTACAAATGTCTTTCGAAAATCTTAAAAAGCAGTCCAAACTTGGTTCTTTGACCGAAAAACTGGTGAAAGAAGTTGAGAAAATGAATACCGTTTCTGGTGGCGCAGATGAACGATTTTGGAAACCTGAGATGGATAAAACAGGTGTCGGATCTGCTGTTATTCGTTTTCTTCCTGCTCCTGAAGGGGAAGAACTTCCTTGGATTAAAATGTATGCACACGCCTTCCAAGGTCCTGGTGGATGGTATATTGAGAATAGTTTGACCACTATTGGTCAAAAAGATCCTCTGGGAGAATACAATCGTGAACTCTGGAATACAGGTATTGAAGCAAACAAGGAAACTGTTCGTAAACAAAAACGCAAACTATCTTATTACAGCAACATTTACGTTGTAAAAGATCCTACGAATCCTGCTAACGAAGGTAAAGTTTTTCTGTTTAAGTATGGCAAGAAGATCTTTGATAAGATTCTGAATGCGATGCAACCAGAGTTTGAAGATGAGACTCCCATCAATCCTTTTGATTTCTGGCAAGGTGCTAACTTCAAACTGAAGATCGTCAAGAAAGACGGTTACTGGAACTACGATAAGTCTGAGTTTAGTTCTGTGGAACCTCTACTGGATGATGATGACGCTCTGGAAGCACTGTGGAAGAAAGAATATTCTCTCTCTGCAATTACTGCTCCCGATCAATTCAAGTCTTATGAAGATCTTGAAAAACGTCTGAAGTATGTTCTAGGGCAAAAAGGATCAACTCGTTCATCGTCGATTGATGAAGAAACTGAGTATGATAATTACTCCGAAAGTAGTGTCGAAAGTTCTGTTGTAAAAGAACTTGAAGAATCTTATGCACGTTCTAAGTCTCCTTCACTTCCTCAAATTACTTCAGAGGTAGATGAAGACGAAGATGATGCTCTCTCTTACTTCCAAAAACTTGCTGAGGAATGATTAGGAATAAAGTCTAATATTTTCTCCTTTCTTCAAGGTGCTGCTTACATATTGAGCAGCACCTTTTTTATAGGGCATAAATCCTTCTAAGTCATTAAAGACCACATTCAAATAATTTGGTTTAAGAACAAAAATATTTCTTTTATCATTTTCAATTTTTGACTCATAATCATAGTTTGTGACTGGTATTGTAATCTGAGAAAATGGAAGAGTTACATAATAACCCAAACCATCATCATAGTATTCATAATAATATGCATTTCCGGACTTTATAAAATTGCCGTTTGTTTGCCACGTACTTGGAATTTGTAGTCCTTGTGAAAGTAAAACAACATCATTTGAATTTTTTACTTCTAAAGTCTCATAATGATGAACTCCATTATAAAGAGTATTATAATCACCGTATTTTTCTAAGAGAACTGCATCAAATGACTGCTGAGATAATGGCCATTCAGTTTGAATATTCAATATGTTATTCGAAAGAAGAATCACCCAGTCGAGTGTTTCATCATTATAAATTTTGTATGCAACATTATCTGGTCTTTCGTCACCAATAATTTGATATTTTGTAAAAAAGTTTAGGTTTCCAAAAATATCTTCACGAAGTTTTCCACGTTTAAAAAAATTTTTTACATCAATATAGTTTGATATGTCTTGACTATCAGCATTTCTGTTAACATATTCAAAGTTTGGTACTTGTCTAAAATAAGGTTTTGCCATTTTTAGTATCCTATTTTTGATTTGTCTCGTAAATCTTTATCTTTATAATCTCTATCGTAAACTGGCTCAAGTTCTTGGAACGTGAGTGCCATATCATATGAAGTCATAGTCGAATATTCATCCACAAAAGTCATATATGAATTGTCTGGAGTATAATTCACCGTCATGCTTGTTAATGCACAAGTTTTAATTTTATTTAATGAAGAATGTGAGCTCACGTTACTACCTTTAAAGTACTCAAGTTTAAAAACGTTTGGTGATTTTAAAAACAAAGCATTATTTGCAGTTCTTACAGCACTCATTTCTTTAAAAAATCTGATAATTGTTCTGACAGATTTTGCTTCTTCTTTGCTTCTTGGTGACAGTCTAAAAGAATAATTGAAAGTTCTTAAAGTAGGACCATTAAATAATAATTCTAAGTTTGGATTGATAATTGCGCCTGTTATTCTGGTAAAGAAAGATTGATTATCAACTGCATATCCTGCAAGAGATAATCTTAATGCATTTTGAACATTAGGATCTCCACCTATAGCACCTAATGCTCCAGCAAAGTCACGAAATCCTTCTATTGTTTTTCCTGGTCGCTTCGAAATTGCATAAGATGCCTGTGCAAATAGAGCACTGAAAGCATCCATATTTTCTGGTCCCCAGTTCACCACATTTTGGTCTAAAATGACTGGTTGTATTGGTAAGTAACAAGTTCCTCTCGATATGCTTTCATTTCTTGGAGAAAATCCATTAGCTAGTTTTCTAAAATCAAAATTTTTGGTATTGTCTCCCAGTGGTCTAACCCTATATTCTATTGCTGTTATTTTTAAATAATCTTGTTTGCTTTTAGGAGCAATATCAAGTGGATATTTCATTATTTCATTACTAAAATCTGCAGATTCAGGTCCTTCTATATTTTCGTTCTCAACTGGAGTTTGTACTGCTTCTTCAAAAGATGTTGTTGCTGGAAGACCCGATGGATTTCCAGTATTTGATCCAGGAACATTTAATTGTTTTGCTAATTGTGGACTGTTAAATCCATTAGTTGATTTAAATGTTTTTAGTCTGGCATCATTTAAAACGTTTACTGAGTTTTCATTCGAATAAAATTGCTGCTTTTGTGCCTCTGTTGGGCAACTACTTCCAGCAGTGCAATTTGGAGAGGGTTTCCATTTATAATTATCTGATTTGTTAGATGTAAAAGTTGGAAAACCAGTTTTACTAATTCCAATTCCTTTATACCACTCAGTATCACCATTCTTATTTACAATAAGAGTTCCTTGAACTAAGGATCCGTTTTTTCCTATTGGCAATCCTATTGTTTGTGTTGTGGTATCTGCCATTTATTGATACAAACTTATATTAATTAACAAAATGTTTTTATTTATTTAGTGCTATATTTTATGAGTTTCGCATAATTCAAAGATCTGAAATAATCAATTTCATATGAATAGATTAAATGCAATCTTCCCAAAACTTCTTCCCAAGTATAATTTCTCATAGTTCCCCAGTGAAAAT
>SXGQ01309653.1_pt1 | contig 10632 bp, 5 predicted proteins | sample 3178371 | NCBI WGS metagenome assembly SXGQ01 (sample SAMN11356859, study PRJNA531348) | freshwater metagenome | isolation source: freshwater sample F1-20 | place: China: Fuxian Lake, Yuxi | collected 2017-12-25 | reverse complement strand
GTGATCGAGCGGTTCTGGCCGGCCGTGTCGAACGTGCCGCCGAAGATCGTCACCGTCGGCGACACGAAGCCCGTGCTCGCCAGTTGCAACACGCCCGAGTTCGGGCCGCCGGCGTAGCCCACCGTCGTGGTGCCAGTGAACGTTTTGCTCGCCGAGAGCACGAGCGTGCCGGAGCCGAGTTTCCGGAGGCCGATCGCCCCGCCGCCCGTGCCCGCCGTGTTGGCGATCACATCCGCGAGCGTGAACGCCGTGCCGGAGTTGGTCGTGTCGAAGCCGATGTTCGCCCCGGACAGAAGGCCGTTGCTGGTGCCGGTGCCCAAGACGCCCGTCAGCAGCGTCGTCACGTCGGACGGCTGAAACTCTCCCAGGCCGCCCACGTTCACGGCCAGCGTGCTCCCCGCATTGCCGGTGATCTTCGTCCTGATCCAGTTCGCCGTGGTGCCGCCGTAGAGCGCCGTCGTCCGCCCGAACTGGAGGATACCGCCGCTGATCGTGGTGTTACCCGGATACGCCGTGCTGCCGGAGAGCACGAGCACCCCCGTCCCCGACTTGATAAGGGCCACGGTACCCGTGCCGATCAAGGCGGCGGTCACCGTGCCGGCCGATCCGGTGATGCTCGGGCCGGTGACGGTGAGCGTGCCGCTGGTCACGCCGCCGCCGGCGAGCGTCAGCACGCCGGACCGCGTGATCGAATTGCCGTTGAGATCGAGCACGCCGCCGGAGGTGGTGATGGCGCCGGTGGACGAGGCCACGAGTCCCGTGGCACTTCCCATCCGCAGCGTGCCGCCAGCCACGGTCACATTCCCGGTGAACGTGTTATTGCCGCTGGCCACGAGCGTGCCCGGGCCCGACTTCGTGAGGCCGGCGTTGCCCTGCTGAAGATTTTGCGTTACCGCGAACGTGTTGGCCGGATCGGCCACGTCGAACGTGACCGTCTGCCCCGACGTGAACGTGGTCGGCCGGCCGACGGCCAGGCTCGTCAGATCCGTGCCTGTCACCTGGAGGCCACCGCCGTTGAACACGAGCGCCGACGCCGTGCCGTTGAGGTTCGCGTCGGACGAGATCGAGAGCAGGCCGCCGGTGAGCGTGGTCGTGCCGGTGAGCGTGTTCGCGGCCGAGAGCACGAGCGTGCCCGTGCCCGACTTCGTCCAATTGCCGTTCGCGCCCGCCCCGGTCAGCGTGCCGGAGAACACGGCCGGGCCCGTCACGGCCGCCGTGAACTTCGCGGCGTCGACTGCCGTGTTGGCGATCGTGCCGCTCGTGATCGAGAACGTGTTCGAGACGGTCAGGCCGCTCATGTCGAGCAGGCCGCCGGCGGCCACGAGCGTGCCCGGGCCGACCTGGTTGGCGTTGGTGACGAGCAGGCGGCCCTCACGGGCCAGCACGCCGCCGGTGAACGTGTTCGAGCCGGTGAGGACGAGCGTGCCGACGCCCGTCTTGGCGATGCCGAGCACGCGGTCCCCGCCGGGTGCCGTGATGTTCGTGCCGTAGGTGTAGGTGCCGCTCGTGACCCCCGTCGTGTCGATGCCGAGGTAGCCGCCCACGGGGCCGCCCACCGCGCCGTCGAGAATGTCGAGGTCGGATGCGGTAAAGGCCCCGGCTTGGTCGCCCACGCTCACGCTGATCACGGCCAACGTGCCGGTCGTAAAGTTGGCCGGCACCCAGTTCGCTGTGTTGCCGCCGTAGAGCGCGTTGCGGTTGGCGAACCGCAGTTCGCCGCCCCAGACTTCCGACACGCCCGTGTAGCCGTTGGAGCCGGTGAGGATGAGCGTGCCGGGGCCGTCCTTGGCGAGGCCGGTCGTGGGCAGGTCGGAGTAACTGCCGTCGACGATCCGGCCGCCCACGGTGAGGTTGCCGGCGTTGACGGTCACGGTGCGGACCGTGCCCGCCCACGTGCCCAGCGACACCGTGCCCGTGCCGAGGTTCAGGTCCTGCGTGCCGGCGAACGAAAAATCGCTGTTCCACTCGTGCAGGTTGTTGGTGGCGATCGTCAGCGGGCCGGCGGTCGTGTTGTCGAGGACGATCAGTTGGCCGCCGATGCGGAACGTGCCCGAGCCGAGGGCGTAGGCGTTGTTGATGTTCAGCCTGCGGCTCAGGATCGACGTGCCGCCTGAGTGGCTGTTGCTGCCCGAGAGCGTGAAGGTGGCATTCGCCGGTCCACCAGTCCATCCAACCTGAGCGCCCAGTGTCACCCAGCCGCCGGACGCTGACTCGCGGATCGAAGCCGCGATGGTGACCGGCTGGGGAGTGTTTTGGACGATCACCAACTCCCCGGAAGGCCCGATGCCGAGAAAGCCGCTCGGCTGGTTCGAGGTGACCGTGAGGGACGCTAGCTGCGTTCCTGTTTGATTCCGTTGGAGATTCAGCACGTTGGTCGTGAAGGAGTATCCGTTCAACTCCCAGCTGAAAGCAGCGTTGCTCATGTTAGCAGCACCCACCTGCCGACTTGCCGTCAGCGTGCCTGTAGCGTTGCTGACGCCATACAGCGTGTCGTTGTTCGCCGAGGCAAGAGGGAGTGCGTCGAAGTTCGCGGATGAACCTGTCGCCAGCGCCGTGGTTCCGCCGCTGATGGTCATGAGTTGCCCGTTATTGATGTCCGTCATCCAGGGCAGCAGCCCGCTCACCAGCGTTGCGGATGCGCCGGACACACTCCCCGCTTGCCCGATCACCACGATGCCGCCGCCACGGTTGCGGGTGAACGGACCGGCGTTCGTGACCGTCGAGCCCCCGTGGTTGCTGCCAAAGAACGACGCGCCTCCGAGCATGTTGATGCCAGCCGAATTGAAACTAGAAGTACCATTGGACAACGCGCCGCCCGCCATCTGCAGCTGACCGATCGTTGCGTACGTGCCTGCCGCCAGGTTCGAGCGGTTGAAATCGTCGAAAGTGCCGCTTTGTTGCAGTGTCAGAGTGCCGGTGAAGGTGTTGTTCGCCGAGAGCGTGATGCCGGTGCCGCTGGTCGCGGCCGCGCTGAGATTCATCCAGAGGTTCAGTTTGCCGTTGGGGCCGTCGATCAACGTCGCATTGCTGGCGGCCACCTGCCGCACCTTGTCGATCAAGAGCGTCTGGGACGTTCCGCTGGCCGCGCTGCCCGCCACGGTGTTCGAGATCGTGAGAACCCCACCTCCGAGTTGCCACGCCTGCGACGCACCGAGGGTGACGTTCAACGGGTTGCTCGCCCCGCCCAAGGTGACCGCCGCCGTGTTGCCCGGCTCCATGCGGATGCCGCCGGCACCGAGCGTGAGCGTGCGCGTTGTCGAGTCGGCGCTCCGGAGCGTCAGGCCGCCGGTGGCAGTCCGCAGGATGCGGAGGCCGCGAACGCTGGCATCTCCGGTGAAGTTCACCGTGCCGGAGGCGTTCGAGCCGCTCGTGTTGAAGATCGCCGTGTCGGCGGCCATGGGCGCGGAGCCTGACTGCGTCTGCGCCGTCGCGAGATAACTCTGCCACCAGCTCTGGGCGTTCGACCACGTGCGCGAGCCGCCGCCATAATAGAAGGTGGACTGGGCCCACGCCGGCGACGACAGGCAGCAGAGGCATGCCGCGGTGAGCAAGACGGCGAACGCGGCCGGCAGCCGGGGGCAACGCGGTGACATGTCCATGCCCGCGCCGGCGTTGTCGTATCGCGTGCCCGCGATCTCGTGGGCTTTCTGCTTTCCGCGCGATGTGCTGCCGTGGCGATGCACGCGTGTCGACTCCTCGCTCTTCTATCTACGGGGCTCGGGGCCCCCCCGCTCACCTAAGAAAGGATACGGCCGGATTTGCGGAGCAGCCAGTAGCCATATGGCTAGGGTTCATGCGGCCTCGCGACCGATTCGCAATACTGACGGCTCACGCTGAATCGGCCGGTCCACCTCGCGGGAGGGGGGCACGTATGCCAAGCCATGTGGAGCCATGAACGCGTCATCCCCCATCCGGCTGATGCTCGTCGACGACCATGCGGTCATGCGGACCGGCCTGGCGAATCTTCTCACGGCCACCGGCCGGTTCACCGTGGTGGCGCAGGCCGACGACGGGCCGTCGGCCCTGGCCCTCTGGCAGCGGCAGCCGGCCGACGTCTGCCTGCTCGACCTGACGATGCGGGGCATGGACGGAGTCGAGACGCTCCGCGGCCTGCGGCAACTCGACCCGCGGGCCAGGGTGCTCATGCTCACCTCCTCGGACGCCGCGCAGGACGTCTCCCGGGCGCTCGCCGCCGGCGCCGACGGCTACGTGACGAAGACCGTCTCCCACGACGAACTCTTCGCCGCCATCTGCGCGGTCCACGCGGGCGAGCGGCCGATCGCCAGCCAGGTGGTGGCGCCGGCGCGGACGGCCGCCGCCGGGATCGCACTGTCGCCTCGGGAGGCCGAAGTGCTCGGGCTGCTCCGCGAGGGCTTCTCGAACACCGAGATCTCCCGGCTCCTGGGGATCACCACGCACACCGTGAAACTCCACGTCGCCGGGCTGCTCACGAAACTCGATGCCAGCGACCGCACGCAGGCCGTGGCCCGGGGCTTCGATCTCGGCCTGCTCGTGGCGGACTCGGCCAAGAAGGCGCCTTGAGGCTCGAGGGCGGACCCATGCGGCGGCGAACGATCCTGTTTCTTGTCGCGTTTCTTGTCGCGGTCGTGCTGGGAGTTGCCCGGCCAGCCGCGGCGGCCGAGCCGCCCACGGATGCCGCGGCCCGGCCGACGTCGATCGAGGAGTTGCTCACGATGCCGCCCGCCGGCCCCGCCGCCGCGCGGCCGGCGACCATCCGCGGCATCGTCACCCTCTGGCTCGCCGCCGATTCCTGGCTCGTGCAGGACGGCGACGCGGCGATCTGGGCGGCGCTCGCGGCGCCCCTCGACCCGCCCGGCCGGCTCGAACTCGGCACGGAAGTGCTCGTCTCGGGCACGCTGCGGGATGCTGGCTACAAGCCGAAACTCTTCGACGCGACGGCGACGGTGCTCGGGCGGCCGGGCCTGCCAGCGGCACGGCCGGCCGACCTCGATCGCCTGTTCGCCGGGGCCGACAGCGGGCTCCGCGTCACCTGCGAGGGAGTCGTGCAACGGGTCACGCCGGTCGCGCCGGACGGCGGACAGGGCCTGGCCGGGACGTTCGTCCTCGCCTGCGGTCCGCGGCACCTGCGGGTGAACGTGATCGGTGACCGGGGGGCGCTGACGGCGGACGGGCTCCTCGACGCCCGGGTGCGGGTCACCGGGATCGTCGCCACCGATCGCAACCCGCGCGGCGAACTGCAGGCGCCCCGCCTGTACCTCGCCGGGCCGCACGACATCGAGGTGCTCGAGCCGCCGGCCGCGGCGGGGGCCGCCGCCGACGTGCCGCTCGACCGCATCAACCAATTCCAGTTCGCGGGCCGGCCGACGGGCCGGATCACGACGACCGGGGTCGTGACCCACGCGGCCGGCGACATGATCTGCATCGAGGAGGAGGGTTGCGGCATCCGCCTGATTCCCACGGCCGGGGCCCTCCCGCAGCGCGGCGACCGGGTGCGGGCCAGCGGGTTCCTCGACGCCTCGCGGCAGTTCGCCGGCCTGCGCGACGCGACCGTCACGCGGATCGGGGGCGGCGCCTGCCCGCCGCCGGCGACCGTCGCCCCGGCGGAGATCGTGCGGATCAACGAGCGGGCCCTCCGCAGCCGCAAGCGGGCCGTGCCGCGCGACTACGACGGCAGCCTGATCGCGTTCCCGGCCCGGCTCGTCGAGGCCCGGCCCCGTGACTTCGGCGGCGAACTCCTGCTCACCTGCGATGGCGTCTCCGTGACGGCCCGCCTGGAGGGGGAGGAGTTCGGGCGGCTGGCGGCGCTCGCACCGGACAGCCGACTGGAGGTGCGCGGCATCTGCGAGCTGCGGGTGGGCAGCGCCCGGCAGCCGTTCGCGTCGCCTTCGCAGGCGCCGCCGGTCGAGGTCGCCCTGCTTCTGCGGTCGGCGGACGACGTGACCGTGGTGGCGACGCCCTCGTGGTGGACGCCCCGGCGGCTGGCGGCCGTGCTGGCGGCGACGGCGGCAACGCTGGCTGCCGTGCTCGGCTGGGCCTGGCTCCTGCGGCGGCAGGTGGCGACGCAGGCCGGGCTGCTCGCCCGGGAGATGCGGCTGCGGCGCGACGCCGCCATCGAATACGAGGCCGGCCTCCGCGAGCGGAACCGGCTGGCGGCCAACCTCCACGACACGCTCCTGCAAACGCTCGTGGGTGTGGACTACCAGCTCGGGGCCTGCGGCATCCACGGCGTTGAGGCCGCCCCCGCCTCCTCCGAACACCTCGGCATCGCCCGCGGGATGCTCGCCCACGCCACGCAGGAGTTGCGGCAGTCGGTGTGGGCGCTGCGGACGGTGCCACTCGACGGCCGGCCGTTCGTCGAGGCCGTGCAGGGCGTGGTCGCACAGATCGCGCAGGGGCATCCCGAGCGGATCGACGTGCGGTCCGAGGGGGAGCCGCTGCCGCTGCCGAAGTTCGTGGCGGGCAACCTGCTCTTGGTGGCGCAGGAGGCGGTGCACAACGCCCTGCAGCACGCGGAGGCCGGGCGGATCGACGTGGCCGTGCGGTTCGAGGCCGGCCGGAGGCGGGTGGCGATCGAGGTGCGGGACGACGGCCGCGGGTTCGATGTCACCGGCCGGCCAGGCCCGGCGGAGGGCCACTTCGGCCTGGCCGGCATGCAGGAGCGGGCCGAGCGGCTCGGCGGCGAGTTCGCGATCGAGAGCCGCCCCGGCGCCGGCACGACGGTGCGGGCCGTCGTGCCGCTGAAGCCGTTCGACGCCGACCTCGAGTGAGTTCCGGCGGGCTCGCGGCATGCACGCGGTGTCCCGTCGCTTCCGCTCCGGGCTTCCCGAAGCCGGGGACCGTCTCCGCCAAGCCCCGGGTGGAAACCCGGGGACGCGAAGTCGAAACGCCGCCCGGCGTCAGCCGTCCGGGTCGTCGAGCAGTTGCCGGAGGCGGACGGCATGCTCCGGAATGCACCGCGACAGCCACGAGGCGTCGATCAGGCCGAGGGAGATCAGATCCTGCAGGTGCACCTGATCCTTGCGGCGGAAGGAGTTGAGCTTCATCCGCACGAGGGCCTCGAGGGCCACCACGTGGTAGTCGTCCGCAAGTTCCCGCTCCGTAACGTCGGCGGTGGGCAGCGGATACGACTCGCGGACCTTCTCCCCGGCGAACAGGAGGTGGATGGCATCCCGCGGGCTGCCCTGCGGGCCGTCGATGAAGCAGGCCACGTCCATCACGGTCGCGTGCACGAACCCCACCGATTCCAGGGCCACCTTCACGGCGTCGAAGTCGGCGCGGCGGACGAGGATGTCGACATCCTGCGTGTTCCGCACGGCGGCCCGGTCCACCCGCGACACCCAGGCCGCCACGGCATTGCCGCCGGCCACGGCATACGGGATGCCCGCCTGTTCCAGGGCCGCGGTCGCTCGCAGGGCTCGTTCACGAACGGCTTGCACGGCCTCGATCATCCTCTGCCAGGAAAACTCGCGAAGTTCGACCGCCACGCTGCACCTCGGCCCCACGGGGCCCGTCTCACGTCAGGACACCATATATACACCGCCGGGCTCGCGGCGCGCACACGGTGTCCCGTCACTTCCGCTCCGGGCTTCCTGAGCCCGGGGACCGCCGCGCGGCGTCAGGCCGCTTCGCCCCAGGCGCGGCGGACTTCGGCCAGACCCTCCACGCAGAGATCGTACTCGCGGCAGAGCCGCTCGAAGAGCCGCCGCTCCTCCGCCGCGTCGTCGGGCTCGAGGCTCGCCGCCAGCCAGTAGGCCCGCTTGCCCGCCTCGCGGTAGCCGATGAGCGGCTCCGCGCGGCCCGGCCGCTCGAACCGGCGGACCGCCTCGGGATAGACGCCGCTCCAGAAGAGCGTGTAGTCACCGATGCGGCGATACTCCTCGCGGGCCTCCTCCGCCGAGGCGTGCCGCTGGGCTACCATCAGCATCGTCGCCACCTCCGGCGGCTCCTCGCCGCCCACCCCGGGCACGCTCGCCACGCGGTCGAGCCGGAGGTGCCGCACGAGCAGGAGCGCGACGTAATCGACGAGCGGCGGGTCCACGACGCCGAGCCGCGTGTGGAAGGCGTATTCCGTCAGGCCGCGGAAGAAGCGGTCGATGTCGGACGGATCGCGGGCGGAAAACATGGCGGGCCTCGCACGCTCGGCGCACGTGGACTACCTTTGCCACCTGTCATTCTATACGCGGATACCCGCTCTCCCGGCCAGCCCAAATCCATGCCCGATCCGGCCTCCTTCAGCCTGCCGATCCTGTTCGCCGCCGGGGCCGAGGGCAGCCTGCGGCCGCTGCTCGTGCAATTGGCGGTGATCATCCTCGCCGCCCGGGCGGGGGCGGTCGTGGCCCGCCGGCTCGGGCAGCCCAGCGTGGTGGGCGAGATCGTGGCCGGCCTCGTGCTCGGGCCGTCGGTCTTCGGGGCCTTGGCCCCGGACGTGTTCGCGGCCGTGTTCCGTGGACCGGCGGGGCAGGGGGGGCAGCTCGAGGCGGCGCTCACGGGCTTCAGCCAGGTGGGCCTGATCCTGCTGCTCTTTTTGATCGGCATCGAGTTCGACTTCTCGCACATCCGCCGCCAGGGGCGGCCGGCCGCGTTCATCTCGGCGGCCGGCGTGGCGGCGCCCTTCGCGCTCGGGCTGGGCCTGGCGACGCTGATGGCGCCGCGGCTCGAGGCCCTCGGGGCCGCCGCCCCGATCGACCCGCGCTTGTTCGCGCTCTTCCTCGGCACGGCGTTGTCGATCACGGCGATCCCGATCCTCGGGCGGATCCTCATCGAGATGGGGATGCAGCACACGCCGCTGGGCGCGACGGTGATCGCCGCGGCGGCCTGCGACGACGCCGTGGGCTGGATCCTGCTCGCCGCGGTCTCGGCGATCACGGTGGGCAGCTTCGAGGTGGCCGCGATCGTGCGCATGGCGGCGGCCACGCTCGCCGTCGCCGCCGCGATGCTCCTCGTCGTGCGGCCGCTCCTCCGCGGCCCGCTCGAGCGGGCGGTCTTGGACGACGCGGCGGGCCGGCCGCGGCTGCCGCTCGGCTGGTTGTCGGTGCTCCTGGCCGCGCTCTTGCTCGCGGCTCTGGTGACGAGCCGGATCGGGATCTTCGCGATCTTCGGCGCGTTCCTGCTGGGCGGCGCCCTCTCGGGCTCGGCCCGGCTCCGCGAGGCCGTGGCGGGCCACTTCGCCGACTTCGTGACCGTGTTCTTCCTGCCGATCTTCTTCACCTACACGGGTCTGCGCACGAACGTCGGCTCGCTCGGCACGCCCGAGGCCTGGGGCTGGTGCGCCGCGGTGTTCGCGGCGGCCGTGGTCGGCAAGTGGGGCGGCTGCGGGTTCGCGGCGCGGCTGGCCGGCATGCCCGGCCGCGAGGCGGCGGCCGTGGGCGTGTTCATGAACACGCGGGCGCTCATGGAATTGATCGTGGTGAACGTGGGCATGGACCTGGGCGTGATCCCGCCGGCGGTCTACTGCATGCTCGTGCTGATGGCGATCGGCACGACGCTCATGGCCACGCCGCTGGCCGCGGCATTGCTCAAGGGCACGCCCCATGCCGCCACGCTCGCCGCCCGCGGCTTCCTGCGAGGCTGACGGGCCTCGGCCCCGGCGGGCGGGCCCGCCTTCATCGCGCGAGGATGCACGTGGCGCAAGCCTCCAGGCTTGCGAATGGGCTCCATCGCATCACCACCCGCATTCGCACACCTGGAGGTGTGCGCCACAGGAAGTGCGAGTGGGGCATGGCTGCACGTGCTTCACGTGGCGCAAGCCTCCAGGCTTGCGAATGGGCCCGAGCGGACCACCACCCGCATTCGCACACCTGGAGGTGTGCGCCACGGGGCGTGGCCGATCAGCCGCAGGCGGCGGAAAGGTCGCGGACGAACGAAGTCACGCCGTCGAGCAGCGTTGCCCGCGGCGCCGTCGCCCGCTCCGCGACGAGTTTCACGAGCGCCGAGCCGACGATCGCACCGTCGGCCACCGCGGCCACCGCCCGCACCTGCTCGGGTGAAGCGATGCCGAAGCCGACGAGGATCGGCACGTCGGTCTGCGTCTTCAGCCAGCGGACGCGGTCGGCCAGCCCGGGGGGCAGTTCGGCGCGGGCGCCGGTCACGCCCGCCACCGACACGCAGTAGAGGAAACCGGTCGACTTCCGCGCGATCGCCGCGGCCCGCTCCGGCGGCGTGGTGGGTGTGACGAGCCGCACGAGCGCCAGGCCCGCCGTGCGGCAGGCGGCGTCGAGGTCGTCGCTCTCCTCCAGCGGCAGGTCGGGCACGACGAAGCCCGCGAGCCCGGCCGCCAGCGCGTCGGCCACGAACCGGTCGATGCCGCGGCGAAAGATGATCGAATAGCTCGCCATCGCGAGGATCGGCATCGCCGTGTGTGCCGCGGCAGTCTTCGCGATCGCGAACACGCCCTCGAGCGTGAGGCCCTTGCCGAGCGCCCGCGTGTAGGAGGCCTGGATCACGGGGCCGTCGGCGATCGGGTCGCTGTAGGGCACGCCAAGTTCGCAGAGCGACCCGCCGGCCGCGGCGATCGCGGCGATCACCTCGGCGGTCGTGGCGGCGTCGGGGTCGCCGGCGGTGACGAACGGCGCGAGCGCCTTGCGGCCCGCGGCCCTGTTGGCCGCGAACACCGCCTCCAGCCTGGCGATCGGCCGCACGGCCGCGGCGGTC
>SXGQ01290425.1_pt1 | contig 10632 bp, 11 predicted proteins | sample 3178371 | NCBI WGS metagenome assembly SXGQ01 (sample SAMN11356859, study PRJNA531348) | freshwater metagenome | isolation source: freshwater sample F1-20 | place: China: Fuxian Lake, Yuxi | collected 2017-12-25 | reverse complement strand
TGACCGCGTTCCATCCTTTGACGGAGTAGTCGATCGCCGGTTGCGGAAACTGCCCGCCGCCATTATTTATCTGCAGGTCGAGTTTGCCGAAACGCTGAATGGTCTCATCGATCAGGGCGTTCACCTGTTCGGGATCGCGAATCGTCATAGCGCGATAGCCAATGTCGCGACCGAGATTCGTGCGGATACTCTCGGCGGTTTCGGCGAGTCGATCTTCTCGGCGGCCACAGATCATCACATCGGCGCCGAGACGAGTGAGCAAAAATGCCATCGCTCGCCCAAGTCCGCTGCCACCGCCGGATATGAGACAAACCTTGCCGGCTAGAAGATCGTCTCGGAAAGCATGCGGACGCTTTGCGAGCTCCTCATCCGTCAAACCCCATTGACGGGTTGCTGGTGGAGGTCGCTTGAGTGGGGTGGTAGCTGACATTCGAGCCTCGTAGACCTAATTAAAGTGATTTCAAACCGAACAGGGAGACGCTGGCGATATTTCGGTTGGGAATACCGCCGAGGTTGTGGCTGAGGCCGATGCTAGGTGCAGCCAATTGACGCGGTCCCGCTCGTCCGAGCAACTGGTTGTAAATCTCGTAGACCATCCTGATACCGGAGGCACCAACGGGATGACCAAAGCATTTCAAACCGCCGTCGGTTTGGCAGGGATTGCGACCGTTTCGGTCGAAGCAGCCATCGAGGATATCTCGCACCGCCTGGCCCTCATCGGCAAAGCCGAGATCCTCCATCAACACCAGTTCGGTAATCGAAAAACAATCATGTACCTCCAGCAGTGACACTTCCTGCCGTGGATCGGTGATTCCCGCTTCGTGATATGCGCGTTGGGCGGCTAGCCGAGTCGTGGGCGTGTGCGCTCCGTCCCAACCCGCATGCGACAACTCGTAACCGTTCGAGGGGACGAGTTGCATGGCTTTGATGACGACAGCATCGTGCCGACCCATTTGACGGGCGATTTCCGGCGTAGTGACGATAGCGCAGGCGGCGCCATCGGAGACTCCGCAGCAATCGAGCACGCCGAGCGGCGATGCGATCATCGGAGCTGCCAGCACTTGCTCGATGGATATTTCTTTGCGCAAATGGGCTTTCGGCGAAGCCATAGCATTGGCGTGACTTTTCACCGAGACATGCGCCATCGCTTGCTTGAGTTGATCGATGGCGATTCCATGCTTCGCCGCGTAGGCGGCACCGAGCTGTGCAAAAGCCCCGGGTGGAGTGAATCCGGGCTGCCAAAGATCCTCGAAGGTACCTTTGGTTCGTTCAGGTAAGCCGCCAAAGCCAGTATCTTTGAGCTTCTCGACACCCATGGCCAGCGCGATGTCACAGGCACCCGCAGCAACAGCATAGGCCGCGCCGCGCAGCGCTTCTGTGCCCGTCGCGCACAAATTCTCAACGCGTGTCACGGGAATGTTCGGCAATCTCAATGCCATCGACAACGATAGCGCTGACTTGGAGACGCTTTGTTCATCGTAGAAAACGCCAAGCCACGCCGCGTCAAGTTGATCACGGCCGATACCGGCATCCCGAGTCGCCTCATCGAAGGCCTCTCGCATCAGATCGTCTGCGCCTGCGTCCCACCGCTCGCCAAATCGAGCGCAGCCCATGCCGATGATGGCGACTTTGTCCCGTATGCCTTTCGCCATGGTCAGTGACTTCCGTTACGAAATCCGACGACAGGTGCGGCTTTCCAGAAGTATCGACGGAATCCGCGCAGGCGATCGACATCTTTTAGACGAAAAACGAACCGTACCTCCTGACCGACGGCAGCTTCATTCGGTGCGAAGTCGGTGAATTCGATGAACGCGTTGCCGCCGCTTTCGAACGCGACGTTACCGTATACCAACGGCGGCCGTTGACTATAGGCAAGCCAGTCTTCTGTGAAAGTCTTGATACGCCCGTGCTGTTCGTTGAGTGCAATGGGATCTTGCCGGCCAAGTTGACGACAGCTCGGTTCAACACAGGCGCCACTGAGGGGAAATTGGATCGTCCCGCAGCGAACACAGCGACCGCCGGTCAAGGTCAACAGCTCGTCGTGCCGTCGCCATGCAACCGTTTGTGCCGTACGGTTGTCACGCTCGCTACGCATCCCGAACTCCGGCGTCAACAAGCCGCAGTGTGCGAGAAATCGCGTGTAAGACTGCTCTTCGAGTCGCTCCTGCAGGGCTGTCGCGACTGGTCTTGAACGACGCCATGCGTCGATCGCCGAGGTGACTTCAAACAAAAGCACATCAACGCCTTGTCCGAACCCCACGAGTACGATGCGCTCACCAGCGTTAGCCTTCTCCAGAACTGCAGCGAGCATAAGCAGCGGGTGACCCGTGCCGGTGTCTCCTACTCGATCGTACAGGTTGTCTGCCAGCCGATCTGCCGGTATGCCCGATAGCACCGCAAGTTTTTTACCGACGTTACTCGAGACGTTGACAAGCAGATGCGCGACGTCGGTCGGCAACCACGATTTCTCGCTCAGCAGATCGACGATCGCTGCCGGTACCTGCTTTTGCCACCCTTCCTCGCTCACCCAACGCTCTTCTAGACTGTAGTCGAAGGACGAATCGGCAAGCCGGTGATGGTCAACGAAATCCGCTGCGTGATGACTGCTACCTACATATCGCGCGATGACCGCTCCGTCGCCGACGAGGAGCGCAGCTCCCGCGTGACCATAAGTCATTTCCTGCTCGCTTCCCGGCTTTGCGAGTCGACGATCCGCTCCGATCACCAGCGTGTTCTTTGACGATGAGTGGAGCATCGCCTGCGCCAAACTGCTGGTACCGGCGCGTTGTGAGCCGGCAGAATCCTGCGTGCTGACGGTCGACGAGAGCCCGAGCGCGCCGGCCACGATTGTCGCGTTGCTGCGATCGGCAAACGGCAGTGTCGTCGACGCCAGCACGACGTTTGAGATCGATTGCCGCGCGATGTCGCGCAAGGCTCCTCTGGCCGCTTCGACACCCATCGTCAGGGTGTCTTCGTCCCAATTGCAGACAGTGCGTTCGCCTCGCTGCCGGTTCAGCCCCGGATTGACCCAAGCCATCGCTCTTGCCACGACGGCCCGCGGCAGTCGCAAGCTTGGGATGCATACACCGAATGCGAGCACTCCGCGCATGTCAGGCGGCGATCCAGTCCGCCAGCATCGGCTTAACGCGTAAGTGCTCAGGGATCCGTTCGGGTCCAATACGACGATCCAGCTCCTCGTGCCAGTGGTAGATACGACGCTCTTGATAATTCAAGTTGATGCCGCGGAACGCACCGGATTCGACAGACTCCTGAATCTGCTCGGCAAATTGTGTGTCTTCTTCGAGGATGCGTTCGAAATTGCTCAATCGTTGTTCCCACAGCGGCGACAACCCCTCGTCACCCCAGTCAGGAGCAAACCAGACGATTTCGATTTCCATGCTCTTGTGACCAGTCGGCCAAAATAAAATGAACGGGTTGCCGGTTGCGTCGATCGGCGTGACGAGATTCGGGTAGAGGTTGAAGGAGGGGTTGTTCGATACCGTAATTTCGGTCGCTGTCTCGATGCGTCGCATACCTCGCGTGCCGGGGTCTTGCCAGTCCGGGCGCCGGTTGGGCGTGCACATCAGCGAGTGTCCGCGCTGCCAGAGCGTGATAAACGAGCCGCGATGATCGAGGAATCGATCAACGGTATTCTGGTGGATTGACTTCAGGTGATACACCTCGAGAAACGCATCCAGCAGAATTTTGACGTTACACCTCACCGGATAGGATTTCTTGTGTACGAAACGCACTTGCTGCGGCTGAATTTCCTCGAGCATGTTTGGGATCGGTGCGAGGTGTGGCAGCAACGGTTCTGCAGCACGATCTTCGTTGATGAAAATCCAATTGCCGATCGATTCGCATCGAACCTCTAACAGCGGAAACTTCGACAAGTCCAAATCCACGAAGTCGCGCTTGTCGCGCAGATTAATCAGACGGCCATCGAGACCGTAAGTCCATCCGTGATAGCCGCAGACAAGACCCTCGATTTTGCCGCTGCATTGCTTCACCAAGGGCGCCCCTCGATGACGACAGGAATTGTAGAACGCGCGGACGACACCGTCTTTGCCGCGCACGACGATGATCGGGGAACCAGTTCGCTTGAAGAGGGTGAAACTACCGGGCTCGGCGATTTCATCGGCATGACAGGCGTAGAGCCACGAGCGACGCCAGAGGTATTGCTGCTCAAGATCCAAAAAAGAAGGGTCGGTGTAGCGAGCACCGGGGATCATCGGCAGTGCGGGGAAACCGCGTGGCGGGGCGGTCCGCTCGCCCTCGGCCCGCATGCCGGCCTTCAACAATTCGACCGTGGCCGCATCCATTTCTTACAGCTCCTGCGCGATGATCGTAAACTTATATATCTTACCGCCGCCCGGGGCCGAAAAGAAACAAGCCTGACTGTTTTTTTGTATGGTTGCGGTGTAGAGTCGTGTCGTATGGCCATACCGATACTCCACCATCACGACCCATCCCCATTCGCCGAAAAAATCCGCCTCTGCTTTGGCATCAAGGGGTTGGCTTGGCGCTCGGTAAGGGTGTCGATGGTCATGCCTCGGCCGGCCCTGTCGGCGTTGACGGGGGGTTATCGAAAGATACCCGTCATGCAAATCGGGGCAGACATCTACTGCGACACGCGCCTGATCGTTCGTGAACTCGAGCGGCGTTATCCGGCGCCCAGTCTTTTCCCGGGTGGCAGCATGGGTTTGTCGCTTGCGTTGGCCGCGTGGAGCGATCGGACTTTCTTCGACCCCGGTGCGGGTTTGTCGATGGGCTTGAACCGCTCGTCGATTCCGTCCGAAGTGATCGATGATCGCAAGTCCTTTTTCAACTTCATGGATTTCGATCAGCTCGAACAGGACATTCCGCACCTTCGCACGCAGTTTCGAGCGGGCCTCGCCATCGTCGAAACCATGCTCGAGGATGGGCGCGCATACGTGCTCGGCGAATCGGTGTCTTTTGCCGATATCAATGCGTATTTTCCGATCTGGATGGCACGCGGGAATTTTGGCGATGCCGCCGCGATGCTAGCCGAGTGGCCGAAGCTGCGTGCTTGGGAGCACCGCATGCAATCCTTTGGCAACGGACACCGCAGTGAAATCAGCGCAGACGCAGCGCTTGAGGAAGCGCGCGATTCGCATTGCGAGCCCTCGAGAGGTGTCGATGCCAACGATCCTCTCGACCTACGGGAAGGTTGTCCGGTCAGTGTCGTACCAACCGACTATGGCTGCATTCCCGTCGTAGGCGAGTTGCGATCACTCGACGGTGAGAGGGTGGTGATCAACTTGCGTTCACCCGAGACCGGCGCGATCGCTGTGCACTTTCCGCGTCTGGGTTATCGAGTCAACGCCCTTGCCTGAGAGCTCAAATCACCCGATCAGCACGCCAGAGGTCGCGTTGCTTGGCGTCGAAGCCAAGCGATTCGAGCACCGCATCGGTGTGCTCGCCAAGCGTAGGCGGACGTTGACGGATGCCCGTCTGCGATCGCGTGAAGCGCAGCGGCAAGTCGGGAACCGGCGCCGATCTCGGCAACCCAGGGTAATCCTCGATGGGTGTGAACCAGCGCATGGCTGCGGCTTGCGGGTCCTCGAGCGCGCTTTGCGGTGTGTAGACGGGTCCGGCCGGTATGCCCGCCGAGTCGAGTTCGCGCAGTGCGTCGCTAGTCAAGCGCGTCGAACACCAGCGATGCATTCGCTGCAAGATGGCCTCGGAGTTTTGGCCGCGCCCGTCGTCACTCTGGAAGCGCGCGTCGTCGATCCAACGCGTCAGCTCGCCCGGGTTGTCACGATCCATGAGTTTGGCCCAACGTTTGAAAAGCCCGTTGCCGACGCAGTGTGTGAGCAGGTGCCCGTCACGAGTCGCGAATACGTCCGAAGGCGCCGAGGTTTGTACGCGGTTGCCGGTGCCAACGCGGTTGATGCCTGTGACGCCTTGCTCGATGAGATGCGAGCCGAAAACAGCCAACGCCGTCGCCTGCAAGGCAGCGCTGACCTGCTGACCAGACCCGGAGCGATCCCGTTCCATGAGCGCAGCGAGGACGCCGAACGCCGACAGCACGGCGGTGGCGTAATCGACATACGGAGCAGCCGCTTTCGCAGGGCTGCCCGGCGTGCCTGTGATGTACATCGCGCCGGACATCGCCTGACCGACGCCGTCGAAGCCACCGCGCGAGGCATAGGGGCCGTGCTCACCGAAAGCGGTTTGGGTCGCGAGAATGATGCGCGGGTTGATACGCTGCAACGATGCGAGATCCAACCCCAAAGATCGACAACTCGCGGGCGGCAAATTCACGACGACGACGTCTGCGCCGGCAACCAGTTTTTCAATGATCGGTCTGGCCGCAGGGTGACCGAGATCCAGAGTGATCGACTTTTTGTTACAACCGGTCTGCATGAAGACCGCGCCCTCACCCTGGGCTGTGACCGGTGCGATGTAGCGATCCTCACCGCCTTCTGGGCGCTCGATGCGCACCACCTCCGCGCCGAGATAGCCGAGCAACGTCGCGCAGTATGGGCCGGCGACGTAGCGGCCGAAGTCGAGTACGCGGATATGACCGAGGATGGATTCGTTTTGATTCATGGGGGACTTGTGTAATGAACTTTTCGTTGACTGAGGATCAGCTGGCTTTGCAGGAGACCGCGCGCAAATATGCGCGTGAGAGATTGCCATCTTTCGCCAGTCACTGCGAGATACATGACGAAGCGCCGCCTGCCGAATTGGTGCGTGAATTCGCCGAGATGGGATTCCTCGGGATCAATGTCTCGAGCAACTATGGTGGACTCGGTCTCGGCAACGTCGAGGCCTTGATTGTGATCGAGGAGCTCGCCAAGGTTTCTGGTGCGGTCGCTTTTCCGGTGTTCGAGTCATGTGTTGGGCCTGTGCGTGCGATCGAGCACTTTGCCTCTGAGACACTGCGACAGCACGTGATTCCGGCAGTCTGCCGGGGTGAAAAAATGGTGGCTGTGTCCATGTCTGAGCCCAACGCGGGATCGGCGTTGACGGATTTGACGACCAAGGGTGTCAGACAGGGCGATCGAATCGTTCTCAACGGCACAAAACGTTGGTGTTCTGGCGGTGGTCACGCCGACGGCTACGTCGTCTATTGTCGTCTGTCTGATGATCCGGGTCCGAAAGGTATCGGCGCGGTCTACGTCGAAAAAGCGACGCCCGGGCTTAGCTTCGGCGCACGCGAACATTTGATGGGTTTTCGTGGCGTGCCATCGTCGGATCTAATTTTTGAAGACTGTGCTGTTCCACTTGATCATGTCGTAGTTCCAGCCGGCGGCTTCAAACAATTAATGGAAGCGTTCGATCTTGAACGCTGCGGTAACGCAACGATGGCTTTGGCACAAGCCTCGGGTGCGCTCGAGGACGTGATCGCCTATGTGAAAGAACGTAAGCAGTTCGGCAAACCGATCGTCGAGTTCCAAGCTGTTCAGTTACGTCTCGCCGAAATGGCGATGCGGGTCGATGCAGCCCGCTTGTTGATTTGGCGTGCGGCGGCCAATGCGGAAAAGGGGTTGCCGTCGATCCTCGAGTCTTCCATGGCCAAATGCTTCGCCAACGAGATCGCGCGTGAGGTGTGCGGACATGCTGTGCAATTGATGGGCGGTTACGGCTACTCTCGCGAATATCCAATGGAGCGGCGTCTGCGCGACGCGTGGGGATGGGGTATCGCGGGTGGTGCGGTTGATATCCAAAAGGTCAATATCGCTGCCGCGATGGTGGGACGTCGCTTCGATCAACGTCGCTGAGCATCGATCACGAATCCAGTCGGAGGTATCCAAGATGTCGAAAGTCACTTTCGTGTCGCGAATGACGGTCAAAGAGGGGCGCGAAGCTGAGTTTGTCGAGCGCTGCAACCGATTGCACGCGGCCGTCAAACAATCGGAGCCCGAGACGCTGTACTACGAGTTCTTCAAGTTGCGAGAGCCGCAGCGTTACTGCGTCATCGAGTCGTTCGCGAATGCGGCGGCAGAGGAGGCTCACATGAGCTCCCCGCTGTTGGTCGAGCACGGACCGGGCATCGTCGATTGTCTCGCCGAACCTTACGTGCGGGAGTATCTCGATCCGTTCGAGGTGCCTTGATCAACGATCCTTACTTTGGCGCATTGCGGCGTTGATCTCGGACGGTGAGGGATTTCGTCGCAAGGTGAGTCCACCGTTGATCTGTAGGGTCTCGCCGGTGACGAAACTCTCGTCACTCGCAAGCCATACCGCTGCATTGGCGACATCGGCCGTCGTTCCGAGCCGTCCTAGTGGATATTCTTTCCGGAACACGTCAAGCAAGGCGGGAATTGCCGCTTCGCGCGAGGTCATCGGAGTTTCGGTGAAACCTGGCGCGATGGCGTTGACCTTGATACCGCGCGCACCGAATTCATTTGCGAAGCAGCGTACCAGCGCTTCGCTCGCCGCTTTGGTCGCGATGTAGGCGGCGTGGTGGTAGAGCAGAGCACGTACCGAGGCTGACGATACCGTGATGATCGAGCCGCCGCCGCTTTTAGACATCTCGGCGACAAAGGCTTGCAGGAAAAAAAACGTGCCTTTGAAATGCAGTGCAGAGAGTTGATCAAGTTGCTCCTCGGTGGTCTCCAGCAACTTCGCGAGCAAGCCCCATCCCGTACAGTTGATGGCAACATCAACCTTTCCATGCCGCAAAGCAGTGGTGGCTGCGAGTTTGTCGACATCCGCCTTGTCCGTGACATCGCACAACAGATGATCGCCATCGATCTCGCTCGCGAGAGAGACTAGGGTCTCTGCGTGTCGTCCCGCTACGACTACTTTGGCGCCTTCGACCGCCAGTCGTCGTGCAATGACTTGGCCCATGTTATCGACACCGGCTGCACCGAGTATGACCGCCACTTTTCCTGCCAGTCTCATGAGTTCACTCCTGACGAACGTTGATTTTGCAATTCCCGCAAGGGGCGTTGACCATCCCAACCGTCAGCTTTACGTGCGACAAACCGGTAGAAGTCGCGCAGCGCATCGGAGGGTTCGTACAGCTCCAAGAAATGTCCGAACACCCGCCGAGTATCTATCATGGTGAAAGACACGCCGGTCGCGGTACGTGCCGATAGCGCCGTCGCGAAACCGTCAGTTTCTAATTGGTTTATCGATACGGCGAGATCGTCGACGAAGCACGCCACGTGATGCAGACCAGACTGATCGCGCGCAAACTGCTCGCGTAGCACTGAGGGTGAGTCATCGGCTTGCGAGATGAGTTCGATCATCATGTCACCGGCCTGCCCGTAGGCAGAGGAATGCACGAACGGCCGTGCGACACCGCGATACCACGATTCGGAAAGCGCAATCCGCTCCATCAAGTAAAACGGGCCCCAACCAAAACGACGGGAGTAGTCGAGCGCAGCGCTTCGGGCGTCGGGGACGTGGTAGGCGAGTTGAACCGGCTGCAGCTGCAGCGCTTTGATCGCAACTGGCGATCCTGGCAACATCACCCGATCTTGCGTAGCGGCTTGCTGCCGTCCCAGTTGATGGCGGCCTTGCGAACGATCTCGAAGAAGCCGTCGATCGCAGCGCCGCTTTCGATCAGTTCGATCATGCAGCCAGGATACGCGCCTGGCCGAGTGTCAGTATCGACGTAGGCAAAGCGAACGCCGTTACCGGTGCTGCCGGACTGCACGGCATAAACGCCGCACGACTCGAGATGGCGTAGATCGTCGGCGACCGACGCGGTCATTACACCAAAGTGCTGAAGTCCGCCGCGCGACGAGCAGTCGGTGGTGTTGTAGATACTTGGAGTGGCATCGTGTTGGTGGATCAACTCGACTTGGACAGCGCCCCATTGCGCAACCGCAACCGACATATCGATTTCGGTCCGTTGTCCGCGATAGATACACTCCGCGAAACTGATGTGTTCCATCAGGAAGAAAGGACCGACGCCGATAGAGGTCCAGTAATGCACTGATGCTGGGATATTCGGCACGACAAAACCCAGCTGCATGACCGGGCCGAAAGCGGTGACCGCCGTCGGCGTTTCAGCCGACATGAGAATAGAAGTCGAGCGTCATGCTATCGGCGCCATTTTTGAGGCACGCGAAGATGGGCGGCACAAGCCGATCGTGGAACTCGGTTTTCTGGTGATACTCGAATGCGGCCTGATCTTTAAAGCGTGCGTAGACTGCGTAGATTCCCTGTTTTTCCTGGTGCTTGATGACGTCGTATATCAGCGTGTCAGGCTCGTGCTGGTGGGTAAGTTCCGATAACTCTCGCTGCAGTGCTTCGAATTCGCCTTCCTTTCCAGCGGTGACTTCGAGCAAGGCAAAAAACGTAATCATGCGCAGTTCTCCTGTATCGAGAGGGGAAGAGAGATCAGTCCAGACCGAGCTCGCTGACGAGCGCAGTGCGCAACTTGAATTTCTGGATCTTGCTCGAGGACATCGGCCATTCGGTGACGAAACGGATTTGTCTCGGTACCTTGAAGCTCGCAATATCCCTGCGACAAAACTCCACCAGTTCGTCCGGGCTCGCCGAGCAGTCGGGTTTTAATTCGACGAACGCAGCGGCGACTTCTGCATATTTTGCATCGGGGATGCCGACGACCTGTGCCAGTTTGACCGCCGGATGTTTCTGCAGATGCGATTCGATCTCGGCAGCTGCGACGTTTTCGCCGCCGAC
>SXGQ01868358.1_pt1 | contig 10634 bp, 7 predicted proteins | sample 3178371 | NCBI WGS metagenome assembly SXGQ01 (sample SAMN11356859, study PRJNA531348) | freshwater metagenome | isolation source: freshwater sample F1-20 | place: China: Fuxian Lake, Yuxi | collected 2017-12-25 | reverse complement strand
TGCCGTCGTAGCGCGCGCCCACGGCGTCGCAGCAGTCCTCGATGAGCCACAGGCCGTGCCTCCGGCAGAAATCGCTGACCGCGGCGAGGTCGAAGGGGTTGCCCAGGGTGTGAGCCACCATTACGGCCTTGGTCCTGGGCGACAGCGCCTCCTCCAGCCGACTCACGTCGATGTTGTACGTGGGCACGTCGACGTCGAGGAAGACCGGGATTGCGCCGTACTGGATAGCGGGGTTCACCGTGGTGGGGAACCCCGTGGCGGTGGTGATGACCTCATCGCCGGGGAGGATCTGCCGGTCGCCCAGCTTCGGCGACGTGAGGGCTGAGAACGCGACCAGGTTGGCGGAAGAGCCCGAGTTGACGAGCAGGCAGTGCCGTAGGCCCATGCGCTTGGCGAACTGGCGCTCGAACTCGTGAGCGAACCGGCCGGTGGTAAGCCAGAAGTCGAGCGAACTGTCGACAAGGGTGGCCACGTCGTCCTGGTCGTAGCTGCGCCCGGATACCGGCACCAGAGGGCTATCGGCATCAAAACGCGGCGGAGGGAAGGCGAGAGCGGCGTACTCACGAGTGAGCTCAAGGATCTGATTCCGTAGACCATCGGCTGGGCTGGGATCCGAAGGAGACCTGTTCGTCATGCCGCCAAGCATAACCGGGTGCACCCTGCTACCCCTTGGCCCGGCGGTAGGGTGAATCGCTAATGGCGCGCCGGCAACCAGGGCCCCGCATCCATCACTCCATCGGAACGTGGTGGAAAGCGCACCCCCGCATGCATGACCCCGTGGGGCTCATTGCCGCCATGGTGCTGTCGCTCATCGGTGCCCTGCTGGTTATTCGTCCCTGGGATGGCTCGTTCGGCGTGCCGTTCTACCTGAATGGGATCGACACCGTTCCCTTTGTCGCGGCTGTGCAGGGAATGATCGACCACGGCTGGTACTTCACGAATCCGTCGCTCGGTGCACCTGGTGGCCAGGACCTGATCGACTTCGCGGCAGCCAACGGCGACAACCTGCAGTGGGCGATGCTGAAGGCTCTATCGCTGGTTACCGGCAGCGCGGCGGTGACCGTGAACCTGTACTTGCTCGCGGGCTTTCCGGCAGTGGCCGGAACGACCTACCTGGTACTCCGTCGCCTTGGCATTTCGGGCTTCACGGCCGTGGTTGGCGGGGTGATCCTGTCGCTCCTGCCCTATCACTTTGCCCAGGCGCAGATGGGGCACCACGCACTTGCCTTCATGGTGGCGGTGCCGCTGGGTGCGTGGCTGGTGGCGCGCGCGATCCTTGCCCAGCCGCTCATGCGCAAGACGCCGGGCTCTGGGCTCGGCGGGTGGCTCTCGTGGCGCAACGCGGCAATGGTGGGCGTGCTGGTGGTGGTGGGTGGTTCAACCATCTACTACGCGGCCTTCACGGTGATGCTCCTCGTGATCGCAGGCATCGTTGCAGTGGCTGCCGGTCGATCGTGGCGTTCGGCCATTCCGGCCTTGTGGTCATTGCTGGGGATGGCCGTGGTCGTGGCCCTGAGCCTGTTGCCCGCAGTGGCCTACCGGCTTGCCAACGGCACAAACACCGCGTTGGCCGTGCGGAAACCCTTTGAGAGCGAGGTGTACTCGCTTTCCCTCACCCAGTTGCTCGTCCCCGTGCCCGGTCATCGCATCGATGCGCTTGCTGATCTCCACTCGCGGTCCGTGGAGAGCACGGTCATCACCGGGGAGGCCGGACAGCAACTGGGTGCCGTGCTGGCCCTTGGCCTGGTGGGCGGCATGCTTGCCCTGTGCGCGTGGGCAGTATCGGGTCGTGCCAGCCTGTCGTATCGTCAAAGAGTAGCCGGTGCCGCCGCCACGGGCGGCCTGCTGGCCTTTCTCGTCGGGACATTCGGTGGCGTGTCGAGCATCATCGCCATCTACGTGAGCCCGCAGTTGCGTGTGTGGAGCAGGCTCACCCCCTTCGTCGCCATGTTCTCCCTGGTGCTCGTCGCGCTTGCGCTCGATCACCTTCGGCGTACCCTCGCGAAGCGCCCACGAGGACGCATCGCGGGTGTCGTGCTGGTCGGTGCTGTGGGCGTGATCGCCTTCCTCGACCAGACGACGACCCAGGCAGCCCCGGCCTATCAGGCGGAGCGCGCAACCTGGGAAGCACGGGAGGCCTTCGTGTCGGACGTGCGCGCGACTCTTCCCGAGGGGGCAATGGTGCTCCAGCTCCCGTTGGTCGGTTTCCCGGAGTCAGGTCCCGTCGGTGGTGTTCAGGCATATGACCACCTTGTTCCCTACCTCCACGCTCCCGATCTCCGCTGGTCGTTCGGGGCCATGAGGGGGCGCGACGCCGACTGGTCTGGGGCCGCGAGCGGCCTGGGCGTGGATGCCATCGTGCAGGGCGCTGCTGCTGCCGGTTTTGCGGGAGTGTGGGTTGACCAGGCCGGTCCACCCGATGAGCCCGAAGCCGCCGCAAGTGCTGTTGCCACGGCGGTGGGCCGCCGGGTTCCCCCGCTGGTGTCGCCCGATGGCCGCATCGCCTTCTATCCGCTGGCGGGCGCCCGGGAGCGCCTGCTGCGCACGCGCGGTGTTGCCGCGACGAGCGCACTGGCCGCAGATCTGCTGATGCCGGTGAGGCCCACGTACGCGGAGGGCTTCTCGGACCAGGAGTCTGACTCAGCGGCGGTCTGGAGATGGGCGTCCACTCCTGCCACCGTCCTTCTCACCAATGCCCAGGCCACTGCGCGACCCGTTCGGTTCACCGCGGACATGGAAGGCGCGCCCGGGTCGGTGGTGAGATGGGCGCTCGGCCCCCGTTCCGGCACCTTGGTGCTTGACGATGGAGCCGCACCGCTGGTCATCGATGTTCGCGCCCCCGTCGGTACGAGCGGGCTGACGTTCACCACCAACGGAGCAAACGTCGCCCCACCTGGGGAGGGGCGGGACCTCCGCATGAAGTTCATCAACCCGCAACTCGTGATGCGGGACCTGCTGATGCCCTAGTCGACTGAGCGTGGCGGCTGGACCCGCGTTACCCCAGAGCGCGAACCGGTGGCGCGATGCCGGTGAAGATCGTGAACCGCCCGATAGTTGACATGGTGAAGGTGCGCCCCTCCGACCGCAGCTTGGCGGCCATGGCATCCGCGCCCGGTCCGGTGACGGACACCACGGCTGCCCCCGGGTCCCGCCGTACCTGCTCCGCTGTAGCGGGGAAATGCTCGATTCCGGTGGATGCCACCGCGATCGCATCGCCGGCATGGAATTGCAGCGGGTTGGCCACCCAGTAGTCGGCCCACGCCGACCGGACCCCGCGTTGCTCCAATGCATCGGCAACCTCAGGAAGGTCCTCGGTGTACACCAGCCCGCCATCCGCTGCGGCGATTTCCCCGCCCCGCTCTGCGACAGCTCGCATGGTCCCGATCAGGAGCAGGCCGCTCACCGTCAGGATCAGCGCCGCAAGGACGATGCGGGGGCGCCCGTGCAGGGCGAACACCGCCGCCGCGATGCCGATGGCGAGGAACGGGTAGAGCGTGAACAGGTATCGCGGCTCGCCGGCAAACCAGGTGTACGACGACGCCGCGTAGATGAATGGGGTGATGACGAACGCCAGGAGCAGGATGTCGATGGGCTGGCGACGCCCGGCACGCAGGGTGAGAAGGTCCCATAGGCCCCAGCGCCGAGTCCACACGGCGGCGCCCAGAACTGCGAGCGCCAGCATGCTCACCAGGGCCGCAGGCAGCAGTCGGTCGAAGATGCCAACCCCCGAGCGCACCCCCAGGAACTGGCTCATGACCGGGTTGAGCAGCAACTCCATACGGCCGCCGAACGACGTCTCCGGCGGTGAGCCCGTGCCCGATGGCGGGTTGAGGCCATTGGCCAATCGGAAGGCGATGATGGGGGCGATGCCGACGATGAACCCGCCGATGCCCCACGGCAGCAGGCGCGCGATGGAGCCGCGGGCGCTGCCTACCAGCCAGAGGGCCGCGGGGATCAGCAGGTATACGGCCAGGTAGCTCTCCCAGATGGCGACGCCGGCGCACAGCCCCACCAGCGCCACTGTCCACCCCGAGCGGGCGTCCTCACGTCGCAGGCGCAGTACCAAGAGCACCACCAATAGGCCCAGGATGACGGCTGCGTCGTAGCCGCCGTGGCTGCGCACGCTCTTGATGGCTGAGTAGTAAGGCCCGACCGCGTAGAGCGCAGCGGCCAGCGCGCCGCCCCATCGCGAACCCACCATCCGCGTGCCCACGAGGTAGACGAGGACGCAGATGACCACCGACAGCGCCACTTGCACCAGGCGCAGCGAGAGAGGAGTGTCGGGTAGCAGCGCGAGAACCGGAGCCTGGAGATACTGCTCCAGGGCACCGTTGTAGTTCTGGATGCCGAAGTACGCGGGAAAGTCGCCGTCGAGGATGCGCTGGGCCATCACGCCCGTCACAGCCTCGTCGCTGTCGAAGCGCGCGATGCCGGTCGTGAGCATCACAAGGCGCACCGACAGCACGGCCGCCACGGACGCGATCAGAACCCAGATGGGTCCATCGATGCGACGCCACCAAGGCACCAAAGGCGTCAGTGGCGGCGCTGGCGTCTGAGTTGCCATCGCAGCTTCGGCACATGGGTCACGGCCTCAAGGACAATCGCCTTCGACATCTTCGATGTGCCCTCAGTGCGGTCGGTGAAGGTGATCGGCACCTCCACCACGCGGAATCCCTGGAGGATCGCCCGGTACGTCATCTCGATCTGAAAGACGTATCCGGCGGACCCCACCTGGTCGAGCGGCAAGGCCTCCAGCACCTGGCGGCGGAAGCACTTGAAGCCTCCCGTGAGATCGCGGACGTGCACCCCGAGGATCACCTGGGCATACAGCGAGCCGCCCCGGCTGATGATGCGCCGGAGGACCCCCCAGTCCTTGACGCCGCCGCCTTGGACGTAGCGCGAGCCCAGGACCAGATCCGCATCGCGTGCGGCGTCCACGAGGGATGGAACAGCTGCTGGGTCGTGGGAGAAGTCGCAGTCCATCTCCATGATCAGGTCCGCGCCCCGCTCCATTGCGTGCCGGAAGCCGGCGCGGTACGCCGGTCCGATTCCGGCCTTCGCCGTGCGGTGGAGTACGTGGATGCGTGGTTCAGCGGCCGCGAGCTCGTCGGCGATTCGCCCGGTCCCGTCGGGGGAGCCGTCATCGATCACAAGGACGTGGCCATCGATGTCCGAGCGATGGAAGACCTCCATAAGCCGCGCGGCCATCGTCGCGAGATTCTCACGCTCGTTGTATGTGGGCACGCACACCCACACTGAGGGGCGTGGGCTGCTCTCCGGGACCGCGGCGCTCACGAGGGAAGAAGCCTAGTGCGCAGCAGGGAAGGCGGCATCGCGTGTCCCTGGCCGAAGCGCGCAGCGCACCGGCGCAGGCTGTGGGCGGTGATGATGCCGATGGGGATGGTGGCTCTGGCCCCGTTTGTCTCAGGGGGCTTCACTGGATCCACTTTGCGAGGCGACGATGGCTCCGCACACGGTCAGGTAGCGCTGGGCACATGTGTCCCACCCGAAGCGTTCCGCCGCGCGATGGGCAGCGGCAGCACCCAGGTCGTCCCGGCGCTGCGGGTCGCCGATCAGGCGGGTCAGGACCTCAGCCAGCGATGCGGGGGCTGCTGCGAGCGAGAACGCGGCCGCCGTATCCCCCACTACCTCGAGGTTCGGGGCATGGTCGCTCACGATCAGCGCAGCTCCCGCTGCCATGGCCTCCACGATCACCGGATGGGTACCGCCCACCTCGGTGGGCGCGCACATCACGCCGCAGTTGCGCACCAGTTCGGCATAGCCATCCCCGAACACGTAGCCGGGGAAGATCACGTTCTCGCCCGCGCCTGCCTTGAGCCCGGTGATGTAGTCATCGGCGTACGGGGCATCGCCCACGATCACCAGGGGCCAGTCGGTGTCGAGCTTGGCGTAGGCATCCACCAGCAGGTGGGCGTTGTTCTCAGGCACCAGGCGGCCCACGAAGAGGATGTACTCGCCGGGTTCGAGACCGAGTGAGTCGAGCGCCTCGGTGGTGCCGGGGTCGGGACGTTCGGCGCCAGAGGGACTGGCCAGGAGTCGCCGCCCGAAGCGCTGCTCGTAGACGTCAGCCACGCTGTCGCTGTCGGTGACGGCGATGGTGGCCGCCGCCGCAGACATGTGCTCGAACTGCCGGATGATGGCCCGGGCCGCCCTGGGCCACTTGGCGCGTTCGGAGTCCATGCCGTCGATCTGCAGGACGCTGGGCACGCCCGCCAGGCGCGCGATGGGCACCACCGGGGCATTGCCCGCGATGAAGTAGATGGCCACGTCGGGTCGTTCCCTCGTGACCATGTGGCCCGTGCTCACCGTGGTGTGGGCGAGGGTGTCAAAGTACTTGTTGCGGATGGTGGGCAGGTGCACCAGGCGGGCACCGGCGTGCTCGTCCTTGCGTTCGGTCATGTGCGGGCGGCAGTAGACGGTGACCTCGTGCCCACGGGCGGTGAACTCCCGGGATAGGTGCTCCACGGCGGTCTCGAAGCCGGAGTAGGCCGCGGGGATGCCGCGGGTGCCGATGAGGGCGATCTTCACAAGCTCAAGAGTACGCGCGGCGGCGAAGTCGGCTCGCCGCCAGCCTGGCCTCGCCGGCAATCGCGGCGGCGGCTGCGAACAGGGTGCCGCTCATCCCGGGTCGGTGCTTTCGGATGAGCGGCGCCATCGTGCGGAAGGCCGCTGCCTCGGCCTCGGGAGTGCGGTGCCCGTGGGGGCTCGATCCGCCACCCACGTGGATCACGTGGGCACCGGGCCAGTAGCGCACCGTCCACCCCGCGGCGCGGAACCGCATGCACAGGTCGATGTCCTCGGCGTACATGAAGAACTGCTGGTCGAAGCCACCCACCTGATGCAGCGCTTCGGTGCGCATGAGCATGAAGGCCCCGGACACGGCGTCGACATCCGCTTGCTGGTGTTCGGGCAGGTACCGCATGAGGTAGGCACGAGCGCTGCGCCAGGGCAGGGCGCGATCGAGCCCCGTGATGAAGCATGCCGCCGACCACGCGGTGGGGAAGGAGCGGTGGCACCGGAGGTCGGGTTCGCCGTGCTCGTCCACGATGCGCGGCGTCAGCACGCCCACGGTTGGATCGGCCCACGCGGCGTCGAGGCACGCACGCAGCGCGCCTCGCGGCACGACGGTGTCGGGATTGAGCACCAGCACCGCCCTGCCGGTGGCGATGGCCATTCCCTCGTTCGCGGCCCGGGCGAAGCCATCGTTGGTCGATCGCTCGATCAGGTGGGTTCCCGGGCGGGTATTGGCCACATCCGCAGTACCGTCGCCGCTGGCGTTGTCCACCACGATCACCTCCAGCGGCACATCGGTAGCCTGCTGGTCGATGCTGAGGAGGCACCGCTGGAGGTGATCGGCGCAGCGATACGACACGATCACCACGCTCAGCTCAGGCCCGGTCACCCCTGCCAGCGGAAGCCCAACTCGGTCGCCACCTGCTCCAGTGACGGTGCCTGCTGGTCGCGGTCGCTCACCGTTGCGGGGATATCCGCCCACTCGATGCCGATCGCGGGGTCGTCATGGGCGATGGAGCGCTCATCCTCCGGCGCGTAGTACTCGGAGCACCGGTACACCACGTCCGCCACGTCCGACAGCACCTGAAAGCCGTGCGCGAACCCGACCGGGCAGTAGAGCTGCAGCCCGCGCTCGTCGTCCAACTCGCGGGCCTCCCACCGGCCGAACGTGGGTGACCCGATGCGAATGTCAACCACCACGTCCCGAATGGCCCCGCGCACACAGCGGACCAGCTTCGCCTGCGGGTGTGCCCCACCCTGGGCATGCAGTCCCCGGATCACCCCGCGCGACGACCGGCTGTGGTTGTCCTGCACGAAGTGGTCGGTGATGCCGAGGTCGGCCAGCACCGACTCGCGGTAGGTTTCGACGAAGAAACCGCGTTCGTCGCCGTGGACGACTGGCTCGATGACGATAACGTCGGGCAGGGCGGTGGGAAGTGCCTTCATGCCCTTATCGTACGGATGGCGGTGCGGTAACCCTCCATATGGCGGTGCCGTCGGGGAATGCCTGCTCCAGTGCGAACCCCGCGGGTGGCTGGCGCACGTCGGGCCCCTCGCTTATCCCCAGCGTGCGGTAGGCCCACGGGTTGATGACGGCGAAGCGGATCCCCGCCTTCGCCAGGCGCTCTGCGGTGCCGGGTGCGAAGGGATCGGCTACCTGCTGTGCGAGCCGGAGCGTGCGGGGGTCGATGGGCAGGCCCATGGGCCCGGGGATGTCCAGCACCGGCCGGCCGTGGATGATCTGGCCCATGGCGTACACGCGGTACATGCTCTCCAGCCCCGGCGCGAACACCGGCAGGCTGGTGGGGTACTCCACCAGCGATCCCGGCTCGGGGTTGTCGCGCAGCCATGCCCACGCGGCACGCTGGTCAGGCGCTTGGGCGTCTGCCGTGGCGGGGGACGACGTGGTGAGCGGCACCGCGGTGAGGGTGTCGGCCCCGGTGACCAGCAGCGCCCCGGCGACGATGGAGTAGCGCCACACCTGCCCGCCGCGGCGCGCGACGGCTGCCACGAGGAGGGCGGCCATCATCAGCAGCACCACCAGGCCGGCCACCGCGAAGCGCGAGAACGCCCGGAACTCGGGTGCGGCCCACCAGACGACGATCGACGGCACGGGGATGGGGACGGGACCGATGGCCATGGGCCATGCCAGGCTGAACCACAGCAGCACCGGGGCGAGCACCGTGCCCAGACGGGCTGCCAGCACCACCCGCGCGCCGCCCAGCGCGCCCGGGCGCCACCAGGCCAGCACGCCCGCGACGATGGCCATGAGCACCGTCGTGATGCCCAGGTACACGATGAGGCGCTCCCCCGTGATGCCCGTGATGTCGAACCATCCCGGTGAGATCGCGTTGGACACCACCTGATCGGGCGCAGGCGTGATGAGGTCGCCGATGCGCGTGCCGAACCGCGCCAGGTCCTCGCTGGCGCGCGCGGGGCTGGGCGCGGTGGACGTGAGCACCGAGATGGCGATGGGCAGCAGCACCAGCACGCCCAGCATGGCGACGAGGATGCCGCCGGGCTGGGCGGCGTTGCGCCATCCCTGCTGCCGCCCGCGGACAAGCAGGGTCCAGCCGCAGAGGACGATGACCATGATGACGGCGATGAGCCCGTAGTAGGCGCTGGTGGTCCAGGCCAGGGCGAAGGCGCCGGTGACGGCCAGTGCGCGGCGCCATGACGGGGCCTCGCCCCACCACAGGGCCGCCAGCACCAGGAGCGGGAAGCACGCCACGCTGGCGAGCGGCGCGTGCACCACGGCCTTGCCCAGCACGTACGGCGATGCTGCCAGCGCCAGCCCAGCCCAGGTGGCAACGCCCGGCCCGGTGCCCAGCCACCGCGCCAGCCAGTACATGGCCATGCCGCTCACCGCGATTCCGGCGATGATCATCACGTTCATGGCGAACGCCGGCGTGGTGATGGCGGCCACGGCCACCGCGGGGCCGTAGAAGGCCAGCTGCACCAGGTTGAACGCGCCCGGGTACTCGACGGTGAACGGCGCCACGAGGTTGGTGGATCCGTTGCCGAATAGGGGCAGGCCGTCGCGCAGGCGCTGCCAGAGATCCCAGGTGAAGCCCGCGGGGTCCCAGGGCAGGCCACCGTCGGTGGGTATGAGCGTATTGGCGTTGGCGGCCGCAGGCCAGGTGAGGCCGATCGCGAGGAGGGTGAATCCCGCGATCACGAGGAGCACCTCGATCGCGCGCCGCCGCATGAGGGAGTTCACGGCGGCAGTATCCGCCGGGGGTGGCGGCCTCCACTGCCCGGGGCACCGGGCGTTACATCCGTGCCCCATTGCGCAGGGCAGCCCACCCGGCTTCACCCATGGCCTGCTCGGTGAACCGCGCGGCCTGTGCCACGCCCGTGGCGCCCAGCCGCTCGCGCTCGCCGGGCTCCACCGCGGCACTGATAGCCAGCGCCAGGGCATGGGGCATGGGCTCGGCAAGGAGGGCCCCGTCGCCGGCGATCTCGGGCATCGCCCCGCGGTTGCTGGCCACCACTGCAGCGCCGCACGCCATGGCCTCGAGGATCGGCAGGCCGAAGCCCTCGTAGAGCGACGGCACGCACACCACCGCGGCGGCTCTGTAGAGGTCGGCGAGCTGCTCATCAGTCACGTGCCCAAGCCAGTGGGCGTTGGCGCCGCGCACGATCTGCTCGCCGCCCAAGGCGGGGCGCCCCACCAGGGCGAGCTCGAGGTCGCGGTGGCCCAGCAGGGTCATGGCGCGGGCGAGCGAGCCGATGTTCTTGCGCGGGTGGATGTCGCCAACGGCGAGCACGTACCGCTTGAGTCCGAACCGCGCGAACACCCTGTTGGCGGCGTCGCCCACCGGATCGGGCGTGAATACCGGCGCGGGGTAGGTGCGCACCACGTGCACCTTCGCGGGGTCGATGCCGAAGATCTCGGTGATCTCCGCGGCCTCGGCGTGGCTCACGCCGATCACCACGTCGGCCTTGTTGATGGCGCGGGGCACGAGGCGCCCGAGCATCTCGCGGTCGCGCCGGCTGAACCACCCGGGATTGCTCACGAAGGCGGCGTCATGCACCACCACCGCGCTGGGGGTGCGCCCGCGGAAGGGCACCACGTAGTTGAACACCCCGATGTCGGC
>SXGQ01569120.1_pt1 | contig 10634 bp, 12 predicted proteins | sample 3178371 | NCBI WGS metagenome assembly SXGQ01 (sample SAMN11356859, study PRJNA531348) | freshwater metagenome | isolation source: freshwater sample F1-20 | place: China: Fuxian Lake, Yuxi | collected 2017-12-25 | reverse complement strand
ATTGTTGCTGTTGTTTTTGCTGTTGCTGCTGACGCTGCTGTGATTTCATCTGTTGTTGTTGCTGTTGTTTTTGCTGTTGTTGCTGACGCTGCTGGGACCTCACTTGTAATTGTTGCTGTTGTTTTTGCTGCTGCTGTACTTGTCTTTGAGCTTTGATTTGTTGTATTTGAGGAGAACGACTGAACATACCATGGCGTTTAGTAATTGGTGGATTTTGGACACCTTGCTTAATTGGGGCACTTTGACGACGACTGAACATACCAGGGCGTTTCGTGGTCGTTGGGTTTTGGACACCTGGCGTGATAGGTTTCTGTCCGGGTAATGGTGTGATAGGTTTCTGTCCGGGTAATGGTGTGGTAGGTTTGCTTCCGGACAAGGGTGTAGTAGGTCTGGAGCCGGGTAATGGTATGGTAGGTTTGCTTCCGGGTAATGGTGTGATAGGTTTGCTTCCAGGTAAGGGTGCGACAGGTCTTTGTATCGGGGGAGTCGTAGGCTTTTGACCAGGTTGAGGAGTAATTGGTTTTTGACCAGGTTGAGGGGTAGTAGGGTTTGCACCCTGTGTAAGTTTGCGTTCTTCGCTCTTGCGCAGTTGTTCTCTGGATTTACGTTCTGCTCTGGTTAATTGCTTCTTCTGCGGACTACCGTTTTGTTGTGTTCGGTTTTTTTGCGATTGTTTCAATGACAAATTTCCCACACCTCCTCCCATATTGCCGCCTTCATAAGAACCGCCGCCATAAGAACCACCGCCCATATTACCGCCCATATTACCACCATAAGAACCACCACCGTAAGAACCTCCCATATTACCACCACCGTAAGAACCTCCCATATTACCACCACCGAAAGAACCTCCCATTCCACCACCCATTCCACCACCCATTCCACCACCCATTCCACCACCCATTCCACCACCCATTCCACCAAACCCAGGAGAACCCATCATCGGTATCTGTTGGGACTGTGCTTCCATAGCTGAAATTCTATTAATAGCCCCGGAACTCGGCACTTGTCCCGTCTTCTTAAAATGTTTTACCGCCTTCTTCGCAATTTTCTTAGCCGACTTAATCGCCTTTCTTCCTGCCCTCGTTGTGGCAATAGGTTGACTGTAGCCAAAATCTTCCAGGGCTTGACGAAATACCATCCGGCCAACGTCAGTAGGTGTCATCGGCTGCTCTTTCGCGTCCATAATACATAAACAAAAGATAATAAAAATATACGATATGTGTATAAATGAACACCAACAAAGCCGCCAAGAGACTCGCCAATAACCTGGAAATCCACAGATACCGCGACGGCCGTTTGGAAACAGAATACTTCAGTCGCCAGCAACTCCCTCGGTATGCGTTGATTAAACTTGACGGGACCCTTTACGGACGCAATTCATTGAAGAACTACCTTAAGGAGCGGAATACATCAATCGTTCCAAAGACCAGAAGACCACTGACGGCAGATGAACGCCGAGTGATATTTAACAATAACCCTTACAGAATACTCGGCAAAGCACCCGTGTATCCATCTAACAGGGCGTAAACAAATATCCCAAAGTTTTTCAAAGAATGCTCTTTTTTGAAAAGCTTTATACAATAAGATTCATTCATACATTTCCACGGTGCATTTTTTACAGAACAATGTTTTTTGTCTCCCCAAGAAATATTCGGGGTTGTTAGACCCACAAGGGCACTTTTTTATTTTAAATAACTGCTTCACCGACTTGCAAAACGTTTTGGTCTCGTCTGAGGAGAGTGTTAAGCTGTCTTTGTGGAGTAACGCGAGCGACATAATACTTTATCAAAATATTTTATTAATTAGTAGATATTGTCATTTTCATTCACACTTTAAACACTTTTCGCATATTTCGTCCAAAAGTAAAATATTAATATAAGTAAGTATGTCATTAGACCTCACCATTACGAAAAACCGGAGTAAATCTGGTTTCGGTAAGGTTACGTTCACTAACCAGCGTGGGGAAAAGATGCCGATTGTAAATGGTATCCCCGTAAATCCTCAAAGACCTCCCTCGAGGACAAATACAAATACTTTACCCCGCCCTCTCCCGGTTAATTATAACAACCAGCGGGTATCCCAATGGGTAACTCGCGATGGCTCGTCAATGCTATCCCGAAACGGCTCACAAACCCCGACATACATAAATAATTACAATCCCGTTCAACCCACACCCACCGTGCAGCAACCCCCAAATCCTATTGGTAATGCCGGGATACAGAACCAACTTAGCGAAACGACCTTCAGGCAATATCTGGACGGGTTCGTTGAAATCACACGTGCGGACCTCCCGATTACACCTGGGGGGAGATTGAGATATGCAATAGATACCATCTCTGGTGGTAGGGTTGTAAGTACTCTTTACCGGTTGGGTGGATTTGTCAAAAGCGTATCCGCCGACCTCAACACTGTTGTTCTTTATAATCCCTACGTTTCAAAACAATGGACCTTGAAAACCACCCAACCTGGTAAACGTGTGCGGTTGTACTTCTTTAAACGCCCGACGAGCGACGAGGGGGCACTTGTGCGAAGACTGGCGACCCAGCTGCAGACCGGTCAGGTTCGTCTCGTAAAGAACTATTAAAAGCTTAATTGGAATAAAATAATATAATCTACTTATTAACAATGGCAAATACTACTATTACCGAGGGGCAACGAACTTCAAATGTCAAGCCATTCGGCAATCTCACTAAAAGAGGGTTCGCGAAAATGTGTGAATACATTGCCACAGAGCGTCCTGGTGACAGTGGAATTATAAACCTCATTTCCCGAGCAATGACCCACGCATTCAACTTTAGCCCAGACGTAAGTTCCCCACCGGAAATCTCAAGGAGAAATTACGAGACTAGGAAAGATAGATTAAAATCCCTTGGGCAAACTGAGTATGAACGATATGTAAAACCAAAATCACTTAAGCGAGCTAGCTTAGGCGAAATACGAGCTACCAATGACGTCCTACTGTCTCAGCGGTAGCCTGACGGATACTTTTTTATTTGCCGGATATCTAAAAATATTTTCTTTTGTTATATAAAGCCCTTTACAATGGTCTTAAATTTGTTCAACCGCCTCCGCACATTTGTTGGTACATTTAATGAAACGCCGGAGCCTGCTATCAAAACGGACAATATTGTGCTACCCAGACCTCCCAACGACGAACTCAAGTATTGCTACGTTCATAGGAAACGTTGGCTCATCAACACGGGTGTGGCAATAACCACAGGAGGGATGCTTGGGGGTCTCGTCTTGTTCGTCAACGGCGTTGAATTATACTTTCTTTATGCCTTTCTCGCCATTTGTGTTTTCAGTTTTATGGGTAAACTCATAACCGACACGATGGCTCCAGACTTTAACCTTATAGAACACAAAACGATATTGGACAACATAAAGAACGACCCTGAACGAGTTTGGGCAGTTCCCGTGGATATCTATTTGCCTATTTGCGGTGAAGAAATCAAAATCCTTAGGAACACGTGGGGCTACGTTCAAAACCTGAAATATCCAGGAAGCATTCGCGTGTATGTTCAAAACGACGGTGCTGAAGAGTATACTGACGAAAACGGGGTTATGACCAGCATTAAGGACTTAGCTATTTCCTTTGGGTTTACATATATTTCTCGCCCCGATAAAGGCATTTTCAAGAAGTCTGGGAATATGCGGTATTGTTTCCAAAAACATTCCAGAGGCGATTTGTTCGTAATCTTTGACGCCGATTTCTGCCCCCGCGATGACTTCCTCTTAGAAACCGTCCCTCGCTTTGCCGACAACCCTAAGCTCGGTATACTACAGACACCGCAGTTCTTTGAGATGAGACCAGAACAAACTTGGGTTGAACAAGCAGCCGCTGTTAGACAGGAAGTGTTTTACAGAGTGATTATGACATCTCGCGATACCATAAGCAAAAACATCTTTAAGAAATACGAAGCAGCCGGAACTGCCATATGCGTCGGGTCTAACGCGGTTTATCGGCGAGAAACGTTTTTGCCCAACGATGGGACGGCATTGGCAGCGGCGAGTGAGGACGTCCGCAGTGGATATTACGCCATAACGAATGGATGGGAACTCAGGTATATTCCTATTAACCTCGCAACCGGTGTTTGCCCGGATACAATCAAGGCGTATTTTTCACAGCAATATAGATGGGGGAGTGGTTCAACATTGTTCGCGTGGTCAAAGGACTTCTGGAAGGGTAAGTGTGGATTTGTTAAGAAAATCAACTACCTTTTCGGCTTTATGGGCTACCCGGCGGCCATTTCACTTGCGCTTATAGGTCTCATTCTTGACCCCCTGGTTGTTTGGCTTAGCGACCCCGCGCATATAATGTATTACAACATCGCCTGGGCTTTGCCGATGATACTGTTCGGCTATATCATTCGCCCGATATGGTCCGCGCAGAAATACCCTTGGTCTTCGGCCTTCCTCGGCGGGGCACAGTCGTGGGCATACATCCATGCAGTCATTGACCGTATAGTCGGGTCAGCAGGCGAGTGGATACCCACCGGAAGTGTCAAGAAAAATAACAAATTCACTATCGCCAGGGCATTGTGTGGTATTACCAATACAGCGAGTGTTGGCGCCTTGGTTTCTGGAAGTGTTTTCCGTCTTATGGAGGGACACCAGTGGTATAACTTATTACCAATGTGGATTATGACAGCATACAGGATATTGGGTGCCCTTCCGTTTGTCTTCAATATGTTTTAAATGAAAAGAACTTAACAAAAATATATATAGATATTACAAATGGCTCCTCACGTTTTCGTTCACTTTGATTGCGACGTGTGTATCTTCCCGCCAATTCCCGCTGATAATACCCCGATGTATTGTTGCCGGGCCGCATACGTTCTCCCAGATACCAACGAATACCTTACAACACTCCGCAAATGGATTGGGAGACCTCCAGAATATCTAAACCGCGAACTTTCAAATATGATACACGACCTCCAACAATATAAGTTGGAATTTGTGGACGAAGACGGGTTTAAGACGATAGCGCCGGTTAAAGAATGTATTGTCATCAAAATGGAGTTTAACGAGGATACCGAAAGCGATGAATAAATACAAAAATAATATGTTTTATTAAAATTTATTTCTTAATAAAATATAATTAGTAGATATAAATGTCTCTTACTATTCGCGGAAATATTAAGAACACTACTAGCGAAGGTTTCACACTTGGTTTTATTGACCCCGCAACTAAGAAAACAGTGATTAAAGATTTGAAAATGGCACCGCATCCCTTTAAAACAGGGAACCCCGTGGATGTCGTCGTATCCGCAAGCACTCCAAGAAATGTATTAAAAGTTAGTAAACCTTCAGTATTGTCCGTGGACGGAAGCGTTGTAAAGGTTGTAAGCCCAGACGTCATCACCCTTAAATACATCGACCCCTCCGCCAAAACACCTATTGAAAAAAGCAACAAGAAGATGGCGCATAATATGAAGACTGGCGAGTTAGTAAAAATCGCTCTCACAGTAGCACAGCCGCGTTTAATCGTATCTGTAAATAAAAGTATACCCCCGACGCCAAGACCCGTGGCGGACATAACCGTTGACTTCAAGACCATTGTAAAGTCAGGTGTGCCCGTCCCAGGGTTCAACGCAAACCCTTATGCTAACTCTGATAAGAAAAGACCCCCGGGCAGTCGTTCTTACAAAGACACTCTCGCGGTTTTGAAGCCTGGTGTCATACGCCCTACGAACGGGTATATGGCTGATTTGATTTTGTGGGCGCAAGAACCTACGTGGCTCCCGAGTTCCCAAGCCCCGGCGGTCTATGGGTGGGATTTCTGGGCGAGCAATGATGCAAAGTTGTATACTACCCCACCCGTCCCCGGTGGAAAGTTCATTGACGTAATGAATTTCAGCGATTTCAATATCGCAAAACCACAGAAGACGTCCTTTATGTTAGCCGTGCCTTTGATGGGTGCTTACGTGAAGAACAAAGCAGGTGACCCCGTAGAAAAGGCAAAGCTTTTAAAAACAGCAGTTGAGTGGGTAAAATATTGTAAGGCGAGAAACATCCCCGTATCTTATTGGGAAATTAGCAATGAGTCAACTATGCACGGAAATCACGTGGCATATATATCCGCAGAGCAATACGCAAAAGACGTTATCACTTGGTCCAAGGCTATGAAAGCTGTTGACCCCACGGCCAGGATTGCTGCTAATGCGGAAACTGCGGAGGAATTCAAGACCGTTATGGATATCGCAGGTAATTACATTGACGCCGTTGTTCCCCACTGTTACGGTCCGTGGGATTATCCAAGCTACGAGGTTTATGCAAAGGACAAACCGAGGTTCACATACAACCTGGACCTTTGCTACAAGGGTCTCGCGATGAGTAAAAATAAACGTAAGGTGGACATCATCATTAGCGAAACAAACATCATAGACTATAAGAAAACTTTAACCCCTGCTAATGACACCGGGAAGGCACTGATGATTTTTGACCTCTTAGGACAATTACTTTCAGCTGACCGTGTCAAGGAGGTCGTCTTTTGGGAAGACCGCGCGGTCAACGAAGGCAAGGATGGCTTCCCTAAGCTGCTGAAAACGAATAACCAGCTACAACCGGCGGGTATGGCATTTTACCTGTGGTCATCCGCCATCGTGAAAGGGACAAACTTTGTAAAGACAAGTGTTATCCCCGGCATTGTATCATTCGCCACTACGAGCCAGAATTACGACATTATTTGGTTGAGCAACAAAACAACCGCATCAAAAACGATTACATTGGACGTAAACACGCAGAAGCCTCTTAAAATATCCTACGTGTTCAAGGGTAGTGGTTATACCGATGTGAAGCCAACGTTGACCAAGATACCGAACCCCATAAACAAAAACGGTATTATTACACTGACCCTACCACTGACGAGTATAACGTCATTGTTCTTCAAATAAACAAAAAAAACTTAACTTTTCCGTATTACGTAAATATTTGCAAATACATACGTAGGACGTTAAACCCTATAAATTACTTACGGACGAAGATCGCAGAGGACCTCATTTGTATAGGTTGACGAACGCCAAACACTGATACCACGAGTATTTCCCCAAGGACATCGTCGAAGAGTATGTCTTCTACGATTCTATCAATGAAGAAAAACCTATCCCCAGAAAACCACCGAACGACATCTCCTACCTCAGGCGTTGACGTTAGCTCATATCCCTTGGTGCACTCCATAAAGTCTTCTTTCTTTAAATATGCCACGTCATAGTCATATGGTATCTTCACGAAAACGCTTTCGTTCTTAATCCATAAATCATCTACAACCTGGACCCCCACCCCGTATATCACTCTGTTGTCCTTGGACACTATGACGTCTGCAACTGGTTTATTAAATCTTGTCATTATTTAGATACAAACATTTTTTCCAAATAATTTTCTTTTCTTTAAGTAAATGTACAATTCCGTAGGGCACCCTAATATCTTCCTCGTCGGTAATAGATACGTGTCAAAATTCACCCGGAATGGCGAACGGTTCACAAAGAGGTACAGTACTGAAAATGATGCTATTGAGGATTACGAGAGATTCCGTTCGACAATTCCCACGCAAAAGGTATTCACGGTTATCCGGTTCACGAACATCGACGACCAGAGCCCTGACTATAATATGCGTTACGTTCAACTGGGGCAAAACAAATCTCCTCCCTTCCCTAACTTTAATGGAGCAAACGGTAGACAGGTACCTACAAAGTTTTCTACTACAGTGCTCTTAACCACCCCGAACAGAATCCTTGCAAAGATTAAAAGGGATGAGGAAATTCTCAAAGACCATGCGGAGGGTCTATCCTACAACCGCGCGGACCTTATTGCCGCCCCGGGGGTTTACCACGTATGCAAGACCAAGGGGTATGTGAGAACCTTGGACAGTGTACCATTCCGTAGAGCAAACGGTCTTGAACAGGCCAAGGAACACGTCGCCGGTTTGGTAAAAGACCTTGAGGACAACATAAATGAGGACGAGATAACCGAAGCGTAAAGTAATTTATAAGAACATTTTTCAAGACTTGTAAACACGACTCTTAAAAAACGTAAATAAAAAGATGTGTGTATGTAAATGGCACCAAAAAACCACAAGAAGAATAAGAAGAATAAGAAGATACCATCCCCAAGCCCCAGCTCAAGCCCCAGCTCAAGTCCAAGCTCAAGCCCAGAGCTCGTTGATATGAGCGACGAATATATAGCGCTTGCTAAAGCAGTTCTAAGGTGCACTGCGTATATCGACGAACTACTCGTTGACAGGTCGGATATATGTTATATGGACGAGTTCACAAACGATATGTTCATAGTCCCCCCAGACGAACGTTTTCCAGGGTGCGTGTGCTTCTTTGAACCAGATTGCCACCCCGACGTGGTTTTAAATGACAAGAAACAACGACAGAGGACGGGGACGATTATAACCCTTAAGCCGATAGCTGTTAAAATGGTAGATTTTCTAAAGACAGCTAACGCCACTGGGAAATCGGTAACGTCTAAGTTCATATCGTCCGCTGGAATGACACAGACATCTGGGATTTTGGAGCAGTCAATAATCCTGTTGGAAGACTTCTACACTGTTAGCCAAATCCCCGACGAAAATGAAACGAAAACACCAGAGGAATATTTTACAGAGGTCATTGCACTTAGAGACCAGTTTGAAAGGACGTTGATACTAACACCGTCCACCCCAGAAGATATAAAGGACATTGCACGCGAAAGATGCAAAGTCCGTGCACAGACATTGGGGGAGTTCCGTATGAAGCACAAACTTTTTAACGTTGGTTACTCTGTGATGTACGAGCTCTTCGAGGAGTTTGAGGAGACCATAGCTGCAAGCTTGTTGGATAGAAACCTGGATAATAACAAGATTTGTCAATATTACGTCGGTATCCAAAAAGAATAATCTTATGAGTGTATAAATGGCATCATTGTTTGATATGATGCTCCCGACTCCCGCTGGCATTTCGGGTGTAAAGGAAATAGTAGCGCGGATAGACAGTATGAAGTTCGGTGGAAGTTACATTAAGCCCGATTACATTAATTACCAACCCGAAGTAAAATACAAATCCGAATTAAAATCACTCAATGTAAAAGGAGTCCTGAATCCCCATTTACACGAAAACACACCCCAGGTTAACATCGCGAATGTAGAAGAAATTGAGTCACCTAGCCCCAGAACAACGCTCGGGGAATACACTTGTGAGAGCGACGAATCTAGTGGAGATTGTTTTTCCCAAGACAATGAAGCTTTTTCAGATGAATTGCCAGAAATGTTAGACGATCACGAGGACCATATAAACCCAAAGGAAATAAAGAAACCCAAACAAAAAAAACAAACAAGTCCGAAAAACAAGGCTCACGATATCTCTAAATTATTTTTCCACTTGAGCAAGGCGTTTGAAATTATTGGGAACTTGGTCGAGAAATAAATAAATAGCAATATTTTCATGTAATTCCAACTGTTGTGTTTACAATCCAGTATATTTGGAATTACATAAAAGTTATCATTTAAATTTGTTATACTATATGTATATAGAATGTCCCACACACGGTTCAAAGCCGATGCGATTACTAACAGAGACATAACGTCATACGGGAATATCACTGGGAAATACATCTTCGGGAATGGCGCGTTCTTAACAGGGCTTGATGCGGCGAGCATACCGGCAATTGTTTCTGCGGACATCCGTGGTAATATGATTGGAAATTACGCCAACGTCGTGAACATCATAGCTAACACAGGGAACGTTGGAAATGTCAGGATGTCTGGAGGCAACATCATAGCAAGTGGACAATTAAACATCACAGGTAATGCCATAGCACCTTTCTTCTTCGGCAATGGTTCTCAACTAACGGGGATTACAACAACTCTCCCAGGGAACGCCAATATTGACATCCGGGGGAACGTGATTGGGAATTACGCCAATGTTGCGAACATCACAGCTGTCTTCGGCAACGTGGGAAATGTCATACTTTCTGGAGGCAACATCGCGGCAAGCGGACAAGTAAACATCACCGGCAACGTCATAGCCCCCTTCTTCGTGGGTAATGGCCAGAGGCTAACCGGTGTACTTACAATCAATACCGCAGAAATCATTGCGGATATCTTTGGAAACATTACATCGTCTGGAACCATTACGACGTCCGGTAATTTCTATGCTGGGAGTATTTCTGGCGACGGGTCAAATATCACAAACATTGCACTAAGCAGCATTCAACCAGGGGACTTATACAGAGACGTTTTCGGGAACATCACTGGGACAAATGGGACTTTTAGTGGAAATGTATCTTGCGCTACCGTCCTGGCATCCAATATCCAGGCTGGAAACGTCCAGGGGATTTTTAACGTAGCATATTCAAATTTAACAACATCACCGTTCAACCTTAGTGCGTCAACGTCTGCAAATCTATTCATCCGGAATGGATTGAGCACAACTGTGATGCTACGGACTGACGGCGTGGCGGTAGTATCCAACGGCGCGGCATACAGATTTGGGACGAACGATTTTGATAAAGGCGTTTTGACGAACGGTAGTGATAACCAATATGCCACAAACACATTCACAGGCGACCTTATCGTTCATAATACTAAGACAAATGCCAGGACGTGTTTGGCATCATCCTACGGCACCCCAGAGCTTACCGTTTTTAAT
>SXGQ01458783.1_pt1 | contig 10634 bp, 11 predicted proteins | sample 3178371 | NCBI WGS metagenome assembly SXGQ01 (sample SAMN11356859, study PRJNA531348) | freshwater metagenome | isolation source: freshwater sample F1-20 | place: China: Fuxian Lake, Yuxi | collected 2017-12-25 | reverse complement strand
CGCATATGCAGCAGGAAAAGCCAGAGGATTTCGTTATTGCTACTGGTGTTCAGTTCAGCGTTCGACAGTTTATTAGTTGGAGCGCTGAGGTGCTCGGAATAACCCTTCGCTTTGAAGGACAAGGAATAAATGAGGTGGGCATCGTCGACCGCGTTGTGGGGACAAACGCCCCATGTATAAAAAAAGGACAAGTTATTGTACGGGTAGACCCTCGTTATTTTAGACCGTCCGAAGTTGAAACCCTACTTGGAGATCCGTCCAAAGCGAGGTTGAAGCTAAATTGGACGCCCGAGATCAGCGCGAAGCAGATGTGTAGCGAAATGGTCGATAGCGACCTTCGTGACGCCCAGCGGCGTGTGTTGCTTAAAGCCAGTGGGTACAAACTTAAGCGAAGCGTTGACTGAGTCGGCAAGCAAAGAGGTTTTTCAAGGACTGATAAAGGCGGGTATTTTTCTTCACTCATCGTCCTGACACCCCGTCTAATCCAAAAGAATATTCAGATTTTCTCTTACCCGATGAAAAACATAACATGTAAAAATATTTAATGAGCGATTATCTAAAAAAAATATCCGATTTGCCACTTCTAAGTATCGCCATACCGACCTTTAATAGAAGGTCTGAATTAAGTCGATTGATTGCAGAAATCTCAGCTCAGGCCGCACAACACGGGCTGTCCCGGTTCCTCGAAATAGTTATATGCGATAATTCAGACGATTTCTTTTCGGTGAGCTCGACTGGTGATCTAAATATCACTTACCTAAAGAATAATAAAAATATCGGATTTGACAAGAATGTTGAGAAATCTCTCAGGATGTCCAACGGGACTTATGTCTGGCTGTTTGGAGATGACGATATCCCCGAAGATGGCGCGTTATATTCAATAATTAACTTTATACTTAAGACAGACGTTTCGGTGATTCTTTTGCCGTTTCGGCAACCGGAAAACTTGTCAACATTGCCGTATTCAAGCCACAACGAATTCGACTGCTGGACAAGCCTTGAAGAAAAGGTTGAGCTAGTCCTAAAGAGTGGGAAGTTAACTAACTTTGTACTCAAGAACTCTTGCGCCTTCGCTGCTTCGGGCGCCAACGGTATCTCTGAGCCTAGCGGATGGGCGCACCAGCTTTTAGCGCTGGATACCATTTTGTCGCATCCAGATCTTCCGATCGCAACCGGGGGCCGTTTTTTCGCGGGCTCGAAGGACTGTGAATATAGTTTCTTAAGGTGGACGCCTTATGCGTATTCAACCGGGGGTATTGTAACGGCGCACCCTATATTCTTGACTCAGAACTCAAAACTAAATCGAATTAAGCGTGAATACTTGTCACGGATGTTCAGCTCTGAGTTAACGATCCTCGCCCGCGCCCTGTCAGGGGTTTGGGCTGTCGAAAACATTAACGAGTTTAAAAGATATGCCCGATTTTTGCATTTTAGAATGGATTATTTATTAAGTATAAGAACAGTAATATTATTCATACTAATTAAAACGCGGCAGACCGCGATAATTCGCCTTGCTTTTTTTACTTACGACATGTTGAATCGTCAATTAAGGAAAGTAGTGCCTTGACCTTAGATATAATTACTGTTTGTCGCAATTCTCTAGAGGCCCTTAAACTAACCGCACAGAGTGTCAAAAATCTCGCGGCAGACAACGAAAATATCCGGTGGATTATAGTTGATGGCGATTCTAATGATGGCACGAAAGAGTATTTAAAAACAGTTGATATAAAACAACTAATTATTATTTCCGAAAAAGATAATGGGATATATGATGCAATGAATAAAGGACTAAGTGTTGTCAAGAGCGATTACTTTGTGTTTATAAATGCCGGCGATTATATTTTGGGCGATCTTTATTGTACTTTATCGGAATTAAGCGAATCGCATGTCCATTGCTTCGCCACTAAGTGGCATGACAGCGACTTGCGTGACATTAGACGGAGCAGTCGAGTCATACCGTTAATCGGAAAGATGATGCCGCATCAAGGGATGTTTTTTCCTAAGCGATTTTCACGGGTAAAATACGATAGTAATCTCCGCATTTCTGCCGATCTTAAAATGAAGTATTACTTTTTTGATAACGATCATTGCTGTGTTCATTCAGAGCCGATGGTCTCGTCGCTAATTGGTGGGATCTCTCAAAGACCGTTAAGTGTACAAGAGTTTATTGAGCGCATAAGGGAGAACTGGAAGGCTCAGAGCGAAACGTCTTGGGTTCGTCGTTATGCCACGCTACTTTACTTACTGTTTAGTTTAGTTCGGCGCATTCGGTATCGCGTCTACGCTCCGTAATTTGTCCTGACGGGGTTAATCTGAAGTTGTTAACCGGTGTCATATTCGGAACAATAGGAGCTCTTTGCGTTACGAATGAAACTCGGCTTGTATAAGGATGTCTAAACGCGCCCGCTCAAGAGACGATAGCAAAATTTATGACCGAAATTCATTTATCGAGTAATCCGGTCGGGAGACGAGCATCAGGAGTGATCGCGGCGATATTTGGTTTAGTACTCTTCTCTGGCGGGGCGGGACTGTTGTACGCTTCAAACGAGTATGTCAAGTTAATTTTATGGTCCTTCGGTTTGATTTTTTATTTGACTTCTATAAGGTTAACGATTGCGATTATTTATTCCCTTCTATACGGTGTTTTTGGCGTTATTTCGCAATTATATTTTTCGTTGCCATTTAAATTTTATGATTCGGTCGCAATTTGCCTTTCCTTAATACTAGTAAATTATTTTATCCAGCGTCGTTTATATCTCGACCATAGACTATTGCTTCGCAGGGCAATACTTATTTATTTAGTGCTCAGCTTAATTGTGGGACTCTTTGCGGGAAATTTTTATCTCGGAGGTGGCGCGATTGGCTTCCGGTTTTTAGGAATCACCGAAAATCCGAACCAATTAGGATTATATGCAGCGTGCTCCTTAGTGATTCTGCAGGTGTTTGGGGGGGGCGGATATTTCTCGGCGCTGTGTAAGGTTATGGCGCTGTTACTCGGCGTTTTGTCAGGTTCCGACGCGTTTTATGTTGCGTGCTTCGCGTATTTGTTCCTATTGTTTTTGTCTCGTGGAAATATAAATTTTTTGGTTGGTATTTTTTCGATATTACTGTTTATTATTTTCAGTATTACCTATTTCGACATTGCTTCGCTTGGTCTTCAGGCGACGGAGCGGTTGAATCGGTGGTGGTGTTTTTGGTCGCTTATTGCTAGGTATCCTTTCAGTCTGCTTGTTGGGTTTGGTGCCACGGCGGTTGGGCCGTCATTTGATATTACGTTCAAAGACGAAGTGATATCGTCGTGCGCCTTCGATGTTTCGGGCACGGAGTTTCACAACTCTTATTTTGATTTCATCGCCGCATTTGGCATCGTTGGTTTTCTTGTTTTCTATATGTTTTTCAGCGGATTATTAAATAAGAGGGTGGGATTGTTTAGGCTCATAACCACTCCCGAATTCGGGTTTCTTGCTGTATTTGCCGCGTTCCATCTTGTGTATCGTCACCCGGTTTTTTGGATTGCTATCGTCTCCGTCTTGATTCGGGCGTCATCGTCAGGGGTATCCAGGGGGCGGCACCTTTAAAGTCATGTAATGACCCACTGATTTTTTTGCTCAGGTGTTATGTTCTCGAAGGGCATAGCACATGAGTATCGAGATGGACGAAGAGATCAAGCGCGGGACGGCGCGTCGGAGGTCGGCTCTGATTCTGGACATCATTCAAGGGAAGAACGCCGTCAGTAAGTCGTTCCGACAGTTCGATCTTTCGCCTTCGTAGATCGAGTCCTGGATTGACCAAGCCAAAGCCGGGATGGAAAACGCCTAGAAGGCCAAACCGGAAGACATCCGCGAGCAGTACGAGACGCAGCTTAAAGCGCTGCAGGAAGCGTACGGTGAAGCGATGTTGGAGCTACGTGCTCGAAAAAATGGGACGCTCTGTTGGCGAAGAAGGACGAGACATGATCCTTCACATCCAGCAGGGCCTGAAGGAAGACGGATTCACGGTTCCGATGACCAAGCTCTGTCGTTCGTTCGACGTTCCGCGTCGCACCGTGTACTACAAGCCCGTTAAATCGACGCCGAAGGTTCAAGAACGCTTTGCCACACCGATCAAGCACATGATCGAAGCAGAACCTTCGTTTGGTTATCGAACCGTGGCGAGCTTGCTGCAGTTCAATAAGAACACGGTGCAGCGGATCTTCCAGCTCAAAGGCTGGCAGGTTCGCAAGCGAGTCATCGGTCACCGTCCGCGGATCGAAGCACTGCCGTCTGTCGCGACGACGCCGAACGAACGCTGGGCGACGGATCTTTGCCGCGTCTGGGCGGGCCGTGATGGCTGGCAGACCTTGGCTCGTGTGATCGACTGCCACACGCGAGAACTGCTTGGCTGGCAACTCTCGAGAAGCGGTAAGGCAACGACGGCGATGTTGGCGCTCGAGCAGGCGTTGATCGCGCGGTTCGGGACGCTCGGACGAGTTTCTGCGCCGTTCCTGCTGAGGTCGGACAACGGGTTGGTCTTCACGTCTCGGGCCTATACGCGCCTCGTGCGCAGTTATGGTCTTCGTCAGGAGTTCATCACCCCGCACTGCCCGCAGCAGAACGGCATGATCGAACGCGTCATGCGAACGTTGAAAGAGCGATGCGTGCATCGTCATCGCTTCGAAACCCAACAACACGCCTCGCGCGTCATCGGAGAGTGGATCCGCTTCTACAACCACCGTCGGCCCCACCAGGCCCTCAGCATGAAAACTCCCGCTATGGCGTATGCTTTAGCGGCATGACCTGTGCAGAAAACGGTGGGTCAGTACAGCGCTGCGTCATCGACTGACGGCAGGCGGCGCTCAAAGTACGGCGAGCCTGTTGCAGGCCGTGCCGGCAGCGGTGTGGGATCGGGCGGTGAATCCTGCGCTGGGCTATCGTTATTCCAGCGCAGAAGGGTTGGCCTATCGGGTACGGCGTTTCGCAGCTTATCTCGCCTATGAGCGGAATGCTGCCTATGCGCAGACGATGTCGGTGTGGCGGAACCCCGAGCAATTGCTAGGTTTTCTGTCCAAACATCCGCTTGGGGCGGATGCCACGCATTATCCCGATTTGACTTGGGCGGAGAAGATGATGCTGATCGATCAAGGGAATTATTTGCAGGATGACATCCTGACCAAAGTTGATCAAGCGAGCATGGCGGTTTCGCTGGAAGCGAGAGTTCCGCTGCTTACGCATACTCTTGTCGATTGGAGTTGGCAGATCTCGCCTTTGCTAAAGATCGCAGACAAGGGGGATAGGATTAAATTGGTGCTGCGTGAGTTGTTGTATCGACATGTGCCCAACGCGTTGGTTGAGCGCCCAAAGTAAGGGTTTGGTATGCCTAAAGCGAAATGGTTACGTTGGCCGCTTAAAGATTGGGCGGAGAGCCTGCTCAATCCGGCAGACCTTGATGCCTGCGGCTTGAATTCGCAGGTGGTGGCGAATGTTTGGCGGGAGCATCAAATGGGGTTTGATCGGCAGGCTATGCTGTGGACGGTGTTGATGAATCGTCAATGGAATCAACGGGTGATGCGCAAATAATGTGCGGTATTGCAGGCTTTCTGACGGCGGCGGAAACTTATTCAGCCGAGGAAATCTTATCCCGCATGGCGGATGCGATCAGGCATCGCGGCCCGGATGATTTCGGGATGTGGACGGATCGGCCTGCCGGTATCGGTTTGGCGCATCGCCGCTTATCCATCGTTGATTTGTCCCCTGCTGGCCATCAGCCCATGGCATCGCCCAGCGGGCGTTATATCGTCGTCTTCAATGGGGAGATTTACAACCACCATGATTTGCGCGCCGAGCTTGCAAAAGTTGGCGCTGGCGGGACGACGCCTTTCCGCTGGCGTGGTCACTCGGATACCGAAACGCTGCTGGCCGGGTTTGACGCGTGGGGCATCATCGCGACGATTGAGCGGGCCATTGGCATGTATGCCATTGCTGCTTGGGACCGGCAGAGCCAAACGTTGACATTGGTGCGTGATCGCATCGGTGAAAAGCCGCTTTACTACGGCTGGCAGGGCCAGGGGGAGAAGGCCAGCTTCCTGTTTGGTTCGGAGTTGAAGGCGTTGCGCGCGCATCCGAACTTTTGTTCTGAGGTGAATCGTGAGGCATTGTGCCTCTTCATGCGTCATAACTACATCCCCGCTCCCTATTCCATTTACCAAAACATCTTCAAGTTACCCCCAGGATGTTCACTTAGGGTTTCACTCCGTGCGCGTGAGCCGAAGCTTTCGACATACTGGTCTCTTGCGCGGGTGGCAGAAACCGGCGTGGCAAGTCCGTTCGAAGGTACTGCGGGGCAGGCGGTGGATGAGTTGGAGATTTTGCTGAAGGATGCAGTGCGTCAGCAGATGATGGCGGATGTGCCGCTGGGGGCGTTTTTGTCGGGGGGTATCGATTCTTCGACCGTGGTGGCGTTGATGCAGGCGCAGTCGGCGCGGCCTGTGAAAACCTTTACCATTGGCTTCAATGAAGAGGGTTATAACGAGGCGGTGCATGCCAAAGCTGTGGCACAACACCTTGGCACTGATCACACAGAACTCTATGTTGCTCCGGAGCGGGCGATGGCGGTCATCCCCAAGTTGTCCTCGCTTTATGACGAACCTTTTTCAGATTCATCACAAATTCCCACCTATTTGGTATCCGAGCTTGCAAAACAACATGTGACGGTATCGCTATCCGGCGATGCCGGGGATGAGTTGTTTTGCGGATATAACCGCTATTTAATGAGCAATGCCTGGTGGCACAAAATGCAGCCGATTCCGTTGTCGCTGCGGCAGGTTGCGTCTAAGGTATTGACCTCGGTTTCGCCTGGCCGCTGGAACCAATTGGCACAGTGGCTACCAACTGCATCCCGCTACGCGAATTTTGGTGACAAGCTGCACAAGGGCGCGGCGGTGCTGGGCTCACGCACACTGGAAGAGCTGTATTTGGGGCTGATCAGCCATTGGACTTGTCCGACAGATATCGTGTTTCAGGGTAATGAGCCGCCAACCGCTCTGACAGCCTACCGTCCCGATTTCTTGGGGCTTGATGGCGTGCAGCAAATGATGGCGCTGGATGGTCAGACCTATTTGCCGGACGATATTTTGACCAAGGTGGATCGAGCAGCCATGGGGGTTTCTCTGGAAAGCCGGGTCCCCTTTCTTGACCATCGTGTTGTGGAGTTTGCTTGGCGTATTCCGCAATCTATGAAGCTGCGCGATGCTTCGGGCAAGTGGATTCTGCGCCAAGTATTGTACCGTCACGTACCCAAGGACTTGATTGAGCGACCAAAGATGGGATTTGGGGTCCCCATTGATGCGTGGCTGCGTGGTCCATTGCGACAGTGGGCTGAGACTTTGCTGGCCGAATCGCGCTTGCGTGCTGAAGGCTTTTTTGACCCAGTCCAAATCCGCCGTAAGTGGGTGGAACACTTGTCGGGTCAGCGAAATTGGCAGTATCACTTATGGGATGTATTGATGTTTCAGGCGTGGCTTGAGGAGCAGCGTTGTTGAACAAAAAAGTAGTTATTGCGCTTAATACGGCATGGAATATCTTAAATTTTCGTTCGGGGCTCATTCGCGCGCTAGTGGCATCAGGTTACGAAGTGGTTGCGGTGGCCCCGCCAGACGAGTATTCCGAAGGCTTGTCTGATCTGGGCTGCCGTTTTGTGCCATTTCCCATGGATAACCAAGGCACAAACCCTGTGCGTGACTTGCTGCTGCTATGGCAGTTTTTCAAATTGCTGAGGATTGAACGGCCCGATGTGTTTCTAGGCTACACGGTTAAGCCGAACGTGTACGGTTCACTTGCTGCACACGCTCTCGGCATACCCGTGGTCAACAATATTGCGGGTCTGGGTGCGGTTTTTATTAAAGGTGGCTGGCTAAATCAGTTGGTAAAAGGGTTGTACCGGGTTGCTCTGTCGCGTTCGCGGAAGGTTTTTTTTCAGAACGATGACGACCGGCAGCTCTTCACCTCAAGTCGTTTGGTACATGTAGGCGTGACAGACCTACTACCCGGTTCGGGTATCGATCTGAAAAAGTTTTCGCCAGCTCCGTTGCCCGGAACTACAACCGTTCACTTTCTCATGATCGCCAGAATGCTTTGGGACAAAGGCGTGGGCGAGTTCGTTGAGGCAGCACGTTTACTAAAGCAAAGAGGAGTTGATGCCGAGTTCTGTTTGTTGGGATTTCTGGATGTACAAAACCCTGCTGCGATATCCCAACAGCAAATGAATGACTGGATAGAGGAGGGGGCTATTTGTTACCTGGGCGTTAGTGACAGCGTGTGGTTAGAAATCAGGCAAGTCGACTGCGTTGTTCTTCCCTCTTATCGAGAGGGTACGCCAAGAGTCTTGCTCGAAGCCGCTGCTATGGCGCGTCCAATTATTACCACGGATGCTGTTGGCTGCCGCGAGGTAGTCGATGACGGCATTAATGGCTATTTATGTAAGCCCAAGGACGCTTCTGATTTGGCTGACAAGATGGAGCAGATTGCGTTCATGCCGCCTTCGGAGCGCGAGGCCATGGGGTTGCGTGGGCGGGAAATCGTTGAACGGGAATTTGATGAACAGATAGTTATCGACAAGTACCTGGCAGCAATCGACGCTGTACTTGCTGAAAGAAAAGTGGTCTCGCTTTTTCGGGCAGTGGGATAGTGACCTGCCGGATTTCTGACAGGCCCCCAGAAACCGGACAACTAAGGCTGTGAGTTTGCGACACTTTGCTCAAAAACCGGCTTATCAGTCCGGTGGTCGAAGCCAAGCGCTGATTGTCGTTGAGGCGCTTGGCCGGGGCAGAGTCTGTCAAAAAACCACCTATTTACACCCTTTCGAGAGGTAGATGACCTATCAATGGGTGTAATTGGGTGTATTATTGGCTATATGCTACACCTAGACACCCTTCGGATAACACCCGAGATTCTGAGCCTGATTGCGCGCATTGACGAATTCAAAGGCGCGTGGCGGGCCTTAGGGACGCTCGCGCCTGAGCGTCTCTTGGCGCTACGGCGCGTCGCGACCATCGAAAGCATCGGCTCAAGTACGCGCATCGAAGGTAGCAAGCTGACTGACCGTGAGGTAAAGCGCTTGCTCTCCAACCTGACGATTCAGTCCTTCGATACCCGCGATGAGCAGGAAGTCGCCGGTTACGCCGAGTTGATGGATCTGGTGTTCAGCTCGTGGCAGCACATTCCGTTCGACGAAAATCACATCAAGCAGTTGCACCAGATCTTGCTGCGTCACAGCGAGAAGGACGCTCATCACCGGGGACAGTACAAAACTCACTCGAACAATGTCGTCGCTTTCGATAAGAACGGCGTGCAAATCGGTATCGTATTTAATACGGCAACGCCTTTCGATACGCCGCGATTGATGACTGAACTTGTGACGTGGGTGAACGATGCGCGTCACCAAGCCGCGTTGCACCCACTCTTGATCATCGCGGTTTTCGTCGTGGTCTTCCTAGAAATCCACCCGTTCCAAGATGGCAACGGTCGTCTCAGTCGAGCATTGACGACCTGGTTGCTGATCCAAGCGGGCTACGCCTATGTGCCTTACAGCTCTCTCGAAAGCGTGATCGAATTCAATAAGGAGGCCTACTACCTTTCCTTGAGACAGACGCAAGGGACGATCCGAACGGACGACCCTAACTGGCAGCCTTGGCTGGTTTTCTTTTTGCAGTCGCTCGCAGAGCAGGTCCGACGGTTGGAAAATAAGGTGGCGCGCGAGAGGATCGTGCTGGCCGCGTTGCCTGAGCTGTCGCTAAAGATTGTGGAATTCGCCCGGGAGCATGGGCGCGTCACGATCGGCGATGTAATCAAATTGACGGGTGTCAGCCGAAATACGCTGAAACCACATTTTCGAAACCTGGTTGCGCTCGGACATTTGAATCAGCAGGGCGGCGGGCGCGGTGTTTGGTATGAACTTAAATGATGAGGCTCGCCAACGTTTTAATTCGATTATTTGGGGCGGTGGCTTGGAGGCCACGGAAGTTCGCACTAATGGTAGATCAGCCCAGGAATTTCGTGGACTGACTGGCGGCGTGTCAGTCCGGTCCTCGCAGCGGTTGTAGCTGATGGGTTCGAGGCCGGGTTAAACTCAGCCGATGCATTGGCTGCTCGCGTACACTAAGCCTAGCGCTGAATGGCAGGCGCAAGAGCATCTTGAGCGACAAGGCTTTGAGGTGCTCTGCCCAATGTTGCGAGCGCAAAAAATTCGCCGCGGAAAATGGGTCTGGGTTCATGAGCCGCTGTTCCCCCGATATCTCTTCGTGGGTGTTACTGAGGACCAATCTTGGGCGCCTATTCGCAGCACCGTAGGCATCACATCACTCGTAAAGTTCGGCGGCATCTTTGCTGAGGTCCCCTCAACGCTTATTGATTTATTGAGGGTTGGCGCCGAAAAGCCGGAGGGTAACCGGCCCCTTTTTCGGCAAGGAGAAAAACTGAGAATCGTCGCCGGGCCTTTCGCTAGCTTTGAGGCGGTGTTTGAGATGGATCAGGGGGATCAACGCGCAACCGTACTGCTCGATCTTCTAGGTCGGCAGAGCAGGGTAACAGTGGACGTAGGCCAGTTGGTCCCTGACGATCAACCGTGATTTGGTGGTGGGCGGTACTGGGATCGAACCAGTG
>SXGQ01240997.1_pt1 | contig 10635 bp, 14 predicted proteins | sample 3178371 | NCBI WGS metagenome assembly SXGQ01 (sample SAMN11356859, study PRJNA531348) | freshwater metagenome | isolation source: freshwater sample F1-20 | place: China: Fuxian Lake, Yuxi | collected 2017-12-25 | reverse complement strand
GGGTTCCGAGATCGGGAAGATCTGCGCCATGTCTCCATGGTCGGAGATGCTCCCGGTGATCGCCACCGCCGGGAACCCCGGATTGCGCCGCGCATGGGCCAGCGGCAGGAAGCGGTGCTGGATGTGGTCGATGTTGTAGGTTGTGAACCCACGGCCCCAGGCATCGAACACGAGGCCGAATCCGCCGCCGGTCCGAGCGGTTAATTCGACCTCGCCCGTGTCCGGATCGAAGGCGAAATCGTGGTCGCCCAGCACAACGGACAATCCCTCCCGGAGCGGCGAAGTGAGCCGACCGCCATTGCCACCGTTGGCCACGTGGACCCGGCCGTCGAGATGATAGCGGAGGCTGTTGGCCAGCGAATCACTGACACCGAGCCCCAACCCACGGAGGACGACCGTACGCCGGTCCGCACGGCCGTCGCCGTCGGTGTCTTGAAGGAAGACGATCTCCGGCGGAGCCAGTGCAAGGACACCATCACGCCACGGCAGCACGCTCGTGGCATAGCTGAGATCCGAGGCGAAGACCGTCGAGCGGTCCGGCAAGCCGTCGCCGTCGGTATCGGCCAACCGGCGCACGGTGCTGCCCGGTCGCCCGGAGGCACCCGCGCCATAGGGATAATCCCGGCATTCGGCGACATAGGCCACGCCATCGGCAGCGAAGGCCAAGCCCACCGGATCCACCACCTGCGGCTCGGCGCACCAGACCTCGGACTCGAGCCTGGGATCGAGGTCGAACCCACGGGTCACCCGCCCCACCGATGGCGATTCCGCACCGATCACCCCGGCGAGACCCAGCGCCCCAAGCGCCACCGTCGATCTCCAGCGGTACTTCATGTCCGGAGGGTACGCCTTGCGCGGCACACCTTCAACCCGAGTTGTCTTTCATCGAGCCTTTGAGCTCAGGCTATCGTGTCTGTAATGATTGTTTGTTTTCATGAAATCAACAAATCACCGAATCAGTCCTCGTTTGCTGGAGCTTCAACCAAGGCCTTCGACTCGAGTTCGAGCGCGTCGATGGTGGGAATCTGCCCACCGATGATGCCTTGCATGTCGCCGTAGAGACCGACGGTATTCTTGATGACGCGCTCGATCTGCTTCTCGCGCTCTTTCCAGTTCTTCTCCATGGCACGTCGTTCGCGTTGGAGTTGGTCTTGAAGGCTGGTGAACGCCTCGACAATCCCTTCCACCCTGCCCTTGAACTCGTTCCCGGCGAGATAGGAGTACAGCATTTCCATTTTGACGGTTTTGCCGGTGGACGCCTGTCGTTCACGTTCGAGTTGGAGGAGTTGCTGTCGAAGGGCTGCAGCCAAAGGCAGCGCTGAAAGCGGGTCGGTGACCCAGACCCCATCGACCTGCCCAAAGCGGGCAATTCCCTCGGGCAAAGCGACGGTCACCAGGATGGCCAGACTCGCACGGGTCTCGGCCATATCGTCCTTCAGTTTGGTAATCCATCCGGGACTCCACGCCTTGGTGTTCTTGGTCTCCCAGATGATGGAGCCACAGTCGGATCCGGCAGGATTTCTAACCATCTGCACCAAGTCGGCCCCTCGGATTCCACGCGGGACGGGTTGGATGTCATCGAGGTGAAATATCCGGCGCAACTGTTCCTCGAAATCCAATTCAAGGACCTTCCCTTGTATTTCCGTGGACCCTTGGTCGGCCTTTCGCTTCATGTCATCGAGGGATGACTTGAGGTCTTGGATGAGTTTGTCCTTCTCCAAGTCTTTGAGTCGGTGGGATTCCTGGGTTCGCACCTCGGCATCTCCCCGGATTTTGTTTCTCTCTTCAGCAAGCGTGCGCTGGACCTTGAGGTCGGCATCCAGCACCGAGGCTTCGAGTTCGCGCTGCTTTCGGCGAAGTTCGAGTTCGAGTTCTCTGGACTGTTGAAGGTCCCTTTCATTTTTGCTCACCGCATCGGTGAGGTCCTGCAATCGCACCTCCAGTGCCTGCTCGGCATCGGCTTTGGCCTTAGCTTCAAGCTCTCGGACCCTCGATTGAGTCCGGCGGTTCACCTCTGCATCCAACTCCAACTTGGCCTTGTTGAGGTTTTCTTCGCGTTTCCGTGAGTCCTCCTGTTGTCGCAAGAGTTCGGCTTCCCGCTGTACGATATCGTCTTGGAGTTCGAGGCGAAGGCGCTCGCGGAGCTCTAGGGTCAGCGCATCGGACAGTTCAAAGGAGGTTGCACAGCGGGGACAGCGCACTAAATCCATCGGTCATCCTTGCGAAAGTCGCTCAAGGGCGTAGTCATCAAACAAATTCTGCCGAGCGGCTTGCGCGAGGCTTCCCCCCTTGGCCAACAACTCTTGATACATTCTGTCCGCCCGGGAAATAGCCTCGGCTTGAGCAGAAACTCGTTCACCCTTAGGGAGCGACGCCCAGAATTCATCAATGGTCTTTCGCCGTTCACGCTCCGCGGTCTCCTCGCGTTCCTTCCGCTTGGCCTCTTGCTGTTGGAGGGTTTCGCGCCGCTTTATTTTGGCCTCTTCCTTGGCCTGCTTTTGCTCAGGTGTGATGAAGGTTCGAGGAAGCGGAATATCGGTTCTGATGGCGGTAATCAGGAAGCCTGGTGGATTGTCGGAAACCTTTTTGCTCTTGGTGTTGGTCAGGTGTTCGGTGAGCTGAATCTTGCTCTCGATGTAATCGGCCGGGTACTTGCCGGCCAACTCGACAGCGGTCTCAAACCGGACACCTGCATCGACTAGTTTTTGGACAATGACCGTTGCATCGGTCCGGTCAGCCTCACTTGCTCCTTGTCTCGGCTTGGCCTCAGGTGATGGCTTGGGCACCACTGGCACAAAATCGGCCTTTTCGAAATGGACGTGCCAAACCCCTGCTCTCTCCTTGCGAAATCGGTGCTCCTTGGGTGAGGGCTTCAGAAACTGCTTTTCGACGAGCTCATCAATGGCGCTGAGGAGTTTCCTCTTGAGGTCTGCGACTGGGGAATTTCGCGATAGGCCGATATGCTCGTAGGCCAAATTTTTCAATTCAAAGGTCAGGGAGCGTGCTTTGTAGAAACGCTTGTCGAGAAATCGGTAAAGACGTCGGCTGATGGAACTTTGTAGTTCCAGGACAAAATTATAATCCAGGGTCTTGATGTTGCCGCTGGTGAAACTGCGGTAGACGGCGTCATTCCAGACGAAAAAGGAACTGGCAAACTCAAAGCTCCCCTGCCCCGCCTCAGGCTTGGGCCTACTGCGTTCGTTTTCCTGAGAGTAAATCTTGATACGCTCCAAGATGTGGAATTTTTCATCTACCCACTGGTTGGTCTCCCGGTCGCGCCAAGCATTTTGATAGTAGAGGGTGACGCCAATCCATCGGTTGAGAGCTTGGTCTATCCGGTCGTAGCTCTGGCCGTTGACGGGCCACCGGAGGAGTTTGATAAGCTGGTAGCGGCTGAAGAAAACCCTGCGGTCCTTGAACTGCTGGATTTTGCTAAGTTGGATGAGCCCCAGAAGGACCTCATCATCAGTCGAGGTGGGAAGTCCGTACGCGTCGGAACCAGTGATAGTAAGCTTGCGAGGTATCCAGTCGTTCTTCGACTTATCAAAGATTCGGTCTTCGAAATGGAGCGTCTTGACCGCGGGGTCGATACGCTCAGCGATGGTTCCGAGGGGAAACTCCGCAAAGTTAAGCTCGTCGCGGCCTTCGGAGAATTTCTCCGGTAAGGCCGGGATGGCTCGCATTTCAGGTTTCGCGTCGGGCTCTTCCATGGTTTTTACTAATTCCTTTTCACCATCTGGAGAACAACAGCACCTAGGATTTTCAAAGCCTGTGGGATACACCAGGCCTGTTGTTGTTTATAGGTTTTAGAACAACAAGGTTTCATATTTGTCCGTCAGAATCCCCTTTAGTTACAGGCCTTTGGTCACTCTTTGTATGGCTCATCACTCTGCAAAATGTGACCCGTAAATCTGGAACAGGCTTTTAAAAAATGGTCCATCGGTCTGCAAAACGTGGTTCAATCCTCTGTAGAGTCGTCAACAAATGTGGTTCAATAATCAGCACCTTGGACCTGATGAAAAACGTGGTTCAGGCATCGGTATGGGCCGATTACGTCACGAGGGTTTGATGTTGTCAACGCTCAGAGTGATTCAGACTGCGGAAGGTCAAGATTTTTTTTGAAATTCATAGGGTAGCCGAGGCACTTGCTGGGGTTGTGGACCAGGAGGAAAATGTGGCTCGTTGGTCAATGCGCCGCGCCTGTGGTGGCTAGTAGTCGAGGGTCTATTCGAAGGGATGCGTCCCCATGGGCTTCAAACTTCCACAAATCCCAGCGATTCCCTCTCGTTGGCCTGCCGGCCTTGAAAATGTGGCTCATCTATCAACAAACGGTGTTTGAAAAGATGGCTCGTTGGTCTGCTCCTGGTAGTTCTTGCTTCACCGGCACAAATATTGGGTTTTCAGCCTAGAAAACCGCGCCGATGTCAAAAAAGTGACTCGATAATCTGGAGACGGTGTTTGAAAAGATGGCACGGATATCTGTAGTGAACCCATTTCGGGGGGTTAGGCTGGTGTTCAGGTGTCAAAAAAGTGGCTCATCAGTCGTTAACCAGATGGTTCGGGTCAATTCCATAGGGACTGGTTGCAGTCTGGGGCTCGTACCGACTAGCCGGCACAATGGTTTAGACTCATTTCCAGGCGGTTTTCGGGCCATTCCAGAAAAAGTGGCTCATCCATCAACAAACGGTGTTTGAAAAGATGGCACGGATATCTGTAGTGGACCCACTTCAGGGGCTGAGCTGGGGTTGGTGTGTCAAAAAAGTGGCTCATTCATCAATAAACGCTGTTTGAAAATGTGGTTCGTCAGTCGTGTCCCCTGCTCCGAATTGCAAGCTCTTCGAGGTTCTGACATCAAGATTTCAAGAAAACATGATAACAAGAAAACAGAAGCTTGGCGGCCCAATGTTCAGTGGAATGAAACCTGGAAAACATGGTCATCCATCAGCAAACGGTGGTTGAAAAATGTGGTTCGGCAGTCGCGTCCCCTGCTCCGAATTGCAAGTTCTTCAAGGTTTTGACATCAAGATTTCAAGAAAACATGATAACAAGAAAACATAAGCCTGGTGGCCCAATGTTCAGTGGAATGAAACCAGGAAAACATGGTCATCCATCAGCAAACGGTCGTTGAAAAATGTGGTTCGTCAGTCGCGTCCCCTGCTCCGAATTGCAAGCTCTTCGAGGTTCTGACATCAAGATTTCAAGAAAACATGATAACAAGAAAACAGAAGCTTGGCGGACCAATGTTCAGTGGAATGAAACCAGGAAAACAAGATATCAAAAAGAAATCAAGAAACCAGGATTTGAAGAAATCATGATATATAAATGATTTCAGGAAATTGAGAAACCATGAAACCAAGATATCAGGGTTTCCTGAAAACAAAATATCTTGCAATCAGGAAAGCATCCAAGTAAGAAAGCATTCATGATTGTCGCGTTGGCAAACCAAAAGGGTGGCGTAGGGAAGTCGACGGTGGCGGTCCATCTTGCCGTCTGGTTGGCAGAGAAGGGGCGCAAGGTCGCCTTGGTTGATTCGGATGTGCAGGGGTCTTCGTCCGTCTGGTTGAAGGAGGCCGCACCGTCCGTGCCGTTGTTTCGGCTTCAGACGCCCGATGATGTCTTGGAGCAACTGCCAAAGCTTAGAAGCGAGTTCGATCACGTTGTGGTCGATGGGCCTGCGGGCCTCTCTGAGGTGACCCGAGCAGTGTTGTTTGTCACAGATCTGACTCTGCTGCCATGCGGGCCGTCGGTACTCGACCTTCGGGCTGCTAGCGATGCCATCCGCGTGCTCAAGCAGGTGCAGTCGATTCGGAAAGGTCCGCCAAGGGCGGTCTTGGTACCCAACAAGGTACAAGTTGCCTACAGATTGTCCCAAGAGATGCTGGAGGCTGCCCAAACTCTGGGGATTCCAGCTGCATCGCCACTTAAATTGCGCCAAGCGTATGCCGACGCTGCGGGGCAGGGGAGTGTCGTGTGGCGCATGAAGACCAAGAGCGCCTTGGACGCCGCCGGCGAGATTCAAAACCTTTTCCAGGAGCTCCTCAAAGATGAAGCCTGAACGCCGTTCTATGACTGCAGCCTTGCAGTCGCCTGCAGACCTACCCCCCGAAGCTCTTGCCCTTATCAAGGCCGGGACTCCGAAGTCACTGTCGGCAAATCCGGTAGTCACGTCGCCGCAGTCGGAGCCGCCGGTGCCAGTACCTCTGCCGGTAGCTATACCTCGGGAATCAGCTCTTCCTGCAAATGATTCCGTCCCGGTGGAGCAACCTTCAATGGAAGTGTCTCCGAGGAGGTCTCGGGGCCGACCGAAGGGTTCTGTCAGCAGGGCAGGTGAGGAGGCTGAACGCCTGGTGGGCACCAGTTACCGGCTGCCGGAGGATTTGGTCTTCCGGGTCATGAAAGCTTCGTCGGAGCGGAAGATTCGCCGCATTCACCCTTGGGCCCAGCAGGATTTGGTGGCCGAGGCTTTGAATGCATGGCTTAAAGAAGCGGGCTACTGAGTTGCTCGTGGAATAATTTCTTGAAATCAAGAAAACGTGAAATTTCGAAAATAAAAGGTGAGGGTCAGTTTTTGGCACGACCCTCAAGAGCCTTGAATTACCTTCGTGAAGAACCTTGGACCTCGTTGCTGTCTTGAGGTTGGGATTCCCGGTTGAGGTGTTCAGAGTCTTGGGTTTGATTACAAATCCAAGAGTGCGCTTCGTTGGCTATTTTCGCCAGAAGCAGTAGGTCGTCTCTGCCGAAGGAATCAGTCTGTTTCCAGGCTTTTCCATCTCGGTACAGACGGCCAAAGGTGACGTTGTAACGGACACCAGCTTCTGTTTCGTTCTTCCAGATGACGCTCTTGATAGAACCCATCCGGACCTCTTTCGGGACGTTCTTGTTACTCATTTTATCAGACGTAACAGGTGTTCCTCACCTGTAAGGGACTCCCAGCTCGTTGGAAGCAACGGGTTTCAAAACCTCGAAACCTTCCCAAGCAGATTACCATTGGTCGGGGTCGCTAAGCTAATCGGGTTCAGCTTGGGGCAGGGGAAAGTCCGCCGATGTGTACCGAAGCGGGCGGAATTGTTGGAGGTTCAGGGTGTCCGGTGGGTTCCATTCCAATACGTTCCGATTCGGAATTGGCAAGGCGTCGGTCAAACCACTTAAGATCGAGGTGATGACCCGAACGCGCATCCAACTGACGGCGGTGTGGGGCGCTGGTTTCAGTGTTTTTTCGGACACCGACAATGAAACACAGATGGCGCCGTAGATTCATGACGGACACGTGACCTCGATTGGCTGAGCTATTTTTGAAGGCCCAGTCCATTTTGCAACCAAGTCAGCGTGGGGCCTCTGCCCGCTGCTTGGCATGGGTGATGACCCGTTGTTGAAGGTCTTTCACCACGTGCCCACACCACCAGGCCCAGTATTGCGCCGGCCATAGTCCGTGTTGATAGCGGGTGGTGCCGGTCAGGCGGGTGCCTCCATCCACGGGTTCCAAGAGGAACTCCGCTGATTTCACCTCATAGAAACCCTTCAGGTGAGGCGCAAGAACTCGGATGGCCTCAACCAAGTCCTCAAAAACCCTCAGGGCGACTGGGGTCCCAAAGGGGCAGCTGTACAAAATAGTCCCGATAGTACCCTCGGTCTCTGGCCAGCAATCGGTCTGCAAGCACCTGCGCATGAGCCGCGATTAGAAAGTCTGGAACCACGCGGCCTCGCTTGCCTCCTCGCTTGAGAAACGACCGATACATTTCCCCGGCTAGCATGGCCACATGCTCGGTCGAAGGCGTAAAACTGAGATTCCAATCGGTCAGGAAACGGCTCGCTTCCCCTTGAGGCAGGACAGGAACCAACTCGGCAAGAGCTACCGCCGAAACAACCAGTTTCCCTTGAGCTGCTGCCAATTGAAGAGCGGCCATGGAAGCAGACCCGTGCTGCGCGTCATCGAGCAGCACGTCCAAAAGAACCGATGTGTCAACCGCGGTCACCATCGCGAGTATAACGAAGGTAGTCATCGCCGGTGGTACCGACGGGGAGATGACCACGGCCGCGCCACCTCTCGAAAGGATTCCCCTCCGACCGCTTCCAAGCGATGATCATTTCCCCTTCGGTTTGCACCTCCAAAGTCTGGCCGGCCTTCAAGCCAAGCAACTCACAAGCTTCCCTTGGCAGGACAAGCACTCCATTGGGCTGCACGGTAGCGGTCATTTCTCGAGCGAATGTAACCCCGTCACCTCGTCGCGCCAGATGAATTCCGTGGGCCGAATGGCTTCTGTAGCAACTGCGTTCAGCTCAACATTGCCAAGCTGACCATCGACGCCCCGGTTCTGGCTGACGGGTTCCTGGCTCACCTAACCGGTCGCGAGAAACCGGATTTGATTACCTGTGGCAGTTTGGCATCGACCCGGAGAAGCACCGGACCGTGCCAACAAGAATCGCCTCTCTGGCCGATTTTTTCGCCGAGGACAGCGATTTCAAGGTCCTATTTTTCTGGGACTGGGACAATGGCCTCAACCCGACCCCGTATTCTGAGGCCGTAAAGTGCGCCGGGAACGGCGGACGCCGTAGCGTCCGCTGAACCCAGCGGGGCAGGGGAGGGGCAACGATGAGAACCGAAGCGGGCGGAATTATTAGATGTTCAGGGTGTCCGGTGGGTCCCACTCCAATACGTTCCGATTCGGAATTGGCAAGGCGTCGGTGAAACCACTTAAAATCGAGGTCATGACTCGAACGCGCATCCAACTGACGGCGGTGTGGGGCAACGAGGACGCCCAGTCGAGTGTCTTGGTCAGTCGTCGCCGGTGGATTGCTATCCAACGTGGGGCGGAGTTCACCGTTGACGCATCGTCCCTCTACGAGGGCAAGCGGTTCAAGGTCCTCTGGCGATTCGCCGACCGGCAGGTGTCTATCGATGGTGTGGATGGAATGGAATGCGTGGTTTGTCTCCCGGTTGGTGAGTTGGTCTCAACGGACCCATCTGCAACAGCATCTTCAAAGGCCTGAAGGAAATCCTGACCCAACACGCCCCATTGGGGCGTGTTTTGGTTAGCGGTGGTCGTTTTGGTAAGCTTCCGCTGCAGGGTGGTCCCTGCCGTCGTCTGAGTAGCAAACGCTTTTCATGGCGGTGTCAGTTGAGCGCGAACACCCGGTAAAGTTGGCAACCACCAACCTAAGGGAGCGGATTTTATCACCCGCTACGTTCGTGTCTCGTAGAGCTGGATGCATCGAGAGGTGCTCGTCCAGTTCGAGAGAGGCTTTTGACAGTAATCCCGATTTTTTCGGAGTAATCGTCAAATTCTATCTCATGAAATGAATTGTTCGCGGGCGACCGTGAAAGACCTCTTCCGTTTGCTGACTTAGGTTCAGCGAAGGGCAGAGGCCGCAATGACTCAAGAGGTGCGCGTGGGGCAGGGGTCTCGCGCAAATCCTCCGGCCGGGGTTCGGACCAAAGCACAAGTTGCTATCGGGGTGAGAGTCCTCGTTATGGGTTCGTTCAACGACTGCCGCTGCCGGGAGCCTGGAGGATGGCGACATCCACAGCCGGGTTTACAGACCCGGGTATCCGCCGAAAAAGCGGAACGTGAATAGCTCAACGGTGCAAAGCCCATAAAGGGCGAAGCGGTAACGGAACTGAAAGACGGTGCCGAAAGGGAAGGGAACTTGGATGGTGGGTAAGGGGGCGCTTCTGCGTTCTGCCCCCTGAAATCAGCCGACGAAGGGTTTTCTGGTAAAAAAGGAAAACCTCAGTGGGTTGGAAACCACACCGCGCTGGGAAGCGTGAATGTGTCGTCCGTTCCTCGCTCCAGACATGGAGCAGCCGACGTGATTCAGTTCGTCAGCAGGTCATAGCTAAACGGGGAAGGTGTGTAGCTGCCGGGGTGATGCCCGGAGCCTGTCCGAGTAGGGACAGGTGCAATTCAAAGGCTGCACACTGGGAGAGTGCCTTGAGTAGGAGTGCTTGCCCTCATGCCACGAGGGAGAGCCACAGGGACACTGCAAGGCAGTGGTGTTTCTGTAGTCGGACTTACGGGTGGTGCCGGGTCCAATAGACTGACCGAAAGGGGTGACGAGAGCACTCAACTGATGCCTGCCGGGGGGTGTGGAGGGACCAATAAAGTCCTTCCACGCCCCCAGAGGGACGGGAGTCGAGGAAAGCGGGTACGAAAAAATGCTCCGGGAGGAGTGGTTTTTCATGCCAGTGAACAAGGGTCCAGCCAAGTGGTGTGGACTAAGAAGATGAAGCGCCTTGGAAGGCGCTACGACTATTACTGCGAAGCAGCAACTAGGGGAATGCAGCAAGGGGGGGCGGCGTCGAGCAAGAGCAGACGCCCTCCCACATGGTGCAAAATCCTGGGTGGTGTGGAGCGGTAGCGAAAACGGGTTTATGCGAGCCGTAAGGAACGTAGAAACCCGTGGTTTTTAAGTGAGCACCACCTACGGGGCGTGCGAGCAGCGAAGGTTTTGGTGGCTTTAGGAGGATTGCGCCCATGAAACAAGCAACCTCCACCTTTTACGGCCCGAGAAGCCGGACGAGGTCACTGTTGGTGGAGTAAACTGGAGGGGTTAAGCGGCCTGGGTCATGAAATGTCACAACGTGTCGACTCGAGCCCATAACGGGTGAGTGGAGTCTGTTGTTGCGTTGGATTACCG
>SXGQ01849767.1_pt1 | contig 10636 bp, 13 predicted proteins | sample 3178371 | NCBI WGS metagenome assembly SXGQ01 (sample SAMN11356859, study PRJNA531348) | freshwater metagenome | isolation source: freshwater sample F1-20 | place: China: Fuxian Lake, Yuxi | collected 2017-12-25 | reverse complement strand
GACGACCGGTACCAGGAGTACATGCTCGTGCACGGCATCGGCGTCGAGATGGCCGAGGCGCTGGCCGAGCTGTGGCACCGCCGCATCCGTGAGGAGCTCGGCATCGCCGACCAGGACGGCCCCGACCTCCACGGCCTCTTCCGCCAGCAGTACCGCGGCGGTCGCTACTCGTGGGGCTACCCGGCGTGCCCGGACCTCGAGGACAACGAGACCGTGGCCGAGCTGCTCTGCGCCGAGCGCATCGGCATCGAGGTCAGCGAGGACACCGGCTACCAGTTCCAGCCCGAGCAGTCGACGTCCGCGCTGATCTGCCACCACCCCCGCGCCAAGTACTTCGTCGCCCGCTGAGGGCGCTGCGGCTACCGGGCGACGAGCGGCCGGGTGCGGCGCCGAGGCCGGACGACCGGGATCTTCGACAACGGCGGCGCAGGTCGCTGCGCCAGCTGCACCGTGTGCATGCGGGCCCCGAGGGTGCTGCGACCGGACAGCGCGGCCAGGTCGGAGATCCGCTGGTCGAGGTCGGCCGGCCGGGCCCGGAGGAACTCGAGGTCGACCACGATGTCGGCGACGTCCGCCTCGGCCGCCAGCGGCGACCGGCTCCGCCGCACGAACAGCAGCGGGGCGAGGGTCAGCAGGGCGATGGCGATGAGCAGGTTGGTGCCGGGCACCGGGGTCTCCGATCGACGGTGTCCCCGCCATCGTCGCTGCCCCCACCCGCAGGGGACAGTCCCCTCCTGCGACCCGGTGTCCGAGTTGTCCGGAAGGGCCGGATGGCGCCTGACGCAGACGGGTCAGAACCAGCAGAACCGCCCTGCGCCGACGACCCAGAGCGTTCGGGCGGTTCCTGAACGTCCTGCGCTCAGACCGGCGGCAGCTCCTGCACGACGGTCGCCGCCGGAGCGAAGAGGTCGCCCACGTCTGCGACCCTGTCCAGCACCTCGGGTGCGGTGAACGACAGCACCTCCCCGTCGGCGCAGTCGCTGACCTCGTCCCACGTCACCGGCGTCGACACGGTCGGTCGGGGGCGCGCCCGCAACGAGTACACGGCCACGGTCGTCTTGTGCCGGCTGTTCTGGCTCCAGTCGATGAAGATCTTCCCGGGCCGGAGCGCCTTGGTCATCACCGACGTGATGTCGTCGGGACGGTGCTTCTCGAGGACCCGGGCCACCGCGTGGGCGAACTCGCTCGTGTGGTCGTGGGTGTGGGGCGAGTTCAGGGGCACGTAGAGCTGCATGCCCTTCGAGCCAGAGGTCTTGGCGATGCAGTCGAGCCCGATGCCGGCGAGCACGTCGCTCAGCTCCAGGCCGACCCGCGCGCACTCGACGATGGTCGCCGGCTCGCCGGGGTCGAGGTCGAACACGCAGAGCTGCGGCGACTCGATGTCGGCGCCGAGCGCCATCGGCGCATGGATCTCGAGGGCCGCCATGTTCGCAGCCCAGGCCAACGCCGGGATGGAGTCGAGGTCGCAATAGCCGATCGCACCGCCCCGGTCGCCCGGCCCGTCGATGGTCTCGACGAAGTCCGGGCGGTGCGACGGGCAGCGCTTCTCGAAGAAGGACCCGCCGTCCACGCCGTCGGGGAACCGCTTGAGCGTGATGCCCCGCCCGGAGATGTGGGGCAGCATCACCGGCGCGATGCGGGCGTAGTAGTCGATGACCTCGGCCTTCGTGAACCCGACCTCGGGGTACAGGACCTTCTCGAGGTTGCTGAGCTTGAGGCGCTGGCCGTCGAGCTCGACGAGCCGGCTGGTCACGCGGTCTGCGCGGCGTCCTCGTCGGCGGGGACACCTTCGCCGGCGATCTCCTCACCGGACACGGTGCCGGGCGCCGCGGTGGTCGGGTGCCGCCCCCGCGCCTCCTTGGCGGCGGCGACCGACGCCTCGAGTGCCGCCATGAGGTCGACGACCTTCTCCTCCTGCGGCTCGGGCGTGGCGATCACGTCCTCCTCGCCGGCCGCCTTGCGCTCGATGACCTCGAGCACCTTGGTCCGGTACGTGTCGGCGTACTTGCTCGGGTCGAAGGTCTCGCTCAGCGACTCGATGAGCTGGTTGGCCATGACCAGCTCCTTGTCGGACACCTCGATGTCGCTGAGCTCGGCCAGCTCGGGGATCTGGGCCGGGTCGTTGACCTCATCGGCGTAGACCATCGTCGACATCACGAGCCGGCCGTCCTGGGGCCGCACCGCACAGAGGTACTGCTTGGTGCGCATGACGACCCGGGCGATGCCGACCTTGCCCGACTGCTCCATGGCCCGGGCCAGCAGCGCGTAGGGCTTGGTCGTCGCCTTGTCGGGCGCGAGCAGGTAGGCGGAGTCGTAGAAGACCGGGTCGATGTCGGCCAGGTCGACGAACTCCTCGATGTCGATCGTGCGGCTCGCCTTGGGGTCGAGCTGGGCCAGCTCGTCGTCGGAGACGGTCACGTAGTCGCCCGTGGGCAGCTCGTAGCCCTTGACGATGTCGTCGGTGCCGACCTCGTCGCCGGACTCGGCGGCGACCTTCTTGTACTTGATGCGCGATCCGGTGTTGCGATCGATCTGGTTGAAGCGCACCGACTTGCGACTGACGGCGGCGTAGAGCTTCACGGGGATGTTGACCAGCCCGAAGCTGATCGACCCGCTCCACATGGCACGAGGCATGGCGTCAGTACACCCCACCAGCAGGGTTTTCGCTACCTGGCGCGCGTCAGGCCAGGATCGCTCGCGCCACCAGGTCGGTGCCGAATGCGGTGAGGATCGCCAGGTAGAGCAGACCGGTGGCCGCCATCACCGCCGAGTAGTAGCGCTCCTTGAGGGCGGCCCGGGTGACGATCACGAGCGCGATGGTCCCGATGGCGCAGGCGACCCAGAACCAACCGAGCATCCCGCCGTAGCCGTCGTCGATGGTCCCGTCCAGCACCGACAGCATGCCGGTGGGCAGGAGCATGGCGACGACCTCGAAGGGCCAGGTGATGCCGGTCCAGCGAACCAGCTCGAGCAGCGGGCCGCGGGCCAGGCCGGGCTGCACCAGGTACCAGTGGCCGAGGAGCATGGCGTCGGTGACGGCGCCGAGGAAGGCGGCCCCGGCCAGCACCCGGAAGAGCGACACGGCGTAGGACGCATCGCCCTGCGCTGCCGCGGCAGCGCCGAACAGCAGGCCCACGAGGCCGATCGCCGGGGCGATCAGGTCGAGGAACGGCGGGAACTCGGGCACGTCGTCTCGGGGACCGTCGATGTCGCGCTCGATGCCGGTCATCGCCGTGATGCGAGCCGACTTCACCGCCACCCGCTCGCGCTCGCCGGCGACCCCGGCCTTGCGGCGCACGATGCTCACGCCCAACGCCACCGACGTGGCGAGCACGACCCCGATGCCGGCGAGCTCGCGCCCGAGGTCGTCGCCGTACCGGAACCCGGCGACCACGCCGATGGCGGCGATGATCCCGAAGGTCCCCCGCATCAGCCAGCCGTAGCCGATGCCGACCTCACGCCGGCGGGTCGTCACCCAGAGGAACAGCAGGCCGCCGGTGGCCCACTGCAGGCAGAACGTGGCGGCGTCGAGCTCGATCACGGCGGTCGGCTCAGGCGTCGACGACGAGCAGGCCGTGGTCGGCCTGGTTGCACGCCAGCGGACCGTCTTCGGTCGCCACCACGATGTCCTCGAGGCGGATCCCCCACCGGCCGGGCAGGTAGACGCCGGGCTCGACCGAGAACGCATGGCCGGCGGTGAGCGGCGTCGCGTTGCCCTCGACGATGTAGGGGTCCTCGTGCTCCTCGATCCCGATGCCGTGCCCGGTGCGGTGGATGAACCACTCCCCCCAGCCGGCGTCGACCAGGTGCTGGCGGGCGATGCGGTCGACGGACTCGCACGAGGCACCGATGACGGCACCTTCGACGGCCGCCTGCTGCGCGTCCTGCAGCGCCCCGTAGGCCTCCACGATCTCGTCAGGAGCGCGGCCGACCGCGACCACCCGGGTCATGTCCGAGCAGTAGCCGACGCCCCCCGGCCCGTGCATCGTGCCGCCGACGTCGCACAGGACGGCGTGCCCCTCCTCGATGACCGTCGAGCCCGGCTCGTGGTGCGGGGATGCCGCGTTGGGTCCGGCGGCGACGATGGCGAAGTTCACCTTGTGGTGGCCCTCGGCGACCAGGCGGCGGCCGATGTCGGCGGACACCTCGGCCTCGGTCCGTCCTCGCAACGGGATCTCCCCCGACTGCAGCTGGACGGCGACCCGGTCGGCGGCGGCGCCGGCGGCGAGGAGGGCATCGATCTCAGCCGCGTCCTTCACCGCCCGGATGGGCCCGACCACGTCGTTGCCCCGCACCCACCGGTCGACCGCCACCCGGGGCAGGAGGTCCACCAGGAATCGGGCCCACGTGCGGTCGCCGACGGCAGCGGAGCCGGCCGCTCCGACCAGCGCGGCGGCGCGGGTCAGCGGGTCGTCGGTCTCGTCCCACGCCTCGAGGGTGAAGACGTCGGGACGGTCGACGACCCGGGGCGCCTCGAGCCGGGGGACGAGCAGGGTGGCGTCGCCATCGACGGGCAGCACCAGCATGGTGAGCCGCTCGAGCGGCATCGCCTCGTACCCCGTGAGGTACGGCAGCTCCGGCCCCACGGACAGCAGCAGGACGTCAACGTCGAGCTCCTGCATCCGGGTCCGGACCCGGGCCATGCGGTCGGCGAACATGACGGCGAGGGTAGAGCCCGGCCACCTCCCGGCGACCATCGCCGGGGCGGCGTCCGCAGCCCCTGCCGGGCGACGACCACTACCCTCCTCGTCCGCATGCCGGCCCTCGACGACCTCCGCCAGACCCTGCAGGCCGCACTCCACGAGTCGCTCGCCGCGCACGGCGTGCCGGGCGCCGTGGTCGGGGTGCTGTGCGGGGACGAGCGCCTGGTCGTCGCCGGCGGCATGGCCAACGCCGGCACCGCGGTCGAGGCCACGCCGGACACCCTGTTCCAGATCGGCTCGATCTCGAAGGTGTACACGGCCACCCTCGTGCTGCAGCTGGTGCACGCCGGCCTGGTGGAGCTCGACGAGCCGGTCCGCGGTGCGCTCCAGGAGTTCCGGGTGCGGGACGACTCGGCGACGCTCACCATCACGCCCCGCCAGCTGCTCAGCCACACCAGCGGCATCCAGGGCGACCACTTCCTCGACTGCGGACGCAACCCCGACGCCCTGTGGCGCTACGTCTCGACGCTCGAGGACGTCGACCAGCTCCACGATCCCGACGACATCTTCTCGTACTGCAACGCCGGCTACGGGGTGCTCGGTCGGCTGGTCGAGGAGGCCACCGGCGACCACTACGCCCGGGCCCTGCAGCGCCGGCTGCTCCGACCCCTCGCCCTGTCGCACACCGTCACCCAGGCCGAGCAGGCGATCATCCACCGGGTCGCCGCCGGGCACCACCACGCCGAGGACGGATCGGCGACGGTCGCGCCGTGGGTCCTCTCCCGCTTCAACGCCCCGGTCGGCGGGATCATCGCCAGCGCGGATGACGTGCTCACCTTCGCCGCCATGCACCTCCACGGCGGCCGCTCCGCCGAGCAGCGCCAGGTCGTGCCGGCCAAGGCCATCGCCGAGATGCGCAACGGCGAGGTCGAGGTGCCCGGCACCGACGACGAGTGGGGCCTCGGCTGGTGGCTGACGCAGTGGGGCGACACCCCCGTGCTCGGCCACGACGGCGACACCGCCGGGCAGCGGGCCTTCCTGCGGGTGCTGCCCGACCACGACGCCGCCGTGGTCGTGCTGACGAACTCGACCCGGGGCACCCCGGTCGCTGACGACCTCCTCCGCCACGTCGGCGAGAGCGCCTTCGGCTCGGCGCCGTCCGGCCCACCCGCGCCGCTCCCCGCCGGCGAGGGTCCGGCACCGGACCGGTACACCGGCACCTACGAGCGCATGCACCAGCAGCTCGTCGTGGCCGACGGCGGCGACGGCACGCTCTCGATGACCATCGTCCCCGACGAGCTGTTCGTCCAGGCCGGCATGCACGAGCGCACCCTCACGTTGCAGCCGGTGGACGACCACCGCTTCGTGTCGCTCGACCCCGAGACCCTCATCCGCCACCTGATCGTGATGGTGGAGTCCGAGGACGACGACGAGGTCCCCTACGTGCACTTCCAGCGTCGGGCTCACGCCCGACTCGGCTCCTAGAGCACCAGCAGCAGCTGCAGGCTGAACGCCACGAGGATGGCCAGGCCGCAGAGCAGTGCGGCGATGATCAGGCGGCGGGTGCTCACGACCCCCGAAGTTACCGGCGGGCGACCGGACCGCCGCAGCGCGCCGCCCTACCCTCGACCCGTGATCCGGCGCCGCGCTGCCCTGCTGCTGGCCGCCGCCGTGGCGCTCGGGGCCTGCGGTGGGTCCGAAGGCGCAGAGGTGGCTGCGCCGTCCGGCGAGCCGCTCGACTTCGTGGCGCCCGACGTCCGGGGCGGGCGGGTGGTCGGCGCCGACCTCGCCGGCAAGGACCTCGTCATCTGGTTCTGGGCGCCGTGGTGAACGTCGTGCATCCGTGAAGCCCCTGCGGTCGCAGCGGTGCACCAGGAGCGAGGCGACGAGATCGCCTTCCTCGGCATGGCCGGGCTCGCCGACCTCGGCCCCGTCGAGGACTTCGTCGCCCAGCACGGGGTCGACGGGTTCCCGCACGCCTACGACGCCGAAGGCGAGATCTGGCAGCGGTTCGGGACCATCGGTCGTTCGTCGTTCGTCTTCATCGACGACGACGGCACGATGGAGATCACCGGGTACGGCGAGTACGGCGACGCCGAGAAGCTGGACGCCAAGATCGACGAGCTGCTGAGCACCTCCGGGCCCGACGAATAGGTTGGTGGGCCGTGCTCGCCCTCGCCGGACCCCTGCACCTCCTCGCGCTCGTCCTCGTCGTCAGCGGCATCCAGAAGCTGATCGCCCCCCAGGCGGCCGCCTCCGCCATGGCCGACGCCCGACTGCCGCTGGCCGGTCGAGGCCGTCCGATCGTCGGCGTGGCCCTCGGCGCGGTCGAGGTCGCCACCGGCGCTGCTGCGCTGGCCGTGCCCCACGGGATGGCCGCCGCGTGGCTCGGGGTCTTCTATCTGGCACTGGCCGGTTTCGTGCTGCTCCTGCGCTCCCGGGACGCCGACGCCGGGTGCGGCTGCTTCGGCGCCTCCACCACGCCGCCCGGCACGGCCCACCTCGTGCTGAACGGCGTCGCCGCGGCGACGGCGTTCGCCATCGCCGCCACCGGCGTGCCCGACATCGTCGACGTCTTCGACGCCGGCATCGTCACCTCGGCCGCCTACCTCCTCCTCCTCGGCATCGGCGCCTCGCTCCTGCTGCTCGCCCCGGCGCTCACCGCCGAGACCGGGCGGCTGCTGCGCGGCCAGCCCAGCGAACCCGCGGTCCGGACCTTCGGGAGCGTCTCGTGAGCGCCGTCGTCCTGCTCCTTGCCATCGTCGTCGGGGTGCTGGCCCTGCTGGTCCTCGGCCTCCTCCGCAGCCACGCCGAGATCCTGCGGGCGCTGCACGACGCCGGCATCAGCCTCGATTCCGACCGGGAGCACGACCACGACCACGACGGGGGGCCCACCCGGGGCACCGAGCGCAGCCCCTCGGGCACGCCGACGTTCACGTCCGACACGCCGCCGACCATCCGCACGACCGAGGGCGTGCCCGAGCCAGCCGGCGTCACCGGTCGGCGCGCCGTCGACATCTCCGGTCTGACCCCGAACGGCGGCACCCGCACCATCTCGGTCTCGCCCAGCGACCAGGCCACCCTCCTCGCGTTCCTGACCACCGGGTGCGCGACGTGTGCCGACTTCTGGGCCGCCTTCGCCGACGGCGTCCAGCTGCCGGCCGACACCCGCCTCGTCGTCGTCACCCAGGGCCCCGAGACCGAGAGCCCGGCCGACGTGGCCGCCATGGCGGCGCCGCACGTGCTCACGATCCAGTCCACCGACGCCTGGGACGCCTACGGCGTGCCGGTCGCGCCCGACGTCGCCCGGGTCGACGGCCGGCGCGGCGTCGTCGTCGGTGAAGGTGCTGCCGCCTCGTGGGACCGGGTCCGGACCCTGCTCGACCGGGCCCTGGCCGACGCCGGCTACGGCGGCGGCCAGGTCCGCCGGCGCGACCTGCTCCTGGGCAAATCCCGGACCGAGCGGGTCGACCGCGACCTGGCCCGGGCCGGCCTCACGCCCGGCGACCCGCGCCTGTTCCACGAGCCGCTGGCCCGTGACGACGACGCCGCGTCCGACGACCCCGGCCCAGAGCAGTCGTGAACGGCGCCGTCGTCGTCGTCGGTCTCGTCGCCGCCGTCCTCGGTGCGATCCGCTCGACGTGGTCGCCGTGAGGCGAGTCGATGCTCTCGAGCATCCACCCGCTCGGGGAGCGGGGCAAGGGAAACCGGTTCGGCGTCACCGCCGGCGCCTTCCTGGTGGGCGCCGTCCTCGGCGGCGCGTCCACGGGCGCGGTGCTGGCGCTGGTCAGCATCCTGGTCGGTGCCGTCGCCTCCTCGACGGTGTCCACCGCGCTGATCGCGCTCGTCGCCATCGCAGCGGCGGTCTTCGAGCGCACCGGTCGGTCACTGCCGTCGGTGCCGCGGCAGGTCGACGAGGACTGGCTCAACGAGTACCGGGGTTGGGTGTACGGCGCCGGGTTCGGCTTCCAGCTCGGAGCCGGCGTCCTCACCTACATCACGACCGCAGCGGTCTACGTCGCCGTCGCTGCGGCTGCGCTGTCGGGCAGTCCGCTCGCCGCGTTCGGGATCATGACCACGTTCGGCCTCACCCGGGGGCTCACCCTGGTGCCGGCCCGCACGATCCGCTCACCGCAGCGCCTCGTCGAGTTCCACCAGCGGCTCCAGCGCTGGTCGCCCGCCGTTCGCACCACGTCCACGTCCGTCCTCGCCGCATCCGCGCTGCTCGCCGGTGCCGCACTGTTCGCCTGAACCAGGAGATGCCATGAAGGTCCGGTCCCGAGGCATCGAGCTCGACCTGCCGCCCGGCTGGGAGGCTGAGATCGACCACGGCGCCGGTGAGGGCACTGGCGCACCCAGCAGCCAGGTGCTGACGCCGCGCACCCACATCGCCAACTTCCCGATGCCGCCGGTCCGGGGTGACTTCGGGAGCGGCGCGGTCGAGCAGATGATCGACGGCGACGTCCTCATCTGCCTGCTCGAGGAGGCCGGCCAGGCCGCCGGCTCCCGCCTCCACGGCCGCACCGGCATCCCCCGCGTCACCGCCGCCGACTTCTCCCCGCAGGCCATGCAGCGGGCCCTGCGCGGCCAGTCCGGCGCACAGGTCTTCTTCCACGACCAGGGTCGAGCGTTCGTGCTCTACCTCGTCGTCGGCAGCCACCTCTCCCGGGCGTCGCGCGTCGACGCCATCAACCAGGTCCTCGCCGGCATCACCCTTCACCCCGACTGACCGGCGACTGCCGCCCCGAGTGGACGCCGGTGGTGTCCGAGTCCCACGTCGGAGCGACAGCTCGGTCAGCGGCAGCGCAGACCCGCTCGTGGTTCCTGCGACGTCGGCCACGTTCTGGGCGTGGAAGCCACCGCCGGAATCGGCCGGCGGTCCGGTTGTCGCTCCGACGTGGGACTTCAGGTACCGGCGGATGCTCCGAGCCGAAGGTTCGCGACCCGCCGCACGATCCGGCTGCGGGTCTGCTTCGGCATGTGACCGACCACGTAGACGCCCCGGCGCACACGGACGACCCGTCCACGGCCGATCTCCCAGCGCAGCGCGTCCGAGATCTCCTTGCTCGGTCGGCCCGAACAGGTGAAGCCGTCCCGTCCGAGCGCACGCTGCAGCTCCGGGATGGTGAGCGGCACCGCAGCACGGAGAAGGACGGTGGTCAGTGCGTAGCGGAGGTCGAGGCCGGACAGCTGCATCCGGCCAGCCTGCCGACGGGTGCTGACAGCCTCGCCCGGTCAGACGACCTCGGACACCTCGGCGCCGACACCGACGGCGTGACCGGCCGCCTGGCGGGCGTGGTAGCTCGACCGGGTCAGGGGCGACGCCTCGACGTGACCGATGCCCATCGCCTCGCCCTCCGCCGCCCACGCCTGGAACGTCTCGGCGGGGACCCAGCGGGCGACTGGGAGGTGGTTGGTGGTGGGGCGCAGGTACTGGCCGATGGTGACGATGTCGACACCGACGGCGCGCAGGTCGGCGAGGGTCTGGGACACCTCGGCGTCGGTCTCGCCCATGCCGACGATGATCGACGACTTGGTCGTCAGGCCGTCCGCCTTGGCTCGGGCCAGCACGGAGAGGGATCGGGCGTAGCTCGCGCTCGGGCGGACGGCGCGCTGCAGCCGGGCCACGGACTCGATGTTGTGGTTGAGGACGTCCGGACGGGCGTCGAAGATCAGCTGCAGCGAGTCGGCGTCGCCCTTGCAGTCCGAGATCAGCGCCTCGACGCCGACGTGCGGCGTGCGGGTGCGGATGGCGCGGATCGTGTCAGCGACGTGGCCCGCAGCCCCGTCGTCCAGGTCGTCGCGGGCGACCATGGTGAGCACGGCGAAGGACAGGCCCATCTGCTCCACCGCCTCGGCGACCCGTGCCGGCTCACCGGCATCGAGCGCCATCGGCTTGCGCGTGTCGACCAGGCAGAACCCGCACTTCCGGGTGCAGCGCTCCCCCGCCACCATGAACGTGGCGGTGCCGTCGGACCAGCACTCGAAGATGT
>SXGQ01475840.1_pt1 | contig 10636 bp, 9 predicted proteins | sample 3178371 | NCBI WGS metagenome assembly SXGQ01 (sample SAMN11356859, study PRJNA531348) | freshwater metagenome | isolation source: freshwater sample F1-20 | place: China: Fuxian Lake, Yuxi | collected 2017-12-25 | reverse complement strand
GATGAATGTGGTTGGTTATGTTGATAAGACTTGTCATGGTACAAGGATTAGTGACGGAAAAAATAACTACAAAGGATCATACTACACCAAATCAAATATCACAGTTGATAAAAGTGGTAAGACAGTAGGAAAAGGTAATCAAACATATAGACTTATTTAATAGAAAATACACATCCCCGATGGATAACACCATTGGGGATTTTTCATTTTGGTGGGGGGGAGGGGGGCTCCCAAATAAATAATTGATAAAAAATTAATTGGTTAGACATATTGTTCATATTTATATGTACTATGACAAAAGAACAATTAAAAGCGTTAATTAAAGAATGTGTTTGTGAAGTCCAACAATCATTGGAAGAAAAGAAACACAAAAAGAAAGAAGCTCCAAAAACACCAGAACCAAAGGCTGCAGCAAAACCAGCACCAGTAAAGAAGTTGGTCAAGAAGCCAATTAAAAAGAATTTGGCCAAGGTTGCACCACCAAAGGATAAGTTGACCACATTTGATGCGGTTCAATTATCCAGAAGAGCTGCTGATGCGGAAAAGAGAGGTAATAAACAAGCTGCTAAAGATTTGAACTTGGCTAAACAAGCTGCTAATTTAATGTTAAAGACTGGTAAGAATAAGATTGATTAATTTGTTTCCGTTCATTGTTTATTATTGTTTACCGTTTAGATTTAATAGTCTAAGCGGTTTTTTTAAAATTAAATTTATATAAAAGAAATAAAATGGTTATATTTATATTGTGAATTATGGCTAATAAAATTGATATTACACAAACGAATCCTCAATTGAGTAATTATATTACTGATTGGAGTGGAAGTTCTTTGACTGGACCAAGCCAAAGTGTTGCGATATATAATTCACAAGGTACCGCATCTATAGCACAAGCTCCAGCAGATGAATATTATTTAGTAAGAAGAGCAGGATCAATACAATGGGCACCAATTGTTGCGGGTGCAACAACAATATTTTCATTATCCGCATTTGACGAAAATGTTTTTTACGAAGATGATTTCATATTGTCTGATCAAGAACCATTATTAATTGGCAATGAGTCTTACATAAGCGAAACTGTTTCATTTGGTGGTTATAAACCTTTACCAGAAAGTTTGTTTTTATTTGATAAAGTGTATGAAGTGATGGTATTTCCTGGAATTACAAAAATAAATGAAACTGTTACTAGCTATGTAGCACCTACACTAGAAGTATGAGTTTATCAACCAAATTAAGTTGGAAATTATTACCTGATTATAATATCAGATTTACAGCATCTGCGTTTAATAGTACCGGATCTCCTCGTTTACTTAATAATCCTGTTGATGTATTAAATGGTATATATGAAATATTTACATCTACGATTTATGCAGATGGTACAGCCAGAATTACAGGAAGCGGTGGTACAGGATGGTCATTTTTTAAATCAGGAAGTTTGAGTGTAGTAAATAATGTTTCTCAAAACCCGAATGTAGTATATGGATATCCGCCTACATTAACTGCTTTAAGTCAAAGTATTATCTTTATGGGAGGCGATCCAGGATTAAATTCTCAATTAATATCATTCGCAGACAGACAATTTCAATTAGGAGGATTTGTTCAATTTGGTGGAACGGCATCTTATTCTCAATCTGCAATTTATGCAGGACATTCTATAAGAAGTAGTAATTATAAATATTTTAATATTACAAATCCAATGGAAACTGGATCAAATGTACCATTAAACTCTATATCATCAAGTTTCAGTGGATTTTATAGAATGGAAACGCATAACAGTGTATCTAAAAATTTAGCTAAAATAAAAATTTGGGAATGTAATGAAGCTATAATTGTACAATTTATTATGTCCAATCAAAATGTTCATAGTGCATTTATAGCTGGAGCAATTATTGATCCTGAATCAGACTCATTAGGTGAAGTTGACGGAAGAATTTATGCATCGTGCGGTACAAATGGTATGCAGTTAGTTCCTAGTATGTGGATGGGAAGTGTAACTTCTTCAGTAACATCAGCAAATACAACATTAGCAGCTTATAATTTTGCTCAAAATAGATTTTTAAGTACTACTCCTGGACCATTACACTCAAAAATGTCATATTTTGTGCCAAATAGTATACAAATTAGTTATTTATCATTGATGACCGATTCATATACAAATAATTTCACAAATACATCTGTTTCAGGCTCTGTTCCATTTGGTATAAATTTAGTAGATGATAATGGAAATGTTGTGAGAATGCCTATATTTTATAAAAATTATTATACGGGAAGATGGGTAGGCAGATTAAGAGAAATACAAACATTTAAAGATAGTTATAATGGAACAATAATTAAATCTGCAGGAACTACAATTGGCAGTATATTTTCATCATCAGATAGAGTTCCATTTACGTCCGTATTTCTAATTGCATAAATTTATATTTAATTATTATGAGCAATATACCGACATTAAATTGGAAATACATAGATCAATTTCAAATCAGTCAATATTCACAATCATCAGTGAATGCGTGGTTAGATGGTATATTTACATTGTTTAATAGATCAACATATGCAGACGGTACTTCTAGAATTACTGGTAGCGGTGTTGCATGGTCATTTTTTAAAACATCAAGTTTTGTTGGAGGTGTTACAGATGCGGTCTATGGATATCCACCGGTAATGACATCAGTAAGTCAGAGTGTAATATTTGCTGGCACTTCAAGTTTTACTACTATTACACCAACAATGTCTCCAATCCCATACTCACCTAATCCATATATAACAAATTCTTTGTATGTAGCATTACAAAAAAATTCCAATTGGAAATCATATACTCATTGGACTTCTGCTTCTATGTTTAATTCTTGTTCAGTTAATATAAATACTGTTAGTTCAAGTGGTTATTCTTTGTTAGTAAAAAATCAAATTGCTAATCAATATCCTTGTAATATAATACAAGCATGGGAATGTCAAGAAGCAATTGTAGTATCATTAACAAGTACAGGATCATTTTCAGGATCATTATCCGTGCCTGGTCAATCAATTTATCCATTAAATAATTACCCAAATGTATCAGTTGTTATTGCAGGCGCATTTATTGATCCTATTTCAAATGATAATGTAGTCGATTCCGAAGTAGACGGTAGATTATATGGAATTTGTTCAGATACAGGATCAATTCTAAATTTTTTGACGTACCCATCAATTCAAGGAATTTCTACTGTTAATAATAATTTTCGATTTTTAAGATCAAATATTATATTGTATAGACCAGGATATTTAACAAACGAATCAGATTATTTAATTAGAGCCGGAAATAAATTTAATGATTATAGATTTGGCAGACGTAATAGTGTCCGAGGCCCTCAACTAGGGGTATCCACCGATGCTTCGCTCGAACAATCAGAGGAGGAAGTAAGTTTTTCAGGAAAAAGAATTTTATACCCATTTCATGTATATGAAGTTACAGGAAGTTATGCTATTGGTACATTAAGAAATATATACGTAAGTAGTAAAGTTTCTCCGCATGGTGTCACTTTAAAAAATATGAGCGATCAAACAATAGGATATACTCTTGGACCATCAACTTTAAAATCAGATGTTTGTTTAATATTAAAATCATAATTTTATGTCATTACCTCGTTTAAATTGGAAAATGTTGCCTACAATATCACTTCCGATAATACAACAATCAAAAGTTGAAGGTGTTTTAGATGGTATATTTACGTTATTTAATAGCAATACTTATATTGATGGTTCACCAAGAGTTACTGGTAGCGGCGTTGCATGGACTTTTTTCAGAACATCAAGTGCAGATTCAGGATCAGTAAGAGGACCAACCGCAGTAGTTTATGGTTTTCCCGCAACAATGAGTGTAATGAGTCAAAGCGTAATATTCGCAGGAAGTAGAAGTTATGCGCCAGCAAGTCAAACGCCATATCTACATCCATATGCTTCTTATAGAGGCACAGAAGGTATAGCTGGACCTAATTTACTTGCTCAACATACATCAAGTATTTACGTTACAATTCAAAAACAATCAAATCCATATCAGTATGTAAGTTGGTTATCACCATCAATATTTAATTCAGGATCTTCCGGTTTAAATACTGTAAGTAGTAGTGGATTTATAGATTTTTTAAATTTTCAAGGAAGAAATGTTGTAGGAAGTAGTACTGTATATTATCAATTTTCTACAATTAATGCTTGGGAATCTCAAGAAGCAATAATCGTAATAGTATCACCAACCGGTTCTCATTACTCAAACATAAATGCAACAAACATATCTCCTGGTAGTTTTATTGCACTTGCAGGAGCATGGTTAGATCCATTAGATCCACAATCTGGTTCGCAAGGTGGGTTTTCTAGTTGTGAAAATGACGGTAGATTATATGGTGTAGCGTGTACGTATTCAGAAGAAAATAGTAGATTTCAAAATCCAAAAGAGTTCTTTAATGGCGGGTATGCGTATAGAAATAATGGGTACAATGCGTTTTTTGAAATGTCAAGAGAAACGACATCCGAAAGATCAAGGTATGGTAAAGTCGGAATATATATTCCAAATGTAAATAATTGTATTTTTTCAACGCATATATATAAAGCCGAAATTGGTACACAATTAATTACAAATGTAACATCTAATGCGGGTAATATTTACGCATATCCAATGTATCTCGGGTTGGCAATGGCAAGTGATTGGTCTACTTCAAGAATTGGAGGATTTGGTAAATATAGAGATATTTACATGTATCCACCGGGAATTGGAAACGGAGAAATATATAGTGGATCTAATTTATTAGGATATACAGTAAATTTACAATATAGATCATCAGGAGGTGGATCTCTGGGAACTTTATTTTTAAGAGCATAATTAAAAATATTACTTTATTATATTTTTATATATGTATTTATGAATTAATTTATGCCTTTACCAGATTTATATTGGAAAATGTTGCCTGAATATACGTTGAATCCAAATTCAAGATCCAATGTAGACGGATTGTTGGATGGTATATTTACGTTATTTAATAGCAATACTTATATTGATGGTTCACCAAGAGTTACTGGTAGTGGTGTTGCATGGACTTTTTTCAGAACTTCTAGTTTAGAAGGTGGCGTAACAGAAGCAGTTTATGGTTATCCACCAACAATGAGCGTAATAAGTCAAAGCGTAATGTTTGCTGGTACCGCTAGCTTAATCAGTACTGCCAGTTTTTATTATGTACCGCATAGTTCATCTGATGCTAGATCAATTGTAACTAATAGTTTATATGTTGCCGTTCAAAAATATGCTAATTGTTTTGAATATAGAGATTGGAAAACACAAGCATTTTTTAACTCTGCTTCTGGATTAACACCGTTTATAAGTTCTAGTGGTTATGCTGCTATTAAAGCAATTGAAATTCCAATAAATACAATTCGTGCGTGGGAATGTGGTGAAGCAGTAGCAGTAACTTTAGATGCGTATACGACAAATTCAATATTTGAATTACAATCCCCATTTTTAAGTAGTGTATCTACTGCGTCTACTTTTGCGGGAATAGCAGGTGCAATATTAAATCCACAATCAGAAAATACCACATTTGATTGTGAATCTGATGGCAGACTATATGGTATACTTACATCAGGAAGATTAATTGCTAGATCTTTCATATCACAATCTTCCGTTTTACCTCAATTTACAAGTACGGATATGAGTGGAACAGGTTCGGTACCAAAATGTTTAGTTTATAAACCAAATTCAAATGAACGATATTATGCTAGTGTGTTAAATCATAATAGAATAATGAATATGGTTAGTAATAAAGTCAGTGGAAAAATTCCGACATTTCCAATATATTATAAAATAAGTGGTAGTAATACATTTTTAGGTAGATTAAGAAATATCAACCAGTTAGGATATGGATCTGCGACTGGAACTTCATTTCAAGTTAGTTCTTCAATTGTTGGATATTCAATAGGTTCAGCCGATTTTGCTACATATAATGCTTTGTTTTTACCATCACAAAATTATTAAAAATATATGCCTTTACCTACTTTAAATTGGAAAATGTTACCCGAACATCTAGTAAATCGAAAATCACAGTCGAGAGTCGATAACGTTTTAAATAGTATATATACTGTTTTTAATAGTAATACTTATATGGACGGTTCACCAAGAGTTACTGGTAGTGGTGTTGCATGGTCATTTTTTAGAACTTCTAGTTTAGAAGGTGGCGTAACATCTGCGGTTTATGGTTATCCACCAACAATGAGTGTAGTAAGTCAAAGCGTAATGTTTGCTGGAACCGCTAGTCAAACACAAATATATCATATATCAACATCAATGTTATCTACTGCGAATATGATGTATATGGCAATTCAAAAACAATCGGATTGGTCAAGTTATGTTGATTGGAGAGCTAAATCAATGTTTAATTCATCATCAACATCAGTTGCTACTGTTAGCTCTAGTGGACTTTGCCCTTTGTATGGTATAAATGGTATTAATAGTACATTCAATCAAACTATAAATAGAATATTTGCGTGGGAATGTGGAGAAGCAATAGCAGTTGCTTTAATTTCATCTACAGGATCAACTAGTATCCAAGAAAATTTCAGTCTTAGAGGCACAGGAGATTTTAATAAAGTTTTTGTTGGAATTGCAGGCGCATTTATTGATCCTATTTCAGATGATAATATAATTGATTCCGAAGTAGACGGTAGATTATATGGATTAGCTACAGTTCCAGATGGAATATATAACAATTTTTTAACATCAAATAATTCATATAGTGCAAGCAATTCTTTTTTAAATCACACATATGTAAGTGCATCCTCGGTTAATGGTGATAATATCAATTCAAAGTTTGTTGTATATAGACCTAATTCAATGGATATACATTATGTCACACATTTTAATAAATTAACACACATTCCTCAAACCGAGGGTTATACTTATTCATTTGTTGATCAAAATTCGTATTTATTTCAAGATTATACATTTACATCATTGCCATTATATCTTACAATTACACGAAATTTTTCAAATAACAATTATAATAACAAATTTTTAGGAAAATTGAGAGAAATTGGAGTTTGTTGTCCATTAAGATTAGGAACTTTGGTGAAAGTGTCTGGTTCTTTAATAGGTAGCACAATTTCTACATATTACAATCCAAGCAGTATCGGATTAAGTTATGGAAATGGACACACTTTGTTTTTACAATCAATATAAAAAATATATAAAATTATGCCATTACCAAAATTAAATTGGAAAATGTTACCTCCCTATATTATTCCTATGTTTAGCAATAGTCCTGTTAAATTAACAGGAGAGGGCTTAATTGATAGTTTATTTAATGCATTCAGTGTTAATACATACTACGACGGTTCACCAAGAGTTACTGGTAGTGGTGTTGCATGGTCATTTTTTAGAACTTCTAGTTTTGATGGTTCACCTACAGTTAGAGGAGCTCCTGCTTTTATTTATGGGTTTCCAGCAACTTCTAGTATAATGAGTCAGAGTATCGTATTTGCTGCAACTAGAAGTTCGTGGCTCGGCGGGACATTAACATCTAATTCACAAGAACAGATACCGCTTATGACTCCTTCCATAAGTCTTCCTTTATCAAGTAATAGTCTATATGCATTTCATGTTAGAGGAGCAGATAGAAGAGGATGGTCAAAAGCAGCACCATCGGGGCCATTTAACATTATATATAACTTTTTTAATTCCGGCTCTACTGTTATAACATCAAGTTTTTCAGGAAGTTTTTTTGGATCTATTGGAATTAATATTGCCGAAGATCCTTACAATAGAGATTATCCATATGGCAAAATTACAGATTGGTTATCAATTAATATATGGGAATCAGAAGAGGCAATTATGGTTGTTGGAAATACAAAAAGTACAGGATTATATACAAGCGCAATAAGTTCTAGTACGCCTGCCATTGGCAATCCTGGTGGTGCTGCTGTAAATTATGCTAATATTTTTCTAGGAGGTGCAATATTTGATCCGATTTTAGAAACAACTTCAAGTACATTTCCATTAGCTGAAGTCGATGGTAGATTATATGGATTGATGTCAAATAGAGTACATGATGTTAAAGATCATATTACTATGGAATTACATAGATTTTCAGGCGGAATGGGAAATGTATATTATGATAGAAACTCATCTGGTAGAGAAAATACGACAGATAGATTTAATTCATCCAATTGTTTTTATATACTACCTGACAATGTACCATTCAATCCACCAAGAGGAACTCTATTAAATTCAAACCAATTATTAATTAATAATCCAATGGCATGCATTGCTAATTTTGCAAATTTTTATGCAAAAAGTTTTCATAGTTCATCTAATATAGGCCGTAGTAATAATGATTCTACTCTTTCTTATAATTTATCAAATTCATCAAATAAATCAATATTATTGCCGATTTATATGATAAGCAATCATAGTCAAACATTAATTGGAAAATTAAGAGATGTTTATACAGGAAAAAAAATGAGATCCGGTATTATACTTAAATCAGGAAGTTTAGATTATGCATATTGTGTTTCACCTTCAATGTATAATAACGAAGAATGTTTTTATTTAAAATCTTAAAAATATATGCCTTTACCTACTTTAAATTGGAAAAAATTGCCAAGATTCGACTTACAATTATATGGTTCCGCATCCAATGTAGTTGGACTTCTTAATGCAATAAATTCATTATTTTCAACCGGGTCATATTATGACGGAACGCCAAGAGTTATAGGAACAGATTCTGCTTGGCAATTTAGTCCAGCAATTAGTGGTAGTACAACTGTTGCAGTATTTGGAAGACCGCCAAGAATGACTGAAATGAGTCAAAGTGTAATATTTGCAGGTTCGTTCACATATACAGGTTCTACATATCCAAAACTAGGAAATAATTTCCCATTTCCATCAAATTTAAGCGCACAAGCAGAAATGACAAATAGTTTATTAATTGGTAATGCAATTAATGCTGGAGATTATATAAACTGGACTTCTCAATCTGTGTTTAGAAGTGGATCTAATATGCCTTTGAATTCTTCTTCTAGTTTTTCAGGATTTTCTTCAATAACTCGTAACATTACGACATTACGTAATACCGCATCTTTAAAATATTTATATGCATGGGAATCACAAGAAGCAATTGCGATACAACTTTCTTTTACATCATCTGCAAGTGTATCAACTAATAATGGAACAATTTTAGCGTTAGCAGGAGCATTAACAGATCCAGAATCAGACAATCTTTACGACGCCCATTCAGATGGTAGATTGTATGGATACATTACATCCGGAATAACAACTTCAAGTTTAAATTTTTACAACAGCGGCAATGGTTATTTTGGAAGTTTGTTTACAGCGAATGTTTACCAATGGCCAATAACTAGATTTTTTAAACCAAATGGATTTGGATATATATCTTCTTCGTATCCACAATACATGCCTGGATTTTCAGCAGTTACTTCAACATTTAATCCTACAATGTCAAATGCAACATGTTTTATGTTAGATATAAACACAATTGTTAACTCGGAATTATCTTCAAGTTCAGGACAAACACCTGTGTTTCCGATTTATATGACATGGAATGTACCTGATATATATGTAAGTGGAAGATATTATCAAGGATCGTTGAGAGAAATAAAAATGATAAGAGATTTACCATCAGGATTGACATATAGATCCGCAAGTATTGATATTGGTCATATTTTTGGATCAAAAGACTCAGGAAGTGCCGTTTTAGGAAATAGTATGATATTAATGTCTTAAAAATATCCTATATTTTATAATAAATCCTGTAATGTTTATTATATTTATACTAACTTAGTATAATTGATTAGTTTTATTTCGCAATTTGTTATTATAAAAATTGATGTCAATTATGATAACAATCAAACGAAATAAAATATGGCAACCAACATCTTTACACATATACGAAGAGGTTTATACGATAACGTTTACAATTGTATAGAAAAGGAAAAAGTCAATGTTAATCAAAGAGATGATGACACTGGCAATCCACCATTGGTCGTTGCGGTTGAAGAAAATCAAATAGAAATAGTCAGATTATTAATAAATCACGGTGCTGATGTTAATTGTAAAGATTGGACCAGCAAAAATACCGCACTAGATGTAGCTGAACAAAAGGGTTTTAAACCTATTGCAGAAGTACTACAACAAAGAGGTGCCAAATATAGTAGTGGTAGTAGTTTCCACTTAGCTGCAAAGAATGGTGATATTGTTTCTATTGAAGAAATGTTAGATAAAGGATGTGATATCAATGAAGTTGACGCTGGTAAAGGTTGGACCGCACTACACTACGCCGTCAATTATGGACAAAAACACTTGGTTGAATATCTAATCATTAAGGGTGCAGATGTCAACAAGAAAGATTTCTTAGGTAAAAACAATCCAATTGATGTACTATCCAACACAAATAGAGGTGAAATTGTTAAAATATTAAACAATTACGGTGCTAAATCTGCAGGTGGTGTAAGTATTCATTTTTGTGCAGAAACTGGTGATTTTGAGGGTGTACAAGGATTCTTTGATAAAGATGGTAGAATCAATGGTAGAGATGAAAAGAATGGTTGGATGCCATTACATTATGCCGTTAACGCTAACGATGTTGATATGGTGGAGTTTTTG
>SXGQ01377173.1_pt1 | contig 10636 bp, 15 predicted proteins | sample 3178371 | NCBI WGS metagenome assembly SXGQ01 (sample SAMN11356859, study PRJNA531348) | freshwater metagenome | isolation source: freshwater sample F1-20 | place: China: Fuxian Lake, Yuxi | collected 2017-12-25 | reverse complement strand
TGCTTACATCATCCAGCAGATGGCCGACTTTAAGAGTGGAGCACGCCGCAGCAGCGAGCCCAGGATGGGGCCGCCGAACGCGATGATCGCCGATGCGAAAGCGGCCACCGACGCCGAGGTGCGTGAAGCCGCCGAGTACTTTGCCGCGGTGCCCTATCGCCCGTGGATTCGGGTAGTCGAGCGGGCCGACGTCCCACGCACGCGCATCGCGGGATGGATGCATGTGCCCACCGAGGGGGCTGAACCCATCGGGGCGCGCATCATCGAGATGCCCGAAGACCTGCCGCGCACCGAGCTGCGCGACGGCGCGTCGGGCTTTGTCGCCTATGTGCCCCCGGGCAGCATCAGCCGCGGGGAGCGTCTGGTCACGACGGGCGGCGGACGCACGGTCGCCTGCGGCACCTGCCATGGCACAGACCTCAAGGGGCTCGGCCCGGTGCCGCCCCTGGCCGGCCGGTCGCCGAGCTACACGGTGCGTCAGCTGTTCGACCTGCAGCAGGGCAGCCGCCGGGGCGCCTGGTCGTCGCTGATGACCGAGGCGGTGCGGCAGCTGACCCTCGACGACATGATCGCCATCGCCGCCTACACCGCCTCGCGGCAGCCGTAATCTAGCCGCGGACCTCGTCGGCGCTGCTGCCGTAGATGGACGGCACCTTCGAGCCCATGGGCCGCAGGTAGGCCGCCAGCTGGCCGCGGTGGTGGATGCTGTGGTTGTTGGCCATCGGCAGGAACTCGACCGCCGGCTTGGCGAACATCCCGAAGAAGTTCACCTGCCGTGTCAGCGCCTCGTCCGGCAGGGCGCGCAGCGCGGCGATGCGCTCGGTCATGGCCTTGTCGTAGAAGGCCACTACTTCGTCGGCGGTCTTGAACGAGCCCTCGAGCGCGCGCACCTTCTCGGCATCGGTGGCGAAGTGTCCGTTGATGATGCAGTCGAGGAACCACACGTCGGCCGTGGCCAGGTGCAGGGCCAGGCCCCACGCCGTGCGCGACTTCGGGTCGGGTGTGTACGCAGAGTCGCCGTGGCCGACGGCCTGGATCACCTTGCGGGTCGTAGGCAGTTCCGATTCGAAGAGGCTCGCGAACGTCTCGGCAATGGCGCGTGCGTGTGCTGCGGTCATGGGGTCAGTCTCCATCGGTGGGGGGCAGGGGATCTCCGAGCGCGGTGCGCTCAAGGGCCTTCAGGTAGCGCGAGAGGCGGTCGTTCTCGTACTTGACCTGGTTGATGAACAGGCTTTCCGCCAGATAGGCACGGCGTTCCTCGTCGGTCATCTGATCGATGAGGTGCGCAATCTCCCGGGTCATGGCTTCGTAGCTGGTGCCGAGGTCGCTGACGGTCACTTCATGGAACAGCGTTTCCAGGACGGCGAGCAGGTCGCCGTCCAGCAGGATGACCCGTCCGGTGGTGGTGGTGATCTGGCGCATGGCTCACTCCCCGAAGCTGGCCACGGCGCGGGCCTCGTCCGGATACATCTTCAGGAACGCGTGCGACCCGGTCATCGTCAGCATGGTCTCGACGCGCTTCTGCACGCCCGAGAGGTGCAGCCGCCCTCCCACCGCAGTGGCCTGGCGGTAGGCGTCCATCAGACATCCGATGGTGGCCGAGTCGACATAGCCCACCTGCGACAGGTCGAGCACCACCTTGCGGTGCCCGTCGGCAAAGAGCGCGTCGATGGCCGCCGAGAAGTCCTGCAGCAGCGGATACATGAGGCGCGACTCGCCGACACGGAGAATGGCGACGTCGTTCACGTGATCGGTGGTCAGCGTCATGGGCGGGCTCCCTCGAGGTCGTGGCGGTACTGGCGGACGAGCCGGACCAGCTCGGTCCGGCCGCGGTTGATGCGCGACTTGACGGTGCCCTCGGGCACGCGCAGCCGCTCGGCAATCTCCTGGTAGGACAGGTCCTGCAGGTCGCGCATGGTCACCGCCGTCTTCAGCGGCTCGGGCAGGGCCGCCAGCGCGCGGCGCAGCAGCACGGCCTGTCCCTGCTGCTCGACCAGCGCATCGGCCGCCGGGCCATCGGCCACCGGCGACAGGTCGTCGGCGTTGATGTCGCGGTTGATGGTCTCGCGTTCCTTGCGCACGCTGCGGTAGTGATCGATGCACATGTTCCGCGAGACGCTGATGAGCCAGGTCTGGAAGTTGGCGCGGCGGTCGAAGGTGTGCAGGGCCCGGAAGACCTTGATGAAGATGTCCTGGGTGAGGTCTTCGGCTTCCTCGTGGTTGCCGGTGAACTTGTAGGCCACGCTGTAGATGCGGCGTCGATACTGCCGCACGATGTCGGCCCACGCATCCTGGTCGCCCGCCAGGCACCGCTGGATCAGCGTGTCGATGGCGTCGGTCGGTTCGCTCACGTCTGGGTCCGCGGGCAGAATACCACGCCGGTCGGGGCCTCCGGTCGCGGAGGGGGCCGTCCGCCCCCGTGCCGCGCTATGATCGCAGGTCCATGCACGCCGCGCCCGCTCTCGACCCTGCTGCCACCCGCGCAGGCATGCTCGAGGCCATCGCCCGACAGGTCGACACCCCGGCCTATGTGTACGACGGCGAGGCCATCGACCATGCCTACCGCCGCCTCGAGGCGGCCTTCGGCGATGCCCCGCACGCCATCCACTACGCCATGAAGGCCAACTCGGCCCTCGCGATCGTGCGCCGCCTGCAGGCGCTCGGCAGCGGCTTCGATGCCAATTCCCTGGGGGAAGTCGATGTGGCGCTGCGCTGCGGGGCCGTGCCCCGGCAGATCGTGCTGACCGGCGTCGGCAAGCGCAGCGATGATCTCGACCGTGCCGTCACGCTCGATCTGCAGGCCATCAACGTCGAGTCACCCGGCGAGCTCGATCGGCTGGCCCGGCTCGCGGCCGACCGCGGCACCGTGGCCCGCGTCGCCCTGCGCGTCAATCCCGACATCGACGCCCAGAGCCATCCGCACATTTCCACCGGGCTGCGCTCGAACAAATTCGGCGTGCCGATCGACGAGGCGCGGGCGCTCTTCCGCGCCATCCAGGCACGACCCTCGCTGGCTCCGATCGGCATTCACATTCATATCGGGTCGCAGATCACCGTCCTCGATCCGCTCGAGCGCGCCGCCGAGGCGGCGACGGCCCTCGCCCGCGCGCTGCGCGATGATGGCATCGCGATTGAGCACCTCGACTTCGGGGGCGGGCTGGGCATTGCGTACGACGGCGGAGCGCCGCCCTCGCCCGAGGCGTATGTGCAGCGACTCACGCGTGCGGCAGGTGACATCGGCATCACGCTCGCCATCGAGCCGGGACGCGTCATCGTGGGGGCGGCCGGCGTGCTGCTGACCCGCGTCGTCGACATCAAGCAGTTTCCCGGCGCCCGCCGCTTTGTGGTGCTCGATGCCGGCATGACCGAACTGATGCGCCCGGCCCTCTACAGCGCCTTCCACCGCATCGAGCCGGTGCGGCCGCGCGACGGCGCGCCCGAGGCTGGTGACATCGTCGGGCCCATCTGCGAGAGCACCGATGCCTTTGCCCGCGACCGCCTGCTGCCGCCTGTCGAAGTGGGTGACCTCATCGCCATCCGCGATGCGGGTGCCTACGGCGCCGTGATGGGGTCGACCTACCTGCGGCGCCCTCTGGCGCCGGAAGTGCTCATCGAGGATGGCAGCTGGCGCGTCATTCGGCGCCGACAGACGCTGGACGACCTCCTCTCCCTGGAAGTGTAGGGACGACCATGACCACGCCGATGCGCGGATATGTGGTGGCCTTCGAAGGCCTCGATCAGAGTGGGAAGCAGACCCAGGCCGAGCGGCTGGCGGCCCAGCTGCGTGCGCAGGGGCGACAGGTCGAGTTCCTGTCATTCCCCGAATACCCGACGGCGATCGGCCAGGAAATCGGCCGGGCGCTGGCGGGCGACCGCGAGTATGCGGCCGACACGCTGCAACTGCTGTATGTCGCCAACCGTTTCGAGTTCCGTCCGCTCATGGAAGGCTGGCTGGCTGCAGGAGCTGTGATCATCTGCGACCGCTACACGGCGTCGAGCATCGCGTACGGCGAGGCGCAGGGGCTGTCGTCGGCCTGGCTGCAGGCCGTGCAGCAGCCGCTGCCGCCGGCCGACATCACGCTGCTGCTCGACATTCCCCCGGAGGTATCGCTGCAGCGCAAGCAGGCGGCGCGCGACCGCTTCGAGCGGGACCTGCCGCTGCTGGCGCGCGTGCGCGACAGCTATCGCCGGCAGTCGCACCAGCCCGGCTGGGTGCTCATCGACGGGCAGCAGACGCCTGAGGCCGTGGCGGCTGCGGTGCAGGCCGCCGTGCGAGGTCCGCTCGGGCTGCCGTCAGCGCCGTCACGCTGACAGCCCCCGCCGCACGCAGCACGTCGGCACACGCTCCCAGCGTCGCGCCGGTCGTCGCCACGTCATCCACCAGGACGAGGCGGGCGCCGGCGAGCAGCGGCGCCGTCGGGTCGGCCGTCCCGTGCCGATGACGCTGCCACCGGCGACAGGCGCGTTCGTCGAGGGCGAAGGCCCCGCGCACGTTCGTGCGCCGAGCGTCGCCGCGCAGCCGCACCTGCGGCGTGCGGGCCCCGGGACGGCGCAGCAGGTGCACCCTCGGAGGCCCGAGGTGCCTGGCGAGATCATCGGCCTGGTTGAATCCGCGCCGGAAGCCCCGCCACCAGTGCGTCGGGACGGGCACCACCGCATCGGCTCTGTCGAGCAGTGACTGGCCGGCCGTGGCCATCAGCTGAGCGAGGGGCGCCGCCACCGACCGCCGCCGGTCGTACTTGAGACAGCGCACCAACCGGCGCAGCGTGGCGCGATGGGGGCCGGCACTGACCAGCGCCTCGAGCGATGGCACGACATCGTGGGCCGATCGTTCGTCTGGGCTGAACAGGGCGACGCCTGCCCAGCAGTCCGGGCAGACGGCTGAGGCCAGCGGCTGAGGGTTGACCTGGTGACACACCGCGCAGGGCGGTTCGACCATCGCGCACAGGATCGCCTCGATGAGGCGCCTGGGTGTCATGGACGGGGCTCCGGGGCCCCGTGTGGCCGGGGCCGACTACTCGCCGGCCTCGATGTCCTCGAGGTCCTGGTCTGCGGCCGCGGGACGCTCGGGGTCGGGCACGGCGTAGGGAACGGCGGTGGCCCACAGGCGCTCGAGGCCGTAGAACCCACGGGCCGCCGGTGAGAAGACATGCACGACCATGTCGAAGTAATCGAGCAGAATCCAGTCGGCCTTAGCCTGGCCTTCAATGGCGGACGGCCGCATGCCGGCCTGCTTGAGGTCGTGTTCGATCGCATCGGCGATGGCCTGCACCTGCCGCGGATTGGCACCGGTGGCGATCACGAAAAAGTCGGTGAACGCATCGCTGCGGCGCAGGTCGAGCACCACGAGGTCGCGTGCCAGCTTGTCCTGCGCGGCGGCAATGGCCAGCTGCACCATCTTCGGCCACCGGGGGCGGCGAGCCTTCGGGGCGGCGGCCTTCTTCGTGGCGGTGGCGACGTTCTTCGTGGTGGCGGTCTTCTTCGCCACAGACTTCCGGGCGCGTGGGCGCGGGGTACGCGTGTCACTCATGCAAACAGCACTCCACTGAAGCGGTCAGACATACAGCCGATGGTCTGCAATGTATCGCGCGACCACATCGGGCACCAAGCCATCAGGGGCGTGGCCCTCCGCCACCAGGCGCCTGATCTGGCTCGACGACACGGCGGGCGTCGTGGCCGTCAGCAGGAAGACGGCCGGGGTGGCCGGGTCGGCGGGGCGCGAGTCGGGCATGCAGCGAATCATGCGGCCGGCCAGCTGCGGCACGCGCCGATCAAGCTGGTCGACGGGATGGCCGGGGCGGGCCACCACCACGAAATGCGCCAGATCCAGAACGGCAGGGAAGCGGTGCCAGCTGGCAATTTCGGCAAAGGCATCAGCGCCGAGAATGAAGAAAAACTTCGTCGAGGGCGAGGCTGCCTGGAGGGCTTCGAGCGTGTCGGCGGTGTAGGTGCGGCCCGCGCGGCGCAGCTCGAGGTCGGAGACCTGCCAGCCGAGGGCCTGCACCGCCAGCGTGGCCATGGCCAGGCGGTCATCGGCCGAGGCCCGTGGACCGGCGGGGCGATGGGGCGGTGTGCCGCTTGGCATGACCACGACGTGGCTGAGCCGGAAGACCGCCTGCGCCAGGCGGCCGATCTCGAGATGTCCCAGGTGAATGGGGTCGAACGTGCCCCCGAGGATGCCGACGCGGTCGGTCGCGGTCAATGCGACTCGTCTCCGGACGGCCGCTCGTCCTCGTCGGCCTCGGCCAGGGCGGCCAGCCGCTCGGCCTCGCGCCCCTCCGCAATCGGCTTCCAGAGGGCCTCGAGGAGGGCCGGAACACCCTCGCCGGCCACCGCCGAGATGGCGAGAAAAGGAATCTTGAGCGCCCGCGCCCGCTTCTTGAGGGCCTCGACCCGGCTGGCATCGTCCACGGCGTCGACCTTGGTGGCGACGATCACCTGGGGGCGGGTGAGCAGCGAGGCATCGTAGAGCGACAGCTCGCGGCGAATGGTGTCGAGGTCGCTGACCGGGTCGCGTCCAGACTCGCTCGACACGTCGACGAGGTGCGCCAGCACCTTGGTGCGTTCGACATGGCGCAGGAACTGGTGACCGAGGCCGTGGCCCTCATGCGCGCCCTCGATGAGCCCCGGCACATCGGCGACCACAAAGCTGCGGTCGCCGCTGAGGGTGACGACGCCCAGGTGCGGCGTGAGGGTCGTGAACGGGTAGTTGGCGATTTTCGGCCGGGCAGCGGAGATGCGCGAGATGAGCGTGCTCTTGCCGGCGTTCGGATAGCCGACGAGGCCGACATCGGCGAGCAGCTTGAGCTTGAGGACCAGCGTGCGTTCGTCGCCGGGTTCTCCGGGCTGCACCTTGCGCGGCGCCCGGTTGGTGGAGGTGACAAAGTGCGCGTTGCCGAGCCCGCCGCGGCCCCCCTTGGCCACCTGCACCTCCTGGCCAAGCTCGGTGAGATCGGCCAGCTCGTGCAGCTCGCCCGACTCCGGGTCACGGACGAGGATGGTGGTGCCCACGGGCACGGGAATGTCGAGGCGCTTGCCGTTGCGGCCGTGCCGGTTCGACCCCTCGCCGTGACCGCCGCGCTGGGCGGCGAACTCGGGGTTGTAGCGGAAGTGGACGAGGGTGTTGTGGTGGGGATCGGCGACCAGATAGACCGAGCCGCCACTGCCGCCGTCGCCGCCGTCCGGGCCCCCGCGGGGCACGAACTTTTCGCGGCGGAAGCTGAGGCATCCGCGACCACCGTCACCGGCCTTGACGTGAATTTCGGCTTCGTCGACGAACATGACCGGGCCTGCCGTGGCAGGTGGGGTGCGCGGTCAGCGCCACGCCGTCATGGCGTGGCGGACCGGCAGCAGGTGCCTCGGGCCGAGCCTACTGCTCGGCCGGGATGATGGTGATGAAGCGGCCGCGGCTGCCGTGGTCTTCGAACTTGACCGTGCCGGCGACCTTGGCAAACAGCGTGTCGTCCTTGCCCATGCCGACGTTGCGGCCGGGCTTGAACTTGCGTCCGCGCTGGCGGACCAGAATCGACCCGCCGGTGACGACGTTGCCGTCGAACTGCTTGACGCCGAGGCGCTGCGAGTTGGAGTCGCGCCCGTTGCGTGAGCTGCCCTGTCCCTTTTTAGTAGCCATGACCCTACGCCTGAATATCGGTGATGCGCACGCGCGTCAGCAGGCTGCGGTGGCCCTGCGTCCGACGGTACTGCTTGCGGCGCTTCTTCTTGAACACGCGAATCTTCTTCGACTTGTCGGTGCGGTCGATGACGCCGACGACCTTCGCCCCATCGACGAACGGGGCCCCGGTGACGACCTCGCCGGCATCCTTGCCGACAAGCAGCACCTGGTCGAACGAGACAGCCGCGCCGGCTTCGCCGGTATGGCCATCGACGGCGATGATCGCGCCGGGCTCGACGCGGAACTGGCGGCCGGAGGCCTTGATAATCGCAAACACGGTGATTCTCCGCTTTATGGGTGCCTCAGTCGACACGTCGAACCGGGGCAGGAATTTCAGAGTGTAGCACGGAACCGTACCGCCGGCTACCCAGTCGGAGGGTTCCCTGGACGTGGCGTCACGGGTGTGCCCGGCCCCGGCCCGTCCTCTTCCTCCTGGCCTTCCGGCCTTCTTCGGGCCTTCCGGCCGTGGCCCGTTCGTGGCCCTGGCTGGTCGCGCCGTCCCTGGTCCACCGGTTCCGCGGCCGTCCTCCCGGCTGCCTCGCCCCCCGCGTCCCGTGTGCCGGGCCTCACGGCTGCCCTGGCTCCCGTGGGGCGACGCCGGGGCGGCGCGCTACTTGAGCAGCACCCGGTTGCCCCGCACTTTCTGCGCCGTCAGCGTGTTGAGGACGCTCGGAATCAGCCGGTCCATCAGTTCGAAGTACGAGGACAGCGCCGGGGTCTGCTGGTTCGAGTTGTACAGCACTTCCTCGCGGAACGACTCGCTGTAGACCTGCTCACCCGTTGCGCCATCGATGAACACGAACGTGGGGCGCAGCACGAAGCCCTTGCGCTCCATGTAGCTGCGCACCGGCACGACCTGCCGCCGACCGAACTGGTCGTATGACTCCTGTTCGCGCTGGACGAAGCCCGAGCGCTCCTGGGGCAGGAAGACAACCGTACCGGTCAGGATGAGCGGGGACTCGAGCTCGGCCCCGACCGACTTCCAGTACTCGGTGTCGGAAAACACCTTGGCGTAGGGCTCGAGGTCGGCCTCGGTCTGGGCCACGGGAATCGGGCCGGCGTCGGGACCGGCAAGCTCCTGCGCCTTTTCGGCCAGCGGCACCGCATCGGCATCGAGCACGCGCAGCACGTTTTTGTTACGCAGCTGGTTCCGCAGCAGGCGGACCGTTTCCATGCTGGCGTCGAGGTCGTCATTCGGGCTGGCCACGAAGCCTGCCACGTAGATGCGCTGGTATTTGGAAATATCGAGCTTGGCCGAGACCGGGGCCTGAATGACCACCTCGTAGACGGTGGTGCTGCAGGCCGACAGCGTCAGTCCCAGCAGGGCCGCCAGAGCCACCGCGGCACTAGGGCGTCGGGCGTGAGCGGGCCGTGCGTTCATTGAGTTCCTTGAACAGCTCGATGTTCTGCCGGATGAAGGTGTTGTCGGGCGCCAGCTGCAGGGCGCGGTCGTAGGCGGCCTTTGCCTTGTCCATCTGGCCCAGTTGCTCGTAGCCGATGGCGAGGTTGTTGAACGCCTGCGCGTAAGTGGGGTCGAGCTGCGTCGCCCGCTCCCAGCGGTAGACCGCCTCTTTCCACAGGCCCTTCTGCGCGACCTCGATGCCGAACTGCACCTGCTGTTCGGCGTCGCCGCGCTGCGCCGACACGGGCAGCGCCCAGAGCAGCATCGCCAGCAGGCTGGCCGCCATTCGCAAGTGCATCACAGTCCCTGCCGACACTATAGTCATCGCCTCGTGGAGGCATCAAGCGATTTGACGTGTGCGGCGCCGCGAATCGCGATAGTCTGGTTTCGGTCAGGGGCACCGCGCCTTACAGGAGTGGTGATGACCCCCATCGCATTGCCGCGCGCCGATGCGCGGTTTCCCGAACGGTTACGACATATCCCGGATGCCCCGGTGTCACTGTGGTGCGCGGGCGATCCGGCCTGCCTCCCCCCGCTGGATCGGCCGTCGATGGCGGTCGTTGGCACGCGCGCGGCGACGCGCGATGCCCTCGAGCAGGCGCGTGAGGTGGCCGATCGCCTGGCCCGGCAGGGGGTCGTCATTGTCAGTGGCCTGGCCCGGGGCATCGATGCGGTTGCGCACGAGGCCGCGCTCGAGGCCGGGGGCGTTACCGTGGCCGTGCTCGGTTCGGGCCTCGACGCAGTCTACCCGCCCGAGCACCGCGACCTGGCACGGCGCATCGGCGAGCGCGGCGCGGTGCTGTCCGAATATCCGCCGGACACCCCGCCCCGCCTGTGGATGTTCCCGAGGCGCAACCGCCTGGTGGCCGGACTGGCCGATGTGGTGCTGGTCGTCGAGGCGCCCGAGCGCAGCGGGGCGCTCATCACGGCCGGGGCCGCCGCTGACCAGGGCAAGGACGTCCTGGTCATGCCGGGCCGGCCGGCTGGCGGACGCAACCGGGGCGGGCACCTGCTCATCCGCGACGGGGCGCGCCTGGTCGACGGCGTCGAAGACATTGTCGCCGACGCCGGCTGGCAGCTCGGCACCCTGCTGCCCGGCCGGGGGGCAGCCGGCGAGGTGCCCGAGTTTTCGCTCGACGAATTCACCCGGCTGGCCGGAGTGACGGTACCCGAGGCGCTGGCCCGCCTGCTCGAGCTGGAACTGGCCGGCGAGGTCACCCGGATCGGGGCCAGCCGGTTCCGGGGGCGCCCCGGGCGCATGCTAACGTAAGGGCCACGTTGCCCATGGCCAGACCGCTCATCATCGTTGAATCACCCGCCAAGGCCCGGACGCTGACCCGCTATCTCGGAACCCAGTACCGGGTCGAGGCCAGCTACGGTCACGTCCGCGACCTGCCCGAGTCGGCTGCCGAGGTGCCGGCGCAGATCAAGGGCGAGACGTGGGGGCGGCTGGGGGTCGACACCGACGGCGACTTCACGCCCTACTACGTGGTGCCGGCCGACAAGCGCAAGTACGTGGCGGCGCTGAAGGCGGCGGTCAAGGACGCCTCGGAAGTGATTCT
>SXGQ01107896.1_pt1 | contig 10636 bp, 6 predicted proteins | sample 3178371 | NCBI WGS metagenome assembly SXGQ01 (sample SAMN11356859, study PRJNA531348) | freshwater metagenome | isolation source: freshwater sample F1-20 | place: China: Fuxian Lake, Yuxi | collected 2017-12-25 | reverse complement strand
GGAACGATCGTTGCGCGTGCTTGACGGCGCGGTCGCCGTGTTTGACGGCAAGGAAGGCGTTGAAGCGCAAAGTGAAACCGTGTGGCGCCAAGCCGATCGCTATGGCGTTCCGCGTTTGTGCTTGATCAACAAGATGGACAAACTCGGCGGCGACTTTGACTTCTCCTTCGGCAGTTTGAAGACGCGCTTGGGCGCCAACGCAATCGCCATTCAAGTTCCAATTGGTGGCGGCGCAACCTTCAAGGGCATCGTTGATTTGATGCGCATGAAAGCCATGTATTGGAATCCAGCCGAACAAGGCAACGAAATTAAAGAGACCGAAATCCCCGAGGATTTCCTTGAAACCGCGCAGAAGTGGCGCACGCAAATGGTGGAAAATATCGCCGATCTTGATGACTCCCTCACGGAGAAATTCCTCACGGATCCAGCCACCATCACTGTGCCTGAATTGAAGGCCGCGCTTCGCAAGGCAACCATTGGTCTGAAGTGCGCGCCAGTGATTTGCGGTTCAGCGCTGAAGTACACCGGCGTGCAGAAAATTCTGGACGCGGTTGTGGATTACCTGCCCTGCCCAACAGAGCGCCCGCCAGTTGAAGGCGTGGATCCAAAAGATATTTCAATTAAACTTTCTCGGCCGCACAGCGAAGACGCGCCGTTCTCAGCGTTGGTATTCAAAGTGGTCAGCGACGTGGCTGGCAACTTGACCTACCTGCGAATTTATTCCGGCAAGTTGGCCAAGGGCAGCCGCGTTCTCAATCCAGGAAACGGTCGACGTGAAAATGTCAGCCGCCTGTATGAAATGCACGCGCAGAATCGCACCGCTCTTGACGAGACCGGCACTGGCCAAATCGTGGCCGTGGTTGGTTTGAAGGATTCATTCACGGGCGACACATTGTGCGACCCTGATCATCCGATCGTGCTTGAGCGCATGGTGTTCCCGGAGCCAGTTATTTCCATGAGCATCGAGCCAAACACCGCCGACGACAAGAAGAAGTTGGGTGAATCGCTCACCATCATTCGACGCGAAGATCCTTCATTCCGCAGCAATTACAACGATGAAACGGGCGAAACCATCATCAGCGGAATGGGTGAATTGCATTTGGAAATCATCAAGAACAAGTTGGTCCGCGACATGAAGGTGAATGTGACCGTTGGCAAGCCACGCGTGGCCTACCGCGAGACCATCACTGGAACCGCCAAGGACATTCGCGGTCTGTTTAAGAAGCAGTCCGGTGGTCGCGGTCAATACGGCGATGCGGTGGTGACCGTTTCGCCAATGACCAAGGAAGAGGCCGACGCTGAAGAATTGGTGATGAAGAACGGCGTTGTCTTTGAAGACAAGGTCAGCGGTGGTTCTATTCCTCGTGAATTTATTCCAAGCGTGGAGTATGGCGCGCGACAAGCGGCCGCCAGTGGAATTCTTGGAGGCTACCCAGTGATCAACGTGCGTTGCCAACTTGTGTTTGGTTCATACCACGATGTCGACTCAAGCCAGATCGCGTTTGAACAAGCGGGCGCCCTTGCGTTCCGTGAAGCATGCACGCGAGCAGGCTTGGCTTTGCTTGAGCCAATTATGAAGTTGGTCGTGACAACACCTGATGAATTCTTCGGCAACGTGGCCGGCGATATCGCCAGCCGTCGCGGACAAATCATCGACAGCGAGTTGCGCGGCATCACCCGAATGATCACAGCGGAAGTTCCGCTCGCTGAATTGTTCGGCTACACCACCACGTTGCGCAGCATGACCCAAGGTCGCGCTTCAAGCGTGATGGAACCAGCCACATATCGCATTATGCCTGAGCGCTTGAAGGATGAAGTGTTGGCGAAGGCTTGACCTTTCGCTAACGGCGCCATGCCGAAGATCACACTGAACACGATCCGCCCCGATGTCCAAATTGGGGCGGATCTTTGGCTTTTTTGGCTGAAAGTTGCGGCGCGACTGGCGGTGCGTGGGCATGGAAATGTGGAGCCAAACCCAATGGTGGGTTGCGTGATTGTGGAGGCCAAAAAAAATATGGTGGGCTGGGGATATCACCGCAAGATTGGCGGCGCGCACGCCGAGGTGGAGGCGTTGAAACGCGCCGGCGCAAAGGCCCGCGGCGCCACGGCGATTGTGACGCTGGAACCGTGCGCGCATGTTGGCCGCACTCCGCCGTGTGTTGACGCGCTGAAGAACGCGGGCGTGGCGCGCGTGGTGTATGGATGCACGGATCCAAATCCAGATGCGGCGGGCGGCGCTGAAAAATTGCGCGCGCATGGAATTGAAACACATTTGTTGGAGTGCGACGAAACGCGCGAGTTGAACGCGCCGTTTGTGAAACGCGTGCGCACTGGTTTGCCGTGGGTGATGGCCAAGTGGGCGCAAACTGTTGATGGCTGCGTGGCCACTCGCGACTACGATTCCAAGTGGATCAGTTGCGATAGAAGCCGGCGCATGGTGCACCGCGAACGCGGACGAGTGGACGCCATATTGACTGGCATTGGAACAGTGATGCACGATGATCCGCAACTGACGGCGCGCGAAGTGCGCCATCGAAGAAACGCGATTCGAGTTGTGATTGATCCTGAGCTGGCATTGCCGCTGACCGCGGCGTTGGCGCAAACCGCGCGTCAATACAAAACGGTTGTGGCCACGTTGGCGAAATCCTTTTCAGATCGGTCCGAGCATCGGCGCGCCTTGGGCGACATGGGCGTGGGATGCATGAAGCAGCACTCGGATTTTCGTGGACTTTTGGCTGCTTTACGCAAGGAATATGGAGTGTCCACAGTTCTGGTGGAGGCCGGCGGCGGCCTGACTGGTGAATTACTCAAGGAAAATTTGATCGACGAGGCGTGGGTGTTTGTTGGTCCAAAAGTATTGGGCGACCGCGAGGCCATCCACCCGGCTCGCGGACTTTCACCGCTTGCGATTCATGATTCAATTTCGGTGCGATTGCTTTCAGTGCGTCGACGCAACCAAGACGCGCTTCTACATTATCGATTTGAGGATCCAAAGAGCGCCGGCTCCATTGGAAACGCCACCGTATCGGGATAAACCCGCGTGAGATTTCCGCCATCGTTGGCGAGCCAACGCCCGGTGGAATCCTTTCCCAGAGTCAATGAGATGGTGGAACCGTTGGAGAGCGCAACCGCTAGTTTGGCCACGACAAGATTTTCCGGAATGGATTGCGTTGCCATGTCGCTGGCGCGCGCGGTGCAAAGAGTTTGTATCAACTCGCGCACTCTTTGCATGTTCGCGGGGCGCTCCGCTTGGTCCGGAATTGAAATACTCCACGCCGTCACGTTGCGCGTTAAGTTGGCGCGAAGTGTCGCGTTTGGATTTTGCAACGCGATGGATTTAATTTCGGCGGGATCAACACCCAATATTGTGGAGTCAATGAAAGCGGCGCTTGGAGGGAAAAGAGTGGAAAGCGAGCGTTTTTCAAGCTGAAATACGCCAGGACGATCGCCACGCTTTCCAAATCGAACTCCGGGCCCGGCGGGACCATCCCCACCAATCTCCAACACCTCGTCGGTGATCGCGCCCTTGGAAACATCCAGCGAGCGGATTGTGATCACGGCGGCTGGTTGCACCAAGCCAAACAGCGCAAGATCTTTGGGCGCGTCATCCACGATGCCATCATGTTCAAGCCGAGCCACGGCTTCAAGAAAATCCGCGACGGCGTTGTTGTCCGCACGCGCCTCTATGGGCTCAATCAAAAACCATCGACCCTCTTTTTTCTCAAGCGCAACCTCCAGACGCTGAGTTCCAGAATTGGCCTGCACAATCACCCGGTCGCTTGCCGCGCCAGATCGATCAAATAATTTCGCGCCGCGAAGTTGAACTGGATCTCCCTCCACAAGAAGTTGATGCAATTCGATTGAGCCTGGACCTCCAAGTTTGGTGTCCATATTCGCGATCCACGCAAGACCCGCGGGATGACTTTTACCAACACGCAGCGTGGCGCTTCCGCTTGGCCAAACAACTTTGACACTCGGCGCGGATTCATTCAAGCCCGCTCGCATGGGAAGTTTCTCAATCGGGCTGGCTTGAATCACGCGCGCCTGCGCCATGGCCACAAGCAATGCGTGTATGGCCGCTGGATCAGCGGGTTGCTCGTAGGGTTGAGTTTGCATCCATGCGTCCCCTTTACGCTCAAATCGCAGTGTTCTGCCATCTTTTTGCGCTTCAATGGTGTTGACCAAGTCAACAGGAATTTCCGCCAACAGTTGCGATTCGCTGGCGCTATTTCCATTGATACGCACAAGCCAACCAACCATAATCATCACGACCACCACCAACCAAGGCTTGAAGGCTCGAGCGATACTTTTCATTGACGTCGCCTCGATTTCCAAATCATGCCGCCAGTGAGCGATAGACCAAATGGAATCACGATAAGCGCGACCGATCCTAAAAAGATGCGCGTGAATTGCGAGAGTTGTGGAATGCGGCCGGTGTCCGAAACCGTCGCGATGGGATCGCTCGCCGAAAGCCATCGCAGCACGCCAATGAGAAGATCGCGATTACCGGGATATCGAAGCGCGCCTTGCTCACCATCAAGAATGCCTCCATGCAATGTGAGCAACCATGAGAGTCCACCAGATATGGCGACACGCGCGCCATCATCACGTTGCGCGGCAACCAGTACGGGAATTGCTTGCGTAAAAACCTTTCCAACTGGAGCCGCATCCATGGTGCGGCTGGCCACGCGCGGATCAGTTTCAATCCATCTTTGCCCCGCTGGTGGAATTGATTCCATGGGAAATGCGTTCCATGACTCCGTAGTCTTGATCTCGATTGGAATGGGCATGGGCCACAATATATTTTCATTGGCCGCCGCAAGCGTGGCTGGATGCGTGGAAGACGAACCTGGAAACTCCACAAAACTGCGTATTTCCTTGGTGTTTTCAGATTTTGTGACAAGATCCAACACGACTTGGCCGGACTTGGCGCGCAGGCCTGCGAAGAGTAAAAGATCCGCCCACGGATCGCTGATACCCATGGCGGCGAAAGGATTTGGAGTGGCGATCACCAACACGCTTTCATTCTCAGCAAGAAGGCCACGCGTGGCCGCCAAGAGAGCGTTCTCGGCGGGGTCTGGTTCTTGCGCGCTTCGATCCAGTGGCGGGATCACAATCCACACGCGCTTGCCCGCTTGCGTCAGCGGCCGCGCGCCCTTGGATGGATTCCATTCTTGAACCTCCATCCGAGCCGCGCGAAGCGATTGAACAATCAATGACAAATCTCCACCACTAGAGACGCTTTCAAGCGGAGACTTTGTTTGTGAATGAACAATGGTGACAACAATACGCGGCGCGCCTTGAACGCAACGAATTGCCTCGGCAAAGGCGAGCTCCGTGGCATCCAAACTGGCGTTCATTTGCCAAGCAGGAATTGCAGCCACGCCATTGGCTCCACTGACAATCAGCGTGGGCGGATATCGCATCGCGGATGTGACTTCCGAGAGCCGAAGTGGCGGCAGTTGATCGATTCGATCTTGCGCACCCTTGGCGAGCTCGGCTTGAGCGGCGCAATTTCTCTGCGTCTGGCGCGCGCTGGTGATCAATGCGGGCGTTCCAGATTGAAGCCTTTTTGCCGCAATATCAGAGACTTCTTGCAGCGTGCTAGACCACCATTTCAGTTCGATCGCCAATTTGCGTCCCGCCCCCTCAATATTTCCCAGCGGCTTATCCGGTGTCGCGCTAGCCATCTGGGAAATCGCTTCACGCACGACGTTTCCATCAGTTGCCGTCTTTTCCATAGCTGCGGCGCACGTCTCTAGTTTGGAACGCGCGGCGTCATCTTTGGCAAGAGCCTTGAGCAGCGTTTGAATTTGTGGCGCGGCGGCGTCAGAAAAACTTTCAATTGAGCGCAGCGCCGTCATACCTTTGGTGATCGCATCACGCCATGCGTTCACATTTTTAGACTCGCCGGCTTCGATCATCTCAAACATCGCCGCGCTTTGCTCCGCGTCCGCAAGCGCAAGCGAATCAAATTCTTGGCGGCCAATGGAAGTTCCGTCGGACAAAACTTCACCCGCAAGCCGAGCCATGATTCCGCGCGCGTTGCGCAATGCGCCAGTGTCGGAATTTCCCGCGCTCGACAACAGCGTCACGTTCAAGGGCGGCGAGCATGTTGCAATGAACTGCTTGGTGGCGGGTTGTAACGAGCCGCTGAACAGAGTCGCGGCTTCCACTCGTAACACTGGCGCGTCCGAACCGCGAAGCGCGACCACCGTGGTGGCGATCGCCGCGAACACTCCAACGCTCATGATCATTCGCAGCAATCTAGCGCGTTTTGAGGGCGTTTCTTGATCGAACGCCGCCCACGCGCCGGCGCACCAAGCGCAGCCAACACCCATTGCGAGTAATGAAAATCCACTGCCAAGATCATATGAGCCACGCGTGAAATCCTCGCCACGGCGCAGTGGATCCAACGCGAACGCGGCCGAAGCGATCATTGGCCAAGTAAATGATTGACCGCCACGACAGAGCGCGATCCACGCCGCGATGCCAGTGAGGGACGCGATGATCGCGCCCGCGCTTGATCGAACCACAACTCCCGCGAGCATACCCACGCCCGCGGCCGCGATGATAAGTATCCAAAGTCCAAACGCGCCGCACAAGATCACGCTCCAAGATGGACTGGACACGCATGACAACAAAAAAGTCTGCAACACGATTGGAATAATCATCGCCACGCTCGCCACGGATATCGCGGCAAACTTTGCGTGCAAAATTGTGGCCACATCAATGGGAGAGGCGAGCGTGAAATCCCAAGTTCCAGCGCGCCGTTCGGCCGGCACGCTGCGCGCCGCAAGAGCGCACGCCGCGGCGCCAACGCACCACAGTGAAATTCCAATAGCGCGCGACAAGTCCGCCACCGCCCCGCTCACCAATCCGCCAAATGCAAATCCCATGCCCGCGGGAATCGCCACGGCGGCGGCCACTCCCCAAATCAACGGAGTGGCGACAAGCGAGCGCAACTCTCTGCTGAAACTCAGGGCGAATCCGCTCAAGAAGCCTCCTGGGCCAGGCGTCGAAACGCCTCTTCAAGCGCGCCCGACTCCACATCCATTCGCCGCACGGCCACGCCATCGCGCGCCAAACTTTGCGACAACTTGCTGCGCGCCGCAAGCGTTACATCGCCCGTTGCGGTCATGGCGTGCCACGCGCCATCAATTGGGCGACGCGATTCCAAACTCAGACCCGCTTCTTCAATCGCAACTTCCGCGCGCGCTGGATCGTTCACTTCAATTTCCAGTTTGGCGGCCACGCCCAATTTCAATCGCACTTCTTGCGGAGCGCCCATGGCGATCACGCGGCCGCGATCAAGCACAATCAGTTGATCGCAAGTGGCTTCCACTTCCGCAAGCACATGCGTGGACAACAAGACGGTTACAGCGCCTTTGAGCGAGCGCAGCAATTCTCGAAACGCCAAAACCTGCGCGGGATCAAGTCCAGCGGTTGGCTCATCTAAAAGTAAAACCTTGGGGCGCGAAGAAAGCGCCGCCGCCAAACCAACGCGCTGGCGAAATCCTCGGCTTAACTCGCCGCACAATCGACGGCGCACATCAAGCAATGAACACAAACGCATCGCGTCATGCGCCAACTGCTCGGCGAAATTTTTCTCAACGCCTTTCATGCGCGCCGACCATTGAATAAATTCATCAACGCAAGCGTCCAGCTGCAACGGCGCCTGCTCCGGCAACCAACCCACCTGCGCCCGCGCGTCGCGTGAATGCGACCAAACATCGGCTCCATCAATCAAAACGCGTCCTTGATCCGGCGCCAACGCACCCGCGATCATCCGCATTGAAGTGCTCTTGCCAGCGCCATTTGGACCAAGAAATCCGCAAATCGAGCCGGCGGGCACATGAAAGCTGACGCCATTTACGGCCGTGCGCTTTGCAAATTTCTTGATTAAATCTTGAGCGACAATCATGATGAAACCGATTGAATAGATAGTGTAAACCTTCTTGTGAAAGTTGGTGTTTCCACCAACGCAACCTAGACTTGAATTATGACCGCGAAGACCCGCGAATCTGGAACCTTTGACGCCGCCACCTTGCTTGAAGGTTTGGTGGATGGTGTTGGCGTGGTCGACGCGGCGGGCGAAATTGTTTGGATGAGCGGTCGACTTGCGGCGCAGACGCCCGAGGTGATGCGCAGATTCGCCGACACATGCCGCGATATTTTGCGCGAGGCAAAGAGCGACCGCGCCAATCACTTGCGGCGCTTTCGCAGCGGCACAAAAACTTTTGAAGTTGCCGTTTCCAAATTGGCGGTGGTTGGCCAAGGCGATCACGCCGTGGCCACGCTGCTGAATGTCACGCCGCGTCAGCGATTGTTTGACCGCATTGAGCAAGTGGACAACGCCGGCGACCTGATGTTGAATTTGGACGCTGTGATTGTGAATCCGCTGAATGTTGCGGAGCGTTTGAAATTGCTCGAAAGCCGCGTGGAGCAAGCGTTGCGCGAACTGTTCGCGGCGTCGAATTATCAAGTGCGCCTGCTTGATCGCAAAACGCGCGTGCTGGAATTGGTGTTGCATCGCGGCATCGCGCCGCTTCCGATTGGCCAGCAAATGCGCGCCGATATCGACGGCGCTGGAATCACTGGCTACGTGGCAAGCACTGGTCAAAGTTATCTCTGCAAGGATCCCGCCAATGATCCGCGCTATCGAGCTGGGTTGCCCAACTGTCGTTGCTCGTTGACCACGCCACTGCTGCTCCATGACCGCGTTGTGGGAACCATCAATTTGGAAAGTGGCGACCCGCGCGCCTTTGAGGAAGAGGACCAATTTCTACTTGAGTTGTATGGCCGCTATGTCGCGATGGCCCTGAACATTTTGGACATGTTGATTGTGGAGCGATACACAACAAATCAGCGCATCACTGGAAGCGTGCAAGAAGAAATTGCAATTCCAGTGCGAACTTTGCGCGAGTCGCTTGATTCCTTGCGCGACAACATGTCCAACACCAGCGCCGGCATGTTGGCGCTTGGACAAATGGAGGATTGCGTTGCGACTTTGGAGAAGCGTTTGCAAAATGCGACCGAGGGATTCAAGGGCGTTCTTGGCGTGGACCGAATTTCCGTCGCGGGTTCGCAGCAACCCAAACTTGCGGGCCGCCGCGTGTTGGTGGTGGACGACGAGGCCGGAATTCGCGAGGCGATTGTGACTATTTTAAGCCAACAAGGCGCGGTGGTGACTTCGTTTGATAAAGGCGAGCCAGCGTTGCTGGCTTTGGAAGAAGCCAAAAGTAAAAACGCGCCCTTTGAACTTGTGCTCAGCGATGTTCGCCTGCCCGATCGCAATGGGTACGAAATTTTTCGCGCCACCAAGGCGATTGACACAGAAACGCCAGTGATCTTAATGACGGGCTTTGGCTACGACCCAAATCATTCGATCGTGCGCTCCAGCCAAGAAGGGCTGCATTGCTTTTTGTTCAAGCCGTTTCAGGCGCAGCAACTTCTTGACGAGGCTTGCAAAGCCATTGTCACGCCGCCGCCGGCTGGTTTATAAATTGAATTGAAAGATTTGGGACGCGCATATAAAACGCGCATTTGTTGCGACGCTTTGACGAAGATTATTCCGCGCGATCCGCCACCAACACGCGCGGCAAATTGTCGCCGTCATTTTCCACGCCGTGAAAAACAAGTTGGGGATTTGCGCGCGTGAGCCGCTGCGCCGCGTCGGCTTGCGAAGCCGCAATTTCCAGCAACAATCTTCCGCCAGGCCGCAACCACTTCGCGACATTGTGCAACAGCGGCTCTATCACCCGCAGCCCATCCGCCCCACCGCGTAGCGCCGTGGCGGGCTCATGTTCACGCACATTCGCCGCGCACTGCGCCCATTCCGCGTCGCTGATATAGGGTGGATTCGCAGTGATCAAATCAAATGTGCCTTGCTGCGCCGCGGGAATGAATTCAAACAAGTCGCTGGTGCAAAACTCGATACGCGCTTGCACATTATGGCGCGTCGCGTTGCGCGCGGCCAACACCAACGCCGCAGCGACCAAGTCCGTGGCCAACGCCGAAACTTCCATTGCCGCAACTGGCGGCTCATAGTTGTTGCGCTTGGGCGTGACCAACGCGCTGACCACGCTCACCGCCACGCATCCGGAACCCGTGCACAGATCCAACATGCGCAAAGAAGTTTGCCCCGTGCCCCGCGCCCACGCCACGGCGAGTTCGGTGACGCGCTCGGTGCTTGGCCGCGGAATCAGCGTGCTGCCATCCACAAAATATGGCTTGGCGTAGAACCAAGTTTCTCCAACCAAATATTGCACGGGCTCATGCTCGCAAGCGCGTCGAACCAGGTCACGCAAGCGCGCAAGTTGCGCGGCGTCCACCACGCGGTCGGACTCCATGTATATGCGGGTTCGATCGCAAGCCAACACGTGTCCCAACAACATTTCAGCGCACACGCGCGGCGAATCTATTTTCTTGCCGGTTAAAAATGGCGTCATCCACGCCAGCAATTCGCGCGTGGTCCAAATTTTTTCGGTTGTCCCTTGTTTTGCGTTCATTGCAATGCTTTCGCGTGGTGTCACGCAGTTGAATGGTGATCAATTCGGCACGAAGTGTAATGAGTGTGTTCAGTTGGACTTTGGTTACAATCTTTCGCCCTTCAGTGTATGAAAGGATTTGAGGC